>Ga0194051_1001409_pt1 | contig 12695 bp, 10 predicted proteins | sample SepL2320m_MetaG_FD_161275 | JGI IMG/M metagenome (GOLD analysis project Ga0194051, IMG submission 161275) | Anoxic zone freshwater microbial communities from boreal shield lake in IISD Experimental Lakes Area, Ontario, Canada - Sep2016-L239-20m | ecosystem: Environmental > Aquatic > Freshwater >... | reverse complement strand
CGGTGAACCATCGTGTGCCGATAGGTCTGCCCAGGATCGAGCCGCGTGCTGGGCCAATCGGTGTTATGGATACTGTCGGGATATTTCTGTGTTTCCAAGCAGATGCCGTTTTGCTTGGCGTAAACCGCTCCTTCTTTTCCCTTCAGAGTGCCGTCAAGGTAGTTGCCCGTGTAAACCTGTATCCCAGGCTGATCAGAAATGATTTCCATTGTGCGACCACTCTGAGGTTCACGGAGAATGGCGTGGCTGCGCATGGTTGAGCCCACTTTCTTCCCTTGCTGTTGGCCGTCTACTTGGCCGTCTACTTGAGGGTCGCGCACCAGAAAATTGTGGTCGATGCCACCCGCATTTTTCCCATCCGCACTTGGGGGCAGGGCGTCGATCGCTGCTCCGAGTGCAACGGCGGGCTTGACCTCTGGTCGGAAATCAAACGGAGTGTTTTCTACGGCTGCAAACAGACCTGTCGGAATGCTCCCCGCATCAACCGGCGTGTATTGGTCGGCGAAAACCGTCAATTCATGATCGCGGATTGTGCCGGAGGCATGACCTCCGAGATTCCAATACGAGTGGTGCACCATGTTGATAATCGTTGGCGCATCGGTTGTGGCTGACATTTCCACTCTCAATTCACCCGCTGGAGTAAGCGTGTAGGTAACCGTCGCTGTCACCTGACCAGGATAGCCCTCGTCGCCATCCGCCGACACCATCTGCAAATCGAGCGCCGGACCACTTTCCGAGAGCCGCGGCGTTGCCTGCCAGAGCTTTTTGTCAAAACCAACACGACCGCCATGCAAGTGGTGCGCACCATTATTAATTGCAAGCTGATACTGTTTACCATTCAACTCAAACGCACCGGCGGCAATCCGATTGGACACGCGGCCACAGATGGCACCGAAGTAGGGGTGTTCGGCGAGATACCCGTCGAGAGAGTCGAACCCGAGCACGACGTCAACTGTTTGACCACCCACAACCGCGCCCGAAAGAGGCACCGCAAAGCTTGTAAGAATCGCACCGTAGTCGGTAATTGTGGCCTTCCATCCACCGGGCACCTCCAACGTGTACAGGCTCACCGGCCGTCCATCGGGCAGCTTTCCAAATGGCGTTTTCTGTGGAGGCTGGAGCGTGCCTGAAGATGGCGGCTGGGACACTTTTAACTCTCCGGTGGGGGGGATGGATGGTTTTGTACAAGCAGTGCCCAATAAGAGCACTGCCCACAGCACTGCATATCCGATGGTCAGATTAAAAGACCGTGTCATAACAAGCTCTCCAAAAATAGAACGATCTATTGACGAGCATTCCTTGGATGAAGTCCGTTTACTCGAATAGATTTGATCAAGGATTTAGCCCTGCTGCTGGGGCTTGGGTTGCACGCGTGGCCGCGATGCCGACACGCCAGCTTCGACCTCCGTCTGCCGCCGACTGATCCAGCCGTCGATGCTCCAAGGCCCCCCTCCAAACGCAACCAACGCCAACAATCCTCCGGCGATCGCCATGTTCTTCATGAATTGGATTGTTTGCAACTGCTGCTGAATAGGATCCGCGAATGTCCAGAAGTCGTGAAAGTAGTAGGTGGCAGCGACTACAAATACGAAGAGGCACATCGAACCGATCCGCGTCCAGGCGCCGCTGATCACTGACAGACCGCCGATCAACAACAGGCCAATCGCGCCAAACAGGGCAAACCTTGGATTGGGCACGCCCTCCGACTCCATGTAGGCAGCCGTCGCCTTGAACTGCGGAATCTTGTTGCCGATAGCGCTGGCCAGAAAAATGGCCGCCAACAACAGTCGCGCCAGCAGCGACACAAAACCCTGCACCGCCGTTGCCACCTGCGCCATGATGAGTTCCTTACATTTTTTTAAACAAGCCAAACAAGGCTGCCAAAAATCTTAGCAAATGGTCGCGGAAACAGCGCGATTCAGGCAAGAGCAGATCAACCGCTCAAGTGGCTCTTACAGCATAGCGGGGGTTTGCAGGGCCGGTTGGTCGCGCGCAATGCAGTGCAGGCCACCGCGACCGCGAATCAACTCATGGCAAGCGACGGGGACCACCACGCGATCGGGAAAGCAGTCCGTGAGCGTTCGCAGCGCGGATTCGTCGGCCGCCGTGCAAAAGACAGGCACGGCAACAACACCATTGGCAATGTAGAAATTGAGAAAGCTCGCCGGAAGCTGTACACCATCAAAAGCAAACCGCGATGGAATCTCGATCGGGATCACTTCCAACCGCCGGCCCTTGGCATCTACAAGCGTGCGCAACAGTTCAATGTTGGCCTCCAATGGATCGTGGTTGGGGTCGAGTCGGTCGGGTTGCCGCGCGGCTACGACCCGACCTGGAGCTACAAATCTTGCCAATTGATCGATATGGCCGTCGGTATCGTCGCCAGCAAGTTCGCCACCCACCCAAAGCAGACGCTCGATTCCCAATTGCGCGCAGATCACCTGCTCGAGAACTTCGAGCGAGAGACCCGGATTGCGCGCCGGATCTTGGATGCAGCGATGATTCACCAGCAGCGTTCCCTCACCGTCGGTCTCAATCGCACCACCCTCCAGCACAACGCTCTGCTGAAAGACCTGCATCCCCAGCAGTTTGGCAATCCGTTGAGCCACCTGCGCATCGGCTTCCCACGGCGGATATTTACCCCCCCAGGCATTCCATTGCCAGGCAACGGCAGCCGGCAGTTGCGATGCGCTCTTGTGCGGCACGAGGAACACGGGCCCAGTGTCGCGCAACCACGCATCGTTGGTGGGAATATCGAATAGTTCAATGGCGTGCTTGGCAGCGATCGATCTCAGGCAATTGCCCGCTTCGACCAACGCAGCGCCAGAGGCAACAATCCGCACCGGTTCATAGTCGGCAAGCAGCCGAGCAAATGCCGCAAAGAAAATAGGGATCGGTCCAAAATCGCCAAGCCACGTGGCCCGGCGGTGCGGCCACGCCAACCATGTGGCAGCATGGGGCTCCCATTCGGCGGGCAGACGGTAGCCGAAAGAGTCCTGACAGATATTCATTGTTTTATCCGCCACGCTTTAAGTCCTTCGGTGCTCGATCGCTTGCGTCGCTCCAACGCTTGAGAAGGTCTCCGTAGCTCTCGATGCGGCGATCACGGAAGAATGGCCATCGCGTGCGCGACCATTCAATCCGTTCTAGATCGCATTCAACGACAACGATTGCCGCCGTATCGTGACTGGCCTTGGCGATGAGTTCTCCGCTGGGCGCATACACAACGCTCGCACCCCAGAACGAGAGCGCACCTTCGCGGCCCGTGCGGTTGACGGCCACAACAAACACTCCATTTGCAATCGCATGGCTTCTGAGCATTGTGTCCCATGCTTCGTACTGCGATCGATGCTGGGATTCCTCGCCGTCGAGCCAGCCAATGGCCGTGGGATAAAAGAGCACTTGGGCCCCAGCCATCGCCGTCAGCCGCGCGGCCTCTGGGTACCATTGATCCCAGCAGACGAGTGGCCCAATATTTAACCGACTCGTCGCAACCGAGACAAACCCCGTATCGCCCGGTGCAAAATAAAACTTCTCGTAGTAGTGCGGGTCATCCGGGAGGTGCATCTTGCGATAGGTGCCGACGAGTGAGCCATCGGCTTCAAAGACCACTGCCGTGTTATGAAATAGACCCGGCGTGCGACGCTCAAAGACGCTGCCCAGGATCACCACTCCGTACTGCTTGGCCGCGACTGCCAGCAGGTCGGTGAGCGGTCCCGGCACCGACTGTGCCTGCGCGAATTTTGTCTGATCTTCACTCTGACAGGGATATTCACCGGCGAAGAGTTCTTGCAGGCAAACCACCTCTGCCCCTTGCTGTGCCGCCGCGGCAATGCCGGCCAGCGCCTGCGCACAATTGTCGGTCTGCGATGGCGTGCAGATCGACTGTACAAGCCCAATTTTGACCACTCGTTTTTGAGCGTCTGCTGCCTGGGGCGAATGGTGCGAAGGCCGACTCATCTCGCAACCGTCTGCAATGTTCCTGCCCTGGTGACGGCCTGTCGTTCGAGCTTGGCTGCCGGCACGGGAAACTGCTCCGCCAATTCTGCCACCTCACTTTTAGTGGCTGCTACGAGAGCCGTATCGTCGGCTGATTTGAGGACTCGCAGGATCCAGTTGGCAATCCGCTGCATTTCGTCACTGCCCATACCACGGGTTGTCAATGCGGGCGTGCCGAGGCGAATCCCCGAGGGATCCATCGGCTTGCGCTCATCGAAAGGGATCATGTTTTTGTTGCAGGTAATGCCACAGCGATCGAGAACCTCCTCAGCTAACTTGCCACCAATGCCAAGTGGAGTTACGTCCACTAGCATCAGATGATTATCGGTGCCGCCGCTGACGAGTTTGACGCCGCCGCAGGCCAGAGCGGCAGCGAGCGTTCGCGCATTGTCAACAACCTTTTGCGCATACTCTTTGAAGTCGGGTTGCAGTGCTTCACCAAAGGCCACCGCCTTGCCGGCGATCACATGCATCAGCGGCCCGCCCTGCGTGCCAGGAAATACAGCGCGATCGAGCGCCTTAGCATTCTCGGCGCGACACATTGCGATGCCGCCACGTGGACCGCGCAGTGTTTTGTGGGTGGTGCTCGTAACAAAATCCGCCACCAGCAACGGATTATTGTGGATGCCTGCCGCCACAAGACCGGCATAGTGCGCCATGTCGACCATGAGCTTAGCGCCAACATCGCGAGCAATTTCGGCAAACGTGTCGTGTGGGATCTCACGCGGATAGGCACTGGCACCAGCGACGATCAATTTCGGCTTGTGCTCGCGGGCCAGCGCAGCAATCTGATCGAAATCGAGCAGATTATTATCGCGGCGGACACCGTAATGGACAAAGCGGTAGAGGATACCGGAACTATTGAGCTTCATGCCGTGCGTGAGATGACCGCCGTGCGCAAGATCAAACGCCAAGACCGTATCGCCGGGCTGGATGGCCATCAGATACACCGCGGAGTTGGCTTGGCTACCCGAGTGGGGCTGTACGTTGACGTGCTCGGCTCCGAACAACTGCTTGGCCCGCTGCCGTGCCAGTTCTTCAACCGTGTCAACAAACTCACAGCCGCCGTAGTAGCGATGGCCCGGATAGCCCTCGGCATATTTGTTTGTGAGCACACTGCCCACTGCCTGCATGACTGCCGGACTCGTGAAATTTTCGCTGGCGATCATCTCCAGGCCATCCTGCTGACGGACCTGCTCCGCTGCAATCGCCGCCCACACGTCGGGGTCATCCTGTTCCACAAAATTCACGGTGCTGTTATTCACGGTGCTGTTCCTCTCAAGTTCACGAGTTTGATTCATTTCATTGTTGTGGGCCGGTTCGATACCGTCAACGCACACTCATTCCAGCAAGAGTGGTTCGGGCATGAATGTCACAATCGGGATCAGAAATGCCGCCAGCCCAAGGGCGATGCGCCCGCGGCCCAGCGACTGGCCATCCTCGCGTATTGGCGGGTGATCAGCACCCATCAGCGTGACGACTACAACCATCACAATCCAGTTGTAGCGCCCCAGCAGAACAATGGCAAGAATGGAGGCCACAAGGATCGCTCGTGCAATCCATTTTGCCCGTTCGCCAAAAAGTGCGTAGCTAACGTGGCCGCCATCCAGTTGGCTGATTGGAAGCATGTTGAGTCCCGTGACAAGCAGGCCAACCCAGCCGGCCATAAACAGCGCGTTGGGATCGATTGTGGTACCGCTGTCGAGATCCGGACGGGCCAGGGCGAGAATCCAACTCGCCAGCGGCGGCAGTGCAAATGGATTTTGATCCGCTGCGGCACCGGTGAACATGCCGATCGCGAGTAGGGGCACCGCCACCACGAGCCCAGCCAGGGGGCCAGCAATCGCAATGTCAAACAGCTGCCGCCGGTTAGCCCGCGAGCCCTCCATGCCAATCACGGCCCCAAGCGTGCCAGTGAGCAACACAGGTATCGGAATAAAAAACGGTAGCGTGGCAGGAATGCGATGCAGCCGGGCCGCAATGAAGTGCCCCGCCTCATGCGCAGCCAGCACCGCCATCACTGCCGCCATGTAGACCAGTCCACGTGGCCAGTGCGCGAAAAAATCGGTGGTAATCTGGTCGTTGATCGTCAATAAGACCGGCTGCCAACCGACCACACCCGCCGCAAATGTGGTGGCCGCCGTCAAACAAAACAAAATCGCCGGTAGCCGCAGTGCCGGCTGCGGCATCGTGCGCAGCGGTTCGGCCCGAACTGGTAAAAAACCGTCTGCTTCAAAAGGATGGGAAACTGGCTGCATGTCTCTGCAGAATACCGCTTTTCCATGCGGGCCGTTACCCTACCCAAGCCGGTAGCTGATAAACTCTTCCAGCGGCGACACATTTAGGACACTCTCTAGGGATTTCCTCCATGCAAAAGCATTTTTTCCAAACCCATTTTTCGCAACAACACCGAGCCTGTGCGCTGGCTGTCGCGTGTGCCCTGTCGCTGCTACTATCGGCTCTGGCCCCCCAGCAATCCGCTGCAGCCGAGCGGCAAATATTGGCGGTTGCGGCCTGCGACAGCTATGGCGATCTCAAAAAACAAATTGCCTGGCTGGGCAATCAAATCAACAATCCCGGTCTGGCTGGCATGGTTGAATCCGTGCTCTTGCTGGGGACACAGGGCAAGGGGCTCGCCGGGCTGGACGTCAAACGACCACTGGGAGTTGTGCTCACAACGGCTGGCGATGATCTGTCGGCTCATGCGTTTGTGCCGGTCAAGGATGTTGATAAATTACTCGATTCACTGCAAAGCATCACCGGGCCGGTTGATCGCTCTGATGACAGCCGTCGGATCACGCTGCCCAGCGGAGAGCGTCTGGTAGTTGTTGAAAAAAACGGCTGGGCAATTCTGTCGCTGGAGGGCGGCGATGCCGGCATAGCCGATCCGGCGGCGATTTTTGCGCCCTTGGTTGCGGATTTTTCACTGGGCATCGAAGCGTTTCCAAGCTTGCTGCCAAAGTCCCTGCAAAAGCAACTCCAAACGATACTGCAGCAGGGAGCAGCGGCCGCGGCCGCCAACGGACAATCACTGGATGACGATTCTCTCCAGGCGGCAGTCGAAGGCCTGAGCCAAACGGAATCGCTCACGCTGGGCTTGGCGATTGACAGCGAAAAGAATCGTGTTTTTCTGGAAAATCGTGTCATGGCTGTGGCAGGTTCTCAAGCGGCTGCAGCGATTGCCGCAGCGGGTAATGGAGTACTGACGGTCGCCACGCCGGCGGCAGCCGACGGCAAGCAACCGGCTCTCTACTTGCATGCGGTGCAGCCCCTCACAAAGGAGTCGCAAACGCAGGCCCTACAAGTGTTCGACCAAGCGCTCGACCAAGCGCTGGCCAACGCTAGCGCAGATGCGCTGGTGCAGACGCTTGCTTTAGCCTGCCGCGAGATACTCGCCGGAATGCTGGCCTCCGGTGGCATCGATGCGGTCTTGGCCGTTGATACAAGTGAGACAACGGAAGAAAAACCGCTCCCCGCGCTCTTTGCAGGCACGCGCGTGAAGGAGGGAACCGCCATTGAAAAGCAGTTGAAGCAATTGCTGGCTGATAAAAAAAATCTCCCGGCTGGCGTCAGTGTTGCATTCGACACCGATACCGTGGCGACCGCACGTCTGCATGCTGTTCGCCTTGATCTGAGCGCATCACCGGTGGCTGAAAAGCTGGGCGACTCGCTCGAGATTACGTTGGCAATTGCTCCGGAATACGTCTTTGTGTTGGCGGGGGGTGATCCGAAAAAACGGCTCGCTGAATTGCTCAAAACAAATGGCCGCAAGAATGCCACCGCCAAGCCGGTAGCGACGGTGCAACTCGCCATGGACCGCCTGCTTGATTATGCCGCTCAACTGGGAGCTGGACCGCAGGCCACGCTGGCTGCTGAGGCTGCTAGAGTCGGCACAGAAGGATCGCTGGTTCAACTCTTGATCCGACCCATCGAACGCGGATTGGCCACGCGGTTGTCGGTGGATGCCGGCGTGCTGCGGGCCGGGGCCGCAATGGCAACCCAGCCCGGCGGCAACAGGCCCGTTCCTCTGCCACCTGGATTTCCTTTGCCGCTACCTCGCTGATGCCGCCGGCCCACAATACAGGCATACAATTGATGAGCACACAACCGTACGAGAAGCTTTGTGAATCCCTCTAGCCTTGAAGCACACAACCGTGACACGACCGGCCGCGAGGCTGCTGGTATCCGCCGACAGATTGCGGGCGTGAGTGTGGCCGACTTGGCCCAGCAGTACGGCACACCGCTGTATGCCTACGACGCCGAGATGATCCGCCGCCGTTGCCGCGATCTTACCGCATGGGATACGGTGCGATTCGCCCAAAAAGCCTGTTCGAATCTGGCCGTCTTAAATCTCATCCGCGGTGCGGGAGTGATGGTTGACGCGGTGAGCGTCGGTGAGATTCACCGCGCGCTGGCCGCCGGCTATTCACCCCACACTTCTGGCACTCCTGCGGCCGACAGCCTGCCGCCAGTGCACCCGATCGTGTACACAGCCGACATCTTCGATCGCGAGAGCCTCGATGCGGTTGCCACGCTCGGCATCCATACCAACTGCGGCTCGGCCGACATGCTGGAACAACTGGCCCAGCGAGTGCCGGGCTCCAGCGTGACACTGCGAGTGAACCCCGGCTTTGGTCACGGTCACAGCCAGAAGACAAACACCGGCGGCGAAGGGTCGAAGCATGGCATTTGGCACGAAGATATTCCCGAGGTGCTCAAGCGGGCCGAGTGGGCTGGGCTCTCCGTGAGTGGACTCCACATGCACATTGGCAGCGGTGCCGATTTATCGCACCTCGCCGAAGTGGCTGGATCACTCGAGCGGGTGGCCATCGAGATTGGCCGGTCGCTCACGATGATCAGCGCCGGTGGCGGCCTGCCCGTCCCCTATAAGCCAGGCGAAGTGCATGCCGACTTGGCGGGTTATTTTCAGCTCTGGGATGACACGCGCAAAAAGTTGGAGGCCACGTTTGGCCACCGAATCCGACTGGAGATCGAACCGGGTCGCTATCTCACCGCCGAGTCAGGATTTGTCGTCACCGAAGTGCGGGCCATTAAAAGCCAGGGCTCACGCAAATACCTCCTCGTCGATGCGGGATTCAACACACTGGCCCGCCCCGTGCTCTACGGCTCATGGCACCCGATGAGTCTGTGTCCCACTGCGATGCATGCTGGGGCAGCCGATGGGCCATTTGAAGAAGTTGCCGTCGGTGGCCCCTTATGCGAATCGGGGGACATCTTCACGCAGCAAGATGGCGGTTTTGTTGAGACCCGTTCCCTGCCCTGCGCCACCGTCGGCGATTATCTGGTGATTGAGATAGCCGGTGCCTATGGCTTTGCAATGGCGAGCAATTACAACTCCAAGCCACTGCCGGCCGAAGTTCTGATCGACGCTGGAAAAGCACGGCTCGTGCGGGCCCGCCAGACTCCCGAGGATCTGGTACGCGGGGAAACCTGCTAAGAGACTGGGGAAAAAGGCCGCCTGCATTTTGGCCCTTTCCATTACCGGTTCGACCGCTACGCTATTGTGAAGTGAATATTCACGGTTCCACTGCCGATTGTGATCTCTATGGCAAAGCAAGGTCCTCGTAAAAAGCTCCCCAAAGAACTGGCCGTTATCAATGCCGATAACTGCACCGGCTGCGAGGCCTGTCTGGAGGTCTGTCCAGTTGATTGCATCATTAAGGTGCAGCAATTCGACCAGTTTCAAAACCTGCAGAGTTGGTGCGAGATTGACGTTGAACGGTGCGTGGGCTGCGAAGTGTGCGTACACATTCCCGGTAAAAAGTCGAACCCGTACGAACTCAAAGTCTGTCCGTGGGATGCCATTGAAATGGTGGCAACCGAGGAGGTTGCGCAGGTTGTTGCGCAGATTGGTGGGCCGCCGGAATACGTCGAGAAAAATTGGGATCGTCTCGTCGGCGCTGCACAGCACCTCGCCGAACTCAAGGTTCTAGCGGGTTAACAGCCTGCTTCCAACGTTGCGTGCGACCCAGCATCTGTGTTGGAAACAGATCGCTGCTGCTCCCTTTTCACTCTCCGGGATGCTGAGGAATCGTGGCCTAGCCGCTCAATCGCGTCGGTAGGCCCCCGTTTGACGAACCCCACACAAAGAGCTACAACTTGACAGATGTTCACTGCTGCGAGGAATCTGTCCATGCCAATCAAAACCGTCTTGGCAACTGCTTTGGAAGCTCCGGTCGCCGGTAGCTTCCGCGACCATGTCCGACTCGCCTGCCTGTCAGGCGTTGGCCCGCGACTGCGGCAAGTGCTGCTCGAGCGATTCGGCTCGCCAGCGGGTGTGTTTGCGGCCAGTCCTCATGAGCTTGCCTCCGTGGACAGGATCGGCAAAAAGATTGCGGCTCTGATTACCCAAGTCGATGATTCGACTGCCGACGAAGTGATCGGTCTTTGTCGCCAACAAGCAGTCGACATTCTGGTGGCTGGCAGCGCCGGTTATCCTGGGCTGCTGTTACAGATCCCTGATCCGCCTGGGTTGCTATTTGTGCGTGGCAAACTGCTCCCCTGCGATTCTCTGGCGGTGGCTATCGTTGGTGCGCGGCATGCCACAGCCTACGGCCTCAAGATTGCCGAGCAACTTGGGGCCAGCCTTTCGCGTGCTGGCTACACCATTGTCAGTGGACTGGCGCGCGGCATCGATGCCGCAGCTCATCGTGGCGCACTCGCCGCCGGCGGTCGCACAATCGCCGTCCTCGGTAGCGGTGTGCTCAACATCTATCCCCCAGAGCATGCCGATCTGGCCGAAGACATTATTGGCAACGGGGCCATGATCAGCGAAGCACCTCCACTGGCAGAGCCGTATCCGGGAGCCTTTCCGCAGCGCAACCGCATCGTGTCAGGCTTATCACTCGGCACAGTTGTCGTGCAGGCATCGGAGCGATCCGGTGCTCTGATCACCGCGCGGATGGCGAGCGAACAGGGTCGTGAGGTGTTTGCCGTTCCGGGTGCAATCGACTGCCGAATGTCGCAGGGCTGTCACCAATTGCTTCGCGATGGTGCTAAGTTGGTGGGGAATGTTGACGACATTCTGGATGAATTTGGTCCCTTATTTGCAACCACTACGACAGCAGAGGGACGAACCGTGCGTAGCCCGGCCGAACTGCAACTGGGCGAAGTCGAGCGGCAGGTACTCGATGCGATTGGGCAGGAATCGACAACGGTCGATGAGGTGATTGATGGTAGTGGTCGGACGGCATCGCAGGTGCTGGCTACGATTGGCGTACTCGAAATGCGTCGGCTCATCCGCCGCCTGCCTGGCAACCGCGTGGCCCTTGCATGAGGCCCCGCCACAGCCGGCTTCTTTCGCAGCCGAAAGATGCGTAGACTAGCTATCCACAGTTTGCTTTTGCAGTCTGTCAGCGACTTTCTTTCCGGCACCCACACCCCTGAGTTTTTATGGATACAGCCCTTTTCAACCGCTCCGAATCGATTCGATTGCGACTTCTCCAACTCCGAGACTCTCTTTGACTGGGCAGGTCGCAAGCAGTCCGTCGCGCGAATCGAAGACGCTATGGGACAGGCTGACTTCTGGTCAAATAGCGAAAAAGCTCAGGCAACTGTCGCCACTCTTAAAAGCATCAACACAATCCTGAAGCCTCTCGAAGAGGCAATGGCCGTCGGTGAGGATCTGCAGGCCCTTGAGGAATTAGCCCGCGAGGACGGTTCACTTGAGGGGGATCTGGCTGGTGAAGCAGATCGTTTTGGAAAATTAGTGGATGCCCTGGAATTGGCTTCACTTCTCTCTGGCCCCCACGATGCGTCTGATGCGCTCGTGTCAATCAATGCCCGAGACGGCGGAACCGATGCGAACGACTGGGCTGAAATGCTGCTGCGAATGTACTCGGCGTGGGCTGGAAAACGCAGCTATACGATTGAACTTCTGGATCGTCAGGACGACGGTGTGGCTGGCATTCAAAGCGCAACCGTTGCCATTCGTGGACCGTTTGCTTACGGCTATCTTCGGGGAGAAACCGGCATCCATCGACTTGTGCGCATCAGCCCGTTCAACGCTGAAGGGAAGCGACAAACGAGTTTTGCTGCGGTCGACGTTTCGCCAGAAATAGCAGACGACAACACCGAAGTGGAGCTCTGCGATGAAGACATCCGCGAGGATGTCTTCCGGGCCAGTGGTGCCGGTGGTCAGCATGTCAATAAAACTTCCAGCGCGATTCGTCTCACTCATTTTCCAACAGGGATCGTCGTTCAGTGCCAAAGCGAACGCAGCCAGCACAAGAATCGGGCCACCGCCATCAAGATGCTGCGTGCCCGAATGGCTCGGCTCGAAGAGGAAAAACGCGAGGCTGAGCAACTCGCCCGCTACAAGCAGCAACCCAAAACAGGATTTGGCTCACAGATTCGCAATTACTTTCTCCACCCCGATCAACGCGTCAAGGATCAGCGCACGGGCCACTATGTGGGCAATTTTCAAAGTGTGCTCGATGGCAACCTCGATGGATTTTTTGATGCCTACCTCAAGTGGAAGGCCTCTGGATCAGCGCCGCAGATCGCAACTGACGACGCCTAGGATTGCTTGCGTGCTGGGCAAGGCTCGGTGCTGCCGACCTCCCATTGGCTTTCAATGCCACATTCCAGACGATCCTGCGGTCTTGCAGACCCCTCGAAAGGCAGAAGTCTCTTCGTAGCACACGCGATGCTCGGGTGACTGGACTGTTCTGGGG
>Ga0194051_1001404_pt1 | contig 12732 bp, 12 predicted proteins | sample SepL2320m_MetaG_FD_161275 | JGI IMG/M metagenome (GOLD analysis project Ga0194051, IMG submission 161275) | Anoxic zone freshwater microbial communities from boreal shield lake in IISD Experimental Lakes Area, Ontario, Canada - Sep2016-L239-20m | ecosystem: Environmental > Aquatic > Freshwater >... | reverse complement strand
GGCCTATAGGGTTCTGCCCATGACTACTTTTCCTAAAGGCTTCCTCTGGGGGGCTGCGACCTCCAGCTACCAAATCGAGGGCGCTGCCCATACCGATGGGCGTGGTCCATCAATCTGGGACACCTTTTGTAAGACACCAGGCAAAGTAGCAAATGGTGACAACGGTGATGTGGCCAATGATCACTACAACCGTTATCCAGAAGATATTGCAATCATGAAAGAGCTTGGGTTACAGGCTTACCGATTCTCATTTGCGTGGCCACGGATGTTTCCACAAGGAGATGGCGCTCGCGAAGAGCGCGGCTTTGCTTTCTATGATCGATTAATTGATTCACTGCTAGAAGCAAACATAGAACCACTTGCAACTTTGTATCACTGGGATTTGCCACAAGCCCTGCAAGAAAAGGGTGGTTGGGAAAACCGCGACACCATTAAACACTTTGCAGATTACTCAGCAGCAGTCGTTGAACGCTTTGGTGATCGCGTTAAGAAGTTCTCACCGATTAATGAGCCGTGGGTAGTTGCATGGCTGGGTAATGGAATTGGAATTCATGCACCAGGTAAAAAAGATCGCACAGCTGCTTGGGCAGTTGCCCACCACACCGTTGTTGCTCACGCTGCATCAACGATGGCAATGCGCTCTGTGCGCAGTGATATTTTGACTGGACCTGTTCTTAATCAGGCCAATCATGTTGCCGATGATATGAATGATCCAGTGCAGGCACATGCCGCAGCAATTGCTGATGCGCATCAAAATCGTTTCTGGATGGATGCGATTATGTATGGCACATATCCGCAGATTTTGATTGATAACTACGGTGATGAGCTGACATCTGTGATCAAAGATGGTGACATGCAAGCTGCCATGGTGAAAAATGATTTCATTGGAATCAATTACTACTTTGATAACCGCATCGGTAAATCATTGGGCGGAAAGCCGGAATGGCATTCTATTTCAGGGCTTTTTGAGCAAGATATTGATGAGACACCACGCGGGCCGCTTACCGATATGGGCTGGCCGCTTACCCCAGAAGGTCTAGAGGGTTTACTTGTGCGCTGGCATAAAGAGCATGGTGACAAACTGCCAGACCTCTACATCACCGAAAACGGTTGTGCGTATGGTGATGGACCAGGTGCAGATGGGGCAGTCCATGATCCCAAGCGCATTGATTACCTACAAACTCACTTAAAAGCAATCTCTAACGCCATTGCCCAAGGCTCACCTGTGAAGGGCTATTACCAATGGTCATTGATGGATAACTTTGAATGGGCGCTGGGTTATGAGAAGCGCTTTGGCATTGTGCATGTTGATTTTGAAACACAAAAGCGAATCATTAAAGATTCTGGGTATTGGTATAGGGATCAGATCAAAAACAACGGGTCAACTATTTAACGCTTCCAGCAAGTAATCCGCGCACGAAGTAGCGCTGTAGTGAGAAGAAGACGATGAGTGGCACTGCAATTGTGATAAATGCTCCAGCGCTAAGAGCTGTGTAACCAGAGCCATACTGACCAACGAGTGATGCCAACTTGCTGTTAATCGGTGCTACTTCCTCTGTGCCAGATGCAAATGTGAGTGCAACGAGTAAGTCATTCCACACCCATAAGAACTGGAAGATTGCGATAGATGCAATTCCAGGAATAGATAGTGGCAAAACAATCATACGAAAGACTTTGAAGTGGTTTGCGCCATCTACGTGTGCTGCTTCCATCAAATCACGGGGAAGGGAGGCAATAAAGTTGTGGAGTAAATAGATTGCAAGAGGGAGCGCAAACATAGTGTGGGGCAACCAAATACCTGCAAAATCACCGGCAATGCCTAGGGCCGGGAAGATTGCAACAGATCCAATGTGGGCACCGCCTGTGAAAAGAAGGAGTAGCGGAATCAATGACATCTGTAATGGAACGATTTGCAGAGCAAAGATAAAGAAGAAAATAAAGTCAGAGCCTCTAAAACGAATCCAGGCCAAGGCATAGGCGGCCATCGTTGCAATAACAATAGGGAAAATCGTTGCTGGCAAAGTAATAACAATGGAGTTAATGAAATAGGGCAAAACACCATTACTCAATGACTCTGAGCCATTACCTAAAAAGACGCCTTTGTAGTTCTCAAGTGTGAAACTTGGGTGCAGAAGGGAAGTCCACCACGCCTGTTCAAGAATGTTGTTATCTGTCTTAAATGAGGTAACAAACAAACCAATAGTTGGGATCGTCCAGATGAAGGTGATAGCCCACACCACAACGGCTGCAATCTTTCCAGAGAAGATCTTGCGGCCTGAGTTATGGCTAGCTAGTTTGGAAGTGCTCATGAGTGGGTGCGCTCCTTTCGCAAAGAGCGGATGTTATAGATCAAGATAGGTGTCACAAGTAGGAATAAAACAATTGCTAGAGCTGAGCCCTTGCCTTGATCAAATTGAACGAAAACCTGTGAATACATCTCATTAGCTAGAACGTTGGTGCCAAAGTTACCGCCAGTCATTGTGCGCACGATGTCAAATAGCTTTAAAGAGCCAACTACGCCAGTAGCTAGAACAACAATGAAGGTTCCTTTAATCATTGGGAAAGTAATGTTTCTAAATAAACGCCAGCCTGAGGCACCATCAAGGGAAGATGCTTCAACGATATCTGCCGGCACAGCCTTAATCGCTGCAGACAAGATCACCATTCCAAATCCCATTTGGGTCCAGACATAGATAATCATTAAAAGGAAAGTATTGAGGGGTTTAGAGAGCATCCAGTCTTTTGGAGTTCCACCTAGGAAATCAACAACCGAACTCAACAAGCCAATCTGGACTTCACCTGGATCGCGGTATTCATAGACAAACTTGAAGATAATGGAGGCGCCAACAAATGAGATTGCCATAGGCATAAAGAGCAAAGATTTAGGAATGGATTCATGCTTAATACGATCCAACATAATTGCGAGTAGCAGCGCTAGAGCTGCCGTGAAGATTGGTACAACCATGATCCAAAGGATGGTGTTAATCATAATTGTTTTTATATTGGGATCTTGGGTCATCCAGTAATAGTTATCAAAGCCAACCCAGCCATTTGAATCTGGGTTCATAAAGCTAAAAACAAAGGTGCGAATGGCAGGAATAATTAAACCTGCAAGAAGTAAAACTAAGGCTGGTCCTAAAAAGATAACGATGGCGATGGGGCGGGCTTTCTTGCCATTAGCGCGGCCAGCGATTGCGAATAAAACTGCGAGCACAATAAAGAAGAAGGCGATTGCAGAAAAGACTGAGGTGAATTTAGGAATATTGACGGAAAGGAATTCAGACATGACCTTTTTCACCTTTCTTTAATCGCGGTAGGAACTGTATTTTAAGTGCGAAGGAGGCCACCCGCAAAGGTGGCCTCCTTCGTTTACTACTTATTGCGCTGGATTAGCTCTTTGGCCAAGCAGCGTCAATTGCCTTAACAACATCAGCAATGGACTTTCCTTCACCGAACCAAGCAGTGAATTCCTTCCATTCTGCACCTGCACCGACAGCTGCTGGCATTAAGTCAGAAGCGTCGAATCCAAATGTTGACTTTGGATTAGCTAGGTATGTTGCTGCAAGCTTATCTACAGGATCCTTGTAAGCAGCTAGTGGTACACCTGAGTTAGCTGAGATCCAGTGATCTAGCTGAACGCGTGATGTAGCAAATGTTGCTGATGATAGGTATGCCTGAACAGCAGCTACTTCTGCGCGCTTAGAGAAAGCAGCTGTGAACTCGCCTCCACCAACAACAGGAACAGTTACCTTTGAGTTTGTAGCTGGTAGGTAGAACGCAAATGCATCACCTGTTGGTGAGATTGTTGCTCCGCCTTCAGCGATGATGTTTCCGTAGAAAGAAGCCTGCTGAAGCATCATGCACTTACCAGCAGGAATTCCCTTACCAGCATCCTGGAATGAGGTTGTTGCGATTCCCTTAACGTTGCCAACCCACTTTGGATTCTGCATCCAAGCTGCAACCTTTTCCATTGCTGCAACGATCTTTGGATCTGAGAACTTAACAGTGTGGTTTACCCAACCGTTGTAAACATCTGATCCGTACTCACGTAGAACCATCTGCTCAACCCAGTCAGTTCCTGGCCAACCAGTTGCTCCACCTGAACCGAGACCACCGCAGAATGCAGTTTGTCCCTTTGCAGCCATCTTGTCTGCAAGAGCTGTCATGTCAGCCCAAGTTGTTGGAACTTCGTAACCGTTTGTCTTGAACTGCTTTGGTGAGTACCAAACAAGTGACTTCATGTTTGATCCAAATGGTGCTGCATAGAACTTACCCTTAACAGTTCCGTATGCCTTCCATGACTTTGACCAATACTTGTCAACGTTTGCAACTACTGCTGCTGGAGCTGGAACAACTTTGCCAGTCTCAACAAGCTTTGCAAGAAGACCTGGTTGTGGGATCCACGCTAGATCTGGAGCATTTCCACCCTTAACGCGAACAGGTAGTAGTGCTTCAAACTGGTTTGATCCTTCGATCTTGATCTTAATTCCAGTACATGCTTGGAAATCAGCTGTTGCTGTATTAAGTGTTGTTAACTCTGGTTCTAGAATTGATGTAAAGATTGTTACTGTCTTACCCTTCATCATCTTGTAGCCAGCATATGGATCACAGTTAACTGCAGCAGAAGCTGAAGTTGTTGTAACCAATGAAGCAACGAGAGAAAGAGCTGCTGCGCCAACGAGCGCGACTAAACCTTTTCTTTTCATTTTTATCCTTAGGGGGTCAACGGTCCGGGCCCACTGTGAAACCCGCATCCCGTGGTGGGCTAATTCTTATGACAGGCACGAACCCAAGCAAGGCAAAGCACATGCAAACAGGCTTGTAAGTACAACGATTTGATAACTAACCTCCTTATGAGGGCAGGTTAGGTGGGGTAACCTGCTTCGCGTGAACCTCTTTGATGCGCAGTCCATAGTTTCTGACCTTGGCCTCATTGGGGTCTTGGCAATTATCTTTGCTGAAACTGGCTTACTTGTTGGTTTAGCTTTTCCCGGTGACTCACTCCTCTTTCTAGCTGGCGTTGCTGCATCTGGATCAGGGGCAGCGATTTTAGGTAATGCACAGTTACCTGCAGCAGTTTTGTTTATTGGAGCGCCCATTGCAGCAATTGCAGGTGCACAAGTAGGCCACTGGTTTGGACACAGATATGGCAGAAAACTATTTGATCGCCCAGACGGACGAGTCTTTAATCATCAAAGAGTTGTAGCAACTGAAAAGTGGTTGCGTAAGTACGGCACAGGCAAAGCAATTGTTTTAGCGCGCTTTGTGCCATTCATCCGAACTTTGATTAACCCCATGTGTGGTGTGGTGGCAATCCCAGTTAAAAAGTTTTTCTTTTGGAATGCGGTGGGCGGACTCGTTTGGACGCAGCTGGTTTTAAGTCTTGGCTTTGTTTTAGGCGAAAAACTTAAAGGCTCAGTAGATAAATATATTTTGCCGCTAGTAGGTATAATTGTTTTTGTATCACTAATACCAGTTATTGCAGAGTTATTTCGTGAGTGGCAAACTCGCAAGCATCACAAGTAAGTTTTATAAACCTAGATCTGCTAGTTGATAAGCAGCAAGGTATTCATAACCAGCCTCTGTAATCTTTGGTTCTGCTCCGCGCTCAACAATGACTGCAACTGCCACAACAATTGCGCCAGCTTCAATGAGTGCTTCAACTGCAGTTAATACAGAACCACCGGTTGTTGATGTGTCTTCAACTGCTAACACGCGCTTGCCTTTGACATCTGGACCTTCAATGCGACGTTGCAGACCATGTGCTTTTTCTGCCTTGCGCACAACAAATGAATCAATCTTTCTGCCCTTACTTGCTGCCACGTGCATCATGGCAGTTGCAACAGGGTCTGCTCCAAGTGTTAAGCCGCCTACTGCCTCATAATCTAAATCTTTTGTCAGCTCCAGCATTACTTCACCAACAAGGGGGGCAGCTTCATGATCTAGGGTCACGCGGCGCAGATCCACGTAGTAATCAGCTTCTTTGCCTGAGGACAAAATAACTTTGCCGTGGACAACAGCCTTTTTAACGATTTGATCTTTAAGGGCATCGCGTGAACTCATACAGGCGAGCCTACTATCTGCACCACCATCTTTATACGCGCTACCCTTGAACCCATTATGGCAACTAAGAAAAAGGTAGTGCGGCGCAAGAAGCCCGTTAAAAAAGCTGCTGCCACTAAGCGGGCCCTGAATAAAACCATTGCTTCCCTGCGCAAAGAAGCTGCCGCCTTAGAAGCATTTGTTGCAACTTTGAGTATTTCTGAAGAAGTCCCGCTTACCCGCAAAAAAGCGGTGAAGAAAAGAGTTGTTAAAAAGGCTGCCAAGAAGAAAGTAGTAAAGAAAAAGAAATAAACCTTTGAGTTTCATGTGAATTCATCTATAGATTTCGAGTTTTCTGTGAGTTCATCTATAACACTAACTTTGTTTACCCGTTAGACCTACAGTAATCATATGAATACCAAGCGGCTTGAGACCTCGCGATTATTCCACCGCTTTGGTTTCGGTCCTCGCCCTGGTGAGTATGCACAAGCGATTAAAGATGGTGTTGATGTAACTCGTACTAAGTTAACAATTGCCCCTGCTGTGCAAACTACAATTAGCCCGGTAGTAACTCCTGAGATTACTGATTTGGGAAAAAGACCTGAACCTAACTCAACAGCTATTGTGCCTTTTGCTATTGCATTGCGTACTCAGGAACAACAAATGGGTTTGTGGTGGTTAGACATGATGGCTTTGAGTGATCATGGCTTAACTGAGAAAATGACATGGTTTTGGCATGGTCACTGGGCAACATCAATTCAAAAACTGAATTATCCACTACCGATGTTTAATCAAAATAAAACTTTGCGCACTCAATCATTAGGTAATTTCAACACAATGGTCAAAGCAATGCTCAATGATGGTGCGTTACAGTTTTGGCTAGATGGTCAAGACAGCACCGTAAAAGCACCTAATGAGAACTTAGGTCGCGAACTTATGGAGCTCTTTGTTTTGGGAGTGAACCGCTATAGCGAAGATGATGTTAAAGCTATTTCACGTGCTTTAACTGGTTATCAAGTTGTGCGCAGCACTGGGCAAGTCTCAATAAATCCAAGCCGACGAGACACTAAGCCCGTTACTTTATTAGGTACTACCGCATCTTTTACTGGTGATTCACTCAGTGATTTCCTAGTTGCACGTGATGATTGTGCTCAATTTATCTCTGAGCGTCTTTGGTACAGATTTATTTCAAGTACCGAAGATATGCCAGCATCCTTTAGTGCCAAGAGCGCTTTTGCTTCACGCGACATATCTTCAGCGGTGAAAGCCATGGCGGCAGATGCATCAATGCAAAATGAAAAATATGCCCTAGTTAAATCTCCAGTTGAATGGTTTATCTCAGCCTGTAGAGCGTTGGAACTTACGCCTTCAAAATTACAAACCCCCACTCAGTTATTTAGTTATCTAGACAAACTTGGACAAGTTCCATTTAACCCACCAAATGTTGGGGGTTGGCCAGCAGGTGGTGCGTGGTTGTCATCAGCGACAGCGCAATATCGTTTAGCTTTTGCAGCATGGTTGATTAAACAGAGCCAATTAACTGCACTCAATCAAATCCCAATTGAATCACGTGTACTAAAAAGTGCTGATTGGTTAGGTGTTGCTGAATGGAGTGCACGTACTCAGTCAGCTCTACGAACTTCCTTAGATGATCCTGCACAGTTTGCACTTCTTGCGCTGTGTAGCCCTGAATACATCGTGAGCGCTTAGGAGCCGGCCATGGATACTATTTCAAGACGTAGATTTCTTAAGCTCACAACCGGGGCTGTCGCTGTCGGTGCTGCAGCTAACTTCTTAACTCTAGATGAGATCGCAGAAGCTGCAATCAATCGTCCCTTAGCCGCAGGAACGCCAATTTTAGTTATGGTGACTTTGTATGGTGGCAACGATGGTTTAAATACTGTCATCCCCTTTAAGGATCCAGTTTATTTCTCATCACGTCCAGAGATTTCCTATAAGGCCGAAACAATGTTGCCGCTAGATGCCGAGCTTGCGCTCAACCCTTCAATGGGTGGAATTAAGTCGCTATGGGATCAAAAGAAAGTAGCAATCATTCGCGGAGTTGGATATCCAAAGCCTGATCGCTCACATTTTTCTTCTATGGCTAAATGGCAAACTGCTTCACCCGAAAAACATATTAATAGTGGCTGGCTTGGCCGCTGGTTAGATTCACAACCAGAAGATCCCATGCTTGCAATCTCTTTAGGTTCAGTTCTACCTCCCATGCTTGCCGGTAATAAAATCTCTGGCTCTGCGCTACCAATAGGTGGTTTAGTAATTCCTAAGGGAACATTTGCGGGTCAATGCATTCAGCTTTCAAAAGTAGCTCGGGCAGATTCACCCTTAATGGCAGCGGCTGCAACTTCTATGCGCAATCTTTTCTCCGTATCAACTTCAATTCAACCGGTATTAAAAGCACCAGCACCAGTTGCACTTGATCTACCAACTGCAAATGGTGGAAATGCAGGAGGAGATAGCAATCTTTCACAGCAGTTAGATGTTGTTGCAAAGCTCATTGCAGCCGGTTCTCCGACAAAGCTTTGGTCAGTCTCACTCGGCGGCTTTGATACTCACGCTAATGAAGCAAATGCTCAAGCAGAATTACTAGGAGTAGTTTCCTCTGGAATCACTAGATTTATGAGTCAACTGAAATCAACAACTAGATCAAATGATGTGACCGTTGTGGTTTATAGCGAGTTCGGCCGCAGAGTAAAGGGAAATGCATCCCAGGGCACAGACCATGGAACATCTGGACCGATGTTTGTTATTGGTGAAAAAGTTAATGGTGGCTTCTATGGTGACCAGCCATCACTGACTAAGTTAATTGATGGGGATTTAGCTGTAACCACTGATTTTAGAGATGTTTATGGCACTCTTTTAGAATCAATCTTGAAAGCTCCTGCTGAACAAACCTTAGGTAAATGGGCTGGCAGAACAAACTTTATAAAAGCTGTTTAATCACTTCTCTTGCTTATAGACAATTACCGCACTGCGACTGCGTCTTACAAGTCCTTTAGGTGGGTTAGCTTCAACTAAGGCATCTACTTCAATGCGAAGTTGAGCAACTTCAATTGCCATATTTGCCATCGCTGATTCAAGTTCAATGATGCGCCTAATTCCTGCGTGATTGATTCCCTCACCAACAAGTTTTTGTACAGCGCGCAGTAGTGCAATGTCTCGCAATGAATAACGACGGTTACGCCCCTCTGTGCGAGAAGGTGAAACCAAACCTAACTTGTCATACTGGCGCAAAGTTTGTGGGTGAAGCCCAGAGATCTCAGCGGCAACAGAGATGACATAGACGGCAGCATCATCTGCTGGAACCTCGTTCTTTAATTCATCGCTCATTGTTTTGCCTTTGCCGCTAGTTCAGCACGAACATCTTCGCCAGCAGTTGCTTCAGCAAAGCTCTTTAAGGCCTCTAGCGCTTTGCCATCAACGCGTTGTGGTACTTGCACATCAACGGTTACAAGCAGATCTCCAGTGTGTGAGCCTTTAGTAATTCCTCGGCCCTTCACGCGCAGCGTGCGACCGTTAGGGGTTCCAGGTGCAATTCGCACAGTTACTTCTTCACCACTCATCACTGGCACTTTCACATCCGCGCCAAGTGCTGCTTCTGTGAAAGTAATCGGCAATGTAACAAGTAAGTTCTCAGCTTTGCGAGAAAAGATTAGGTGGGGCTTAACGTGTAGGAGGATGAATAAATCACCTGGGCCAGCCTCTCCCGGTGCTCCTTTGCCTTTCACGCGAATCTTGGCGCCATCATTTACTCCTGCAGGAACGCGCGCAGTGATATTTTGTGCAGCGCCGCGATCAGTACTTAAACGTAAATCTAAATTAGTACCGAATATTGATTCACGGAAAGTAATGGTGGCTTCGGTTTGTAGATCTTGACCTTTGCGCGGACCACGACGACCGCCGCCACCAAATAGGTTTGCAAAGATATCTTGTGGATTTCCTCCACCAAAGATGTCTGAGAAATCTCCACCTTGAAAGTTTTGTCCACCACCTGGTGCACGAAATCCACCTCGTTCAAAAAGAGATCTGGCTTCATCATATTCAGCGCGCTTTTTAGCATCAGAGAGAATTTCATAGGCCTCAGAGACTGCTTTGAATTTTTCTTCCTTTGCAGAATCTCCATGATTTGTATCAGGGTGTAAATCTTTTACAAGACCGCGATACTTGCGTTTGATTTCATCGGCAGCAGCCTTCTTATCAACGCCAAGGGTTTTGTAAAAATCCTTTTCGTAGAGATCTTTGGCTGCCATTGCTAATTACTCTCCTGCTGGATCTGTTACAGAAACGCGTGCTGGGCGCAAAATGCGCTCTTTGTATTTATATCCAGGCTGCAAAATCTTTGATGCAGTTGGCACTGCTACATCGGCAGATGTGTCATGCATCAGAGCTTCATGGATCTGTGGGTCAAATACTTCACCATCGGTGCCGTATTTCTCTAAGCCAATGCGAGAAACAATGGTGTTAAGTTGGTCGGCAACTGCTTTAAAGCCACCAGTTAACTCGCCATGTGATTCTGCGCGATCAACATCATCAAGTAGTGCCAGAAGTTCAGTTAAAACCGCGCCAATCGCCATTTCGTGAGCAAGGGAACGATCACGTTCAACGCGCTTGCGGTAGTTGGCATATTCAGCCTGAAGTCGTTGTAAATCACTAGTTAACGTAGCTACCGGATCAGTTTCCTGATCCGGTGCCACATCTTCAACTACTGACTCTTCGGTAAGCGATGTTTCTTCGCTCACTTGCCTTCCTCAACTACTTCAGCATCTTCAACGCCATCTTCGGCAGGTGCAGCTTCGCCCTCTGCTGCGGCGCCTGCGTATAGAGCAGCACCGAGTGCTTGGCTAACAGTTGCAACCTTTTCAGTTGCGCTTTTAATCATTTCGTAGTTTGAACCACCGAGCGCGGTCTTTAACTCAGCAAGTGCTGCTTCTGTCTCTGTCTTCTTCTCAAGTGCATCGCCAGCAGATAACTTCTCTTCATTATCTTTGATGAACTTTTCGGTTGAGTAGAGAAGTGAATCTCCAGCGTTGCGAATCTCTGCTTCTTCTTTGCGCGCACGATCTTCTTCAGCATGTGATTCAGCATCGGCCATCATGCGCTCAATCTCTTCTTTAGAAAGTGCAGAGCCACCTGTGATAGTCATGCTCTGTTCTTTTCCAGTTCCAAGATCCTTTGCAGAAACATGAACGATTCCGTTTGCATCGATGTCGAATGTCACTTCGATTTGTGGGACACCACGTGGTGCTGGTGGTAAACCTGTGAGTTCAAACATTCCAAGCTTTTTGTTGTAAGCAGCCATTTCACGCTCACCTTGGTATGCCTGGATCTGCACAGCTGGCTGATTATCATCAGCAGTTGTAAAGACTTCAGAGCGCTTTGTTGGAATAGTTGTGTTGCGCTCAATTAACTTGGTCATAACGCCACCCTTAGTTTCAATACCAAGAGATAGTGGTGTTACATCTAGTAGGAGAACATCCTTTACTTCACCCTTAAGAACACCAGCCTGAAGTGATGCGCCAACGGCCACAACTTCATCAGGGTTTACGCCCTTATTAGGCTCTTTTCCGCCTGTTAGCTCTTTAACAAGTTCAACCACAGCTGGCATACGTGTAGATCCACCAACTAATACAACTGATTCAATCTTGTTAATTGGAATTCCAGCATCCTTTAGAACTGCTTGGAAAGGCTTCTTGCAACGCTCAAGGAGCGCAGCAGTTAACTGCTGGAACTGAGCACGAGTAATTGTTTCATCTAAAAACAGTGGATTCTTTTCAGCATCAACTGTGATGTAAGGAAGGTTAATTGATGCAGATTGTGATGATGAAAGCTCGATCTTTGCCTTTTCAGCAGCTTCACGAATGCGTTGCATCGCCATCTTATCTTTTGTTAAATCAATTCCATTTTGTGAACCAAAAGTAGTAACGAGGTGATCAACGAGTGCTTGGTCCCAGTCATCTCCACCTAGGTGGTTGTCACCATTAGTAGCTTTAACTTCAACAACACCATCACCGATTTCAAGAAGTGAAACGTCAAATGTTCCGCCACCTAAGTCGAAGACAAGAATTGTCTGTTCTTTATCTGCTTTATCAAGACCGTATGCCAGCGCTGCTGCAGTTGGCTCGTTGATAATGCGCAAAACATTAAGACCAGCGATTTCGCCAGCTTCTTTCGTGGCTTGGCGCTGGGCGTCATTGAAATATGCAGGAACAGTAATAACTGCGTCCGTGACTGTTTCACCCAGGTATGACTCTGCATCGCGCTTGAGCTTTTGCAAAACGCGAGCTGAAATCTCTTGTGGTGTGTATTTCTTTCCGTCGATGTCGACGTTCCAGCTAGTACCCATGTGACGCTTAACCGAACGAATGGTGCGATCAACATTTGTTACTGACTGGCGCTTAGCCACTTCACCAACAAGTACTTCGCCGTTTTTAGCGAAGGCGACGATCGACGGGGTCGTGCGAGCGCCTTCAGCGTTGGCGATAACGGTGGGTTCTCCACCTTCCAAGACCGATACGCAAGAATTTGTTGTACCTAGGTCGATTCCAACTGCTCTAGCCATGTAAGTAGTGCTCCTTTTGTAGACGCTCGAGCCTGATTTAGGGTCGAGGAACGCTTCAAACCTGAGCCCATCCTACACAAAAGGTTGAGTCGATGCGACTCAGGTTTGCTACT
>Ga0194051_1001401_pt1 | contig 12739 bp, 12 predicted proteins | sample SepL2320m_MetaG_FD_161275 | JGI IMG/M metagenome (GOLD analysis project Ga0194051, IMG submission 161275) | Anoxic zone freshwater microbial communities from boreal shield lake in IISD Experimental Lakes Area, Ontario, Canada - Sep2016-L239-20m | ecosystem: Environmental > Aquatic > Freshwater >... | reverse complement strand
CATCATGCCAGCGACGCCGCCGCTCCCGTCCCAGAACATCGCCCCGCACCGCAAACTCCGCCTAAGACACGTCATTAACGACGTCGCTATGCACGTGTCTTAAGCCATCAGCCAATGTTCAGGCAGGCGGTACCAATCGAGCGGTTACGCTTCGTGCAGGGAGGGCTTGTTCTTCTGCAGTGGTCGAGCCTAAATTGCAATGGCCTCTGGGGGCGCAGGCTCAAGGACTGGCGCCAGGCTCGCAGCCCGCCACTACAAACTCGCATCCGACTACCTTGGCGCCGACTTACTCGCTAATTTAGTCACGTGCTAGTGCAATTGAGCCCCGACGCTAGCGGAATGTCGCCGTCACCGACGTGTTGGCCCTGAGAACGACAGTGCACGTGGAGGCCGCCCCCCTGCATCCGCCGCTCCAACCGGAGAAACGCCTGCCAGTCACCGGGCTCGCGGTCAGGACGACCGACTGGCCCGCCGCGAATGTGGCGGTGGCCGAGCTGCAGGTGGTGCCGCAGGTCAGGCCCGTGGGCGTGCTTGTGACCGTGCCGAAGCTGCTGGTGCCCGACTTTGTGAGCTGAAGCGTGTAGGTCACGGGCGTCGGCGTCGATCCGGACACGAACGTGACCCTGTCAACGAAGCCGGCGTCGCTGCCGGCACTCGCGCTCGTGTCCTTGCGGTAGGTCCAGCGCAAGGTCTGCGTTCCCGCGGCCAGGGTGAACGACCGCTGCGCCCAGCCCACGCTGCCGCTGATGGATCCCGACTGCCTCACGCCATTGACCCAGAACTCCAGGAAGTCAAAGCCCGGCTCCGAGGAGACCGACCAGAAGAAGCTGAGCGTGCCGGGACCCTGGACGGTGGCCTGCATGGACGAGGTCTGCGCGTCGCCAATGTCGCCGCTGATGGCGTAGCCCGTCGCGTCGCCGCTGCGCAGTTGCTGGTTCTGGCCGTACCAGGCCGCCGCGTCGCCCGCGAGCGGGCTGGTCCAGCCAAAGTTGCCGTCGAGGGCCGTGGCGAGCGGAACGACCCAGCTCGCGGCCGCGAAGCCTGCCTGAACAGAACTCGCGGCGGACATCGTCACGCTGCACGTCAGCTGCGTGCCCGAGCAGGCGCCGCTCCATCCCGTGAAAGTGGACAAGGCGGCCGGAACCGCCGTCAGGGTGATCGTCTGGTTCTGAACGAAGGTGGCGCTGCAAGTCGTGCCGCAGTTGATGCCTGCGGGCGAACTGATCACGGTCCCGCTGCCGCTGACCGTGGTGGTCAGCGCGTAGGATTGGAGGCCCTGGAGGATGCCGATGGCATTCGCCACGTTGATCATCGGGGCGCTGAAGGTCCCGGAGCTCCGCGTGTCCCTGATCAAGGCGCCCGAGGTCTTCAGGGCCACCTCGATCTCGCTGGCCGTCGCCGTGGGCTTGGCCGCGCGCAGCAGTGCCACGACCCCCGCCACGTGCGGGGCGGCCATGGATGTGCCGCAGTAGGCGTCGTAGCCATTGATCACGGATGACACGATGCAGCCGTTGGCGTCGAAGTCACCGCCCGGCGCAAAAACATCCGTCGTCCGGCTAATATTGGTGTAGCTGGAGGCGACCGCGGTCTTGCTGGTCGCCGCCACTGAGAAGGCACTCGAGATGCAGGCCGGCGAGGACATGTTCACCCTGCTCGAATCATTGCCTGCGGCGACCGTGGTGATCACGCCCGCGGCGCGCAGGCGGTCGATCACGTCCTTCTCGGGGGAGGTGTCGCAGTCGCCCGCGGCGCCGCCGCCGCCGAGGCTCATGTTGACTGACGCGATGCGGAGGTAATTGTTGTTGGTGATGACCCGGCTGTAGATGTGTTCCAGGCCCTGGATGATATCACTCGTGTAGGCGCCGCCCTGGGAACCGAAGACGTTCACCATCAGCAGGTTCGCCCGGCTCGCCACGCCCCGGCTGACTGTAGAGCCGGACGCGTAGTTGCCCATGGCGATGCCCGCCACGTGGGTGCCGTGCGACTGGCCGGCGGCGGGTGCCGAGGCGCCCGGTCCGACCTGATCGTAGGTGCCATTTGGACAAAGCGAAGTCGAGAGGAAGCAGGCCTCGTCCACCACGCGCGCCGATCCAATGAAGGGGTGTCCGGCCTGCACACCGGTGTCGATCACGGCCACCGTCTGTGGGTTCAGGCCATCGGCGTCGGTGCCGTTGGGCTGGGCGGCGTCGGTGGTGGTCTGCCCGATCAGCGGCAGGCTCTGGTTCAGGGAGGTCGTCCTGAACTCGTCAATCTCGATCCTGAGGATGCGCGGGTCCGTCTCCATGCGGGCGAGTTCCGCGGGCGTCACGTCAGCCGCAAAAGCACCCAGCGTGTCGATTGCCTTGACGCGGCGGCCCTTGGCGCCGCGGGAGCCCGGAAAAAGAGACAGCATGACGGGCGAGATGCGAGCATTCATATTGCGGATCATCTGACCGCGCGCCGCGCGATCGGAGAGTGCTGCACGCACTGCCTTCTGATCCACATCCGTGGCGACGAAGGCGATGACCCTGACGCTTCCGGCAGTAAGCAGTTGCTGCTGGATCTGGCTGGCATTCTTGAGCTTGGTGGGGATTTCCGCGGCCATCAGGCGCGGTGAACCCGCCAGGACCGCCGCCGCAACCAGTGAGGCGGTCAGGAGACGTGCGAGGAATGCATTCGGAAACGCCGTGCTCATGTCATCTCTCAGTCAGTAAAAACAACTATTTTTGTATTATACAAAACGTTTTGGTGTTCTGGTTTTTCTACGTCATAGTCCAACATAAGCCGGCTGGCCAAGCAAATCATCCGGAAATCTCCATGCCCTGGGAATGTTCGGATCGGTGGCGCGACGAAAATGGCGCCAGTACCGAGCCAGATTTCGTTCGGTCTGTCGTAGAAGCGCTGATACCGGACACACCACGCGTATTTTTTTGTCTGATCATAAGTTAAGGTTGCCGGACTTCCGGAAGAATTCACCCAAAGTTCCCCTCAGGATTGCCGAAATCGCTGTCCAAGTTACCGAATATCGCTTTTTTTGCTCCCTGTGGAGCCCGCATGGCGTCTTATCGACTAGCCCGCTTAGCGTGATGTTGTTCCGTCCCACCGTCAGCGGCCGCACAGTCGAGTTCGGCATCGAGATCGAAGGTCATGTCGCCATGATTCCGCGCGGCCAGACCTTCACCGGCCAGACGCCCGCCGGTGACGGCATGAAGTATACCGCCAAGCACGCTGTCGTGGGCATGTATGCCTATACCGACGTGAAGATCATGGACGGCCTCAACGATGCCGGCCTGATGGCAGGTGCCTTCTATCTCCCGAAGTTTTCCACATACACGCCCGTCACGGCGGACAACCAGTCCAAGGGCGTTTCTTCCGCCGAGTTCCCGAACTGGATCCTCACCCAGTTCGGCTCCGTCGATGAGGTGCGCAAGGCCGTGGAAGCTGGCGACGTCGCCATCACCCCGACCGTCTTGAGTGGCTGAGGCAAGGAAGCGCCGCCGTTCCACTATGCAGTCTATGACAAGACGGGCGCTGCAATCGTCATTGAGGCCATCGACGGCAAGCTGGTCGTTCACGACAATCCGCTTGGCACGGTCACGAACTCGCCGACCTTTGACTGGCACATGACCAATCTCCGCAACTACATCACGGTGCAGCCTAACAATGTCAACAGCGGCAAGATCGGCCCTCTCGAGCTTCAGGCCTTCGGTCAGGGCAACGGCATGTGGGGCATTCCCGGTGACTTCAGCCCGCCGTCGCGCTTCGTGCGCGCCGCGCTCTTCAGCGCCAATGCAATTCCCTCGGACAACGCCGAAGAGGGCATCCCCCATATCTTCCATGTACTCAACAACTTCGACATTCCGAAGGGCATCGGCCGTGCGATGGACAGCACAGGCACTGTCTCTTCCGATTACTCGCAGTTCACCGTCGCGCGCGATGCGTTCAACATGCGTTACTACTACAAGAGCTACAAGGATCAATCGATCCACATGATCGACATGAAGCAGCTCGACCTTGATGCCAAGGAGATCAAGTCGTTCCCCGTCGACTCGGATCAGCCGATCACTGACATGAGCCTCAAGCTCAAGTAAGCGCCTCACGCCATTGCCACTGCCGCTCCGGCGGCAATGGCCACCGCTACGTGCCTCTGCTCTCGACTGCTTGATGAAATGGGTGCAAAAGTTTGGCTTTCGCCGTGTTGCATGACACCCACGACCCGCAGCATTCCGCCCCGGCGCTGCCCCCAACTCAGTGTTTCATTTGCTGTCGTGGCGAAACACAAGCGACATGTTGTTGGCAGGCATCATGATTGTCTCGGCAAGCTTGAGGCCCGATCCTTCAGCCACGCGCTCGAGATCCGCAATGTCACGCAAGCCCCAGAATGGATTGCGAGATCTCAACGATTCATCGAAGCTGGCATTCGAAGGCGCGTTGTGCAAACCGTTGTGCATGAAAGGACCGTATAGATAGAGAAGCCCTCCAGATCGGAGCAAGCGTCCAGCGCCTGAAAACAGTCCGGTCGTTGCTTCCCAGGGGGCGATGTGAACCATGTTGATCGACACGATGGCGTCCAAAGGTGCCAAGTGCTCGACCCCCCAATGTGCCCGACTCACATCGATGGAGTGTGGCTGCAAAACGTTGTTCAGTTGCTTGAAGTGCATCCAACTGGAAGTGCTGATCCTGGATTCGGAATCCGGATCGCTCGGCAGCCAGGTGAGAGTGGGCATCGCCTCTGCAAAGCACACCGCGTGCTCGCCAGTTCCACAACCAATTTCCAGAACCAATCCATCCGGGGGGAGAAGGCGCCTTAGGACCGTCAGGATCGGTGCCGAATTTCTTGCTGCCGAAGGCGAGAACATGCGCTGGTCTGGGTCGTGACCGCGCTGTTCAAGTGCAACAGGCGGAGGGAGTTTGTTGTCGTCGTGCATCATTGCCCTCTCGGCAGTCAGGTTGCGTCTGCTTCAAGCAACAGTCACTTGTTGATCGAAACGACGCCATCGACGAATTTGAGAATTCGCCTCTCCATGTAGGGATAAAACGGGTTCCAGTGTTGCCGTGTCATGGCCGTGGCAGGGATTTGCAGGCGACCTTCCTCGCCGCGCAAAATCGTGCCTCCAAGGTTCAGGCTGTCTGGATTTCCATTTGTCCCATCGCCGTAAAGGGGGTCGTCTGGAGGAAACGGGAGAGCGATGTGTGCCAGGGAATAGACATCCTTTGGCCAGTTCAGACCTATGTCCTGTGTCGTTACCTCGTCACTCATGGCCGGGCGCTGTTGAACAACAGCAGCTGGATCCTGGCTGCTCTTATTCGTGACTATGCTGATTGCGTATCTGTGGGGTGGTCCAGAAAGAGCCGCTTTGAACCCACTCTGCCCATCAATGAGACCTTCCTGCTCAAACACGCGATTGACGTCGAAGAGAACCAGTTCTGCGTCGCCAGAGTCCAGTCGATCGAATAGCTCCTGCTTGACAGCAGATGCCGTAACAGTCGCGTCTGCCTCGGATTCAAAAGCGAGGATGGGCGGAACCTCCTGAAGTCGGCCCGATGCGGTGAGCATGTCAATTTGAGCCCGAACCAATTCAGTCATCCGATATGCCTGGGCACCCGCATTGACTGCAAAGGAGTTGTATTTGAAGGGATCGAACTCTGCCTCTATCGTATCCCAGGCCAGCTGATTGACACCAAGGATCTCGCCGATCCATGCCTGCCAGGTCGCAAGCGCGGCGATTGGCGAAATGCCAACTTCGGGTGAGAGGAGTACCAAGGCAGCAGGCCTGGCGGTGCTGCCGTCGTTGATCGCCGCGAAGGTATGAACGAGCGCCAGAGCCGCTCCATTCGAATAACCTACAATGATGATTGGCTTGTTGGGAAGTTGCTCGTGCAGATAAGCCATGGCAAGCGAAACAGCGGCATTCATGTCTTCTGCCGTCGTGGTTCTCAATGCGCTTGGAGCAGTGCCGTGGCCGGGAATGCGCAGCGCGAGAACTTGACCGCCATTTGCCTGAAGACTTTGGCCGATGGAGCGCAGGCTGTAAGGACTGTCTGAGTATCCGTGAAGCAGGAGCACCCCGAAGCGGGCATCCGGAACCGGCCATTCAGAAGATCGGTTCCAGTTGGTTGACCACCTCGCCGGATCAGACTTGCTCCCCGCGCTAAAGCGGTTGAAATCCATCTGCTCGGTTGTTGGAACGCGCCGAATGATCTTCCGATCCAGTTGATTGAAAAGCGCTTCCTCAAGTAGCAGGTAGCTGTTCCAGTCGGCAGTCTTCGAGTTGGCCGTGAACTCGCCCTGCAGCAAGGTTGTATGCCAAATATGGAGGGAGGGGCGGTATGAGACATACACGGCTACGGCGGCTGCAATTGAAATGAACGCACCCAGCAGCATGAGCAGAACAGGTATTCCAACACTTATCCACATACGGCGCAACACCAGCACGAACTCCTATCGTCTCAATTGCCGTGTCCTATGACGTGGCTTGGGGCTGATTGACCTTTGCGGTTCTCACCAGTGTTGATATGCCGATTTGCTGCATTTCGGAAGTCATTCTCATTCGCGTGATGTTTTGCCTGCAAGTCTCGGTCGTGTGAGGATGTTGGGTGCTTGACAACTCAAATATGAGAGGCGGGTCAGTCTTCTAACTTATTGATTGCATTTGATAGTGAGCCACCAGTGATTTGAGGCCAGGCCGCCATGGCAAGGTTTAAAAGCTCATCTATCGACGTGAATTGGTGAGAGACCCTGAGCCGTGTTGTTGAGGGTTGCAGGAGCATGCGTGCAATTGGACCATGGCGTGAGCTGCGTTACCTCTATCATCTCGGCGGGGTCGTGTATCGACACCTTTTGTACGCTGCCTTACCGACAGCTCCGTGCGGTCAGTCTGAAGGACTTGCAGCCAGCCACAGGCTCAGCCGAGAAGCCCAAGAACGACGCTCGCGGCCGACGTATACTTCGGGCGTGGTCACACCAACCTGCTGGCGCGAGAAAGGATCAAACGCGACAACATTAGGACCCGACACCGGCAACACCGCGGCGGGTCTGTATAACATCAGACTGGACAGAGTCCTTTTGTCGGGCATGCGCCCAACGACCTCAGATTATCCTACGGCGGACACTCGTCATTCAACCATCTGGCCCGAGTCCGCTCGATGATATGAGCCTACTTTCTATTGATGGTCGGGTGAAGTGCCCTTGCTGGCTAAAGGCTTGGCGGTTTATAGTTCCTGCGGCAGGTTGCATCCTACTTCTCAACGCTTGTGGCTGTTTCATCAAGCCAGCCTGGGCGTATCTCGGGGAGTGGTATGGAGGCGATGAGAGTTCGAGTGAACTCAGACCGCGGGTGGGCGAAAACGTCTGGCGTGCGGCCCTCTTCAACGATCCCGCCCGAGCGCATGATGACGACGCGCTCGCACAGATAGCGGACCACCGACAGGTCATGGCTGATGAACACCAAGGCCAAGCCCATCTCATCACGTAGGGTTCTGAGCAGATCGAGGACCTGCGCTTGCGTGGAGACATCGAGGCCAGACACGATTTCGTCCGCCACCACGAGTTCGGGCTTTACCGCCACTGCGCGCGCAATGCCAACGCGCTGGCGCTGACCGCCGGACAGTTGGTGCGGATATCGGCGGATGGTGGAGGACGGCAGGCCGACGCGATCGAGAACGGCGGCTATGGACTTCTCCGACGCATCCATGCCGTTCAGCTTCAGCGCGGTGGCGAGGATGTTGCCAATGGTGTGGCGCGGGTTGAGCGACGACTGCGGATCCTGGAAGATCATCTGCATGCGGCGGCGCAGCGGCTTCAGTTCGGCCGCGCTCGCATGGGTGATGTCCTGCCCGTCGAAGAACAGCTGGCCTTCGCTCGGCGCATAAAGGCGCAGCAGCGAGCGGCCGAGCGAGGTCTTGCCGGAGCCCGACTCGCCGACGAGGCCTACCGTTTCACCCTTCTTCAGCGCGATCGACACATTCGTCAGGATGCGGAGCCTTCGGCGATGGCCGATGAGCACCTGATGCCCCATGTCCGGCACGTCGAGCGAAATGTTCCGGGCGTCGATCAGCATCACGCCCCGATCTCCCGCTTGAGCTCGGCGATGAGGGTTTCAGGCACGGGCTTCAGGCTCTGCTCCGGCTGGTCGTAACGTGGGCTGGCAGCCAGCAGGGCGCGCGTATAGGAGCTCTGTGGATTGGCGAGGATTTCCGCCGTCACACCTTGTTCCAGCACCTTGCCGCCGTAGAGCACCGTCATGCGGTCGCAGATCTGCGCGACGACGCCCAAGTCATGGGTGACGAAGAGCAGCGTGGTCTTGTGTTCGCGCTGCATGTCGCGGATCAGGCGCAGCACTTGTTTCTGCACGGTCACGTCAAGCGCCGTGGTCGGCTCGTCGGCGATGACTACATGTGGGTTGAGCGAGAAGGCCTGGGCGATCAGCACGCGCTGGCGCATGCCGCCCGAAAGTTCATGTGGATAGCGCTCCAGCACGCGCTCCGGCTCGCGGATGTGAACGTCGTTGAGCAGGCTTAGCGCCTTGTCGAACGCCTGCTTGCGGTTCATGCCGGCGCGCAGGCGCAACCCGTCTGTCAGCTGGTTGCCAATGCGGCGGGCGGGATTGAGCGAAGTCAGAGGGTCCTGCGGAATGAGCGCGATGCGAACGCCCAGCATCTCGCGCAGCTTTGGGGGTGAGAGTACAAGAAGGTCCGTGCCTTCGAAGATGATGTTGCCACCAGTCACCTTGATGCCGGTCGGCAGGATGCCGAGCACTGCCTTGGCGATGGTGGACTTGCCGGCGCCGCTCTCGCCCACCAGCGCCATCACCTCGCCGGCGTTCACCGACAGGGAGACGTCGCGCAGGATGGGGCTCACCGCGGTGCGGGCGGAAAGGTTACGGATGTCGATAACCGGGCTCATCGCTTCAGCATCGGATCGAGCCACTGGCGCAATCCGTCTCCCAACTGGTTGAAGGCGAGCACGGTGAGGAACAACGCGCCGAGCGGAAAGACCAGCACCCACCAGGCCTGGTAGATGATCTGCCGACCCTCCGCGATCATGCCGCCCCAGGTGGGCATGTCGGTCGACACCGAGAGCCCGACGAAGGACAGGATGGCCTCGACTATGACGGCTCGCGCCACGCCTTGTAGATAAGCTTCGCAGTCGCCCACGACGGCATGACGTTGCCGAGCAGGCCGAAGATGTGCGGCGCATCCTTGCCGAAGCGCTGCATCATCGCGTCCCAGGCTTCCGCGTCGCCGGGGTCGATGGCGTTGAGCCGCGCCATCGTAAGAGCGGGGTCCTTGGATACGCCGAACCACGTCTTGTCCGGAAAAACTGATGCGAAACAGTGGGCTGCTGGCGTGAATGCAAGCCCGTGGCGGCCAAGGCCCTCGCAATGCTCGCGCAGGAAGGGCGAACCGGCGAACATCGACAGGTTCATAGCGGCGAGGTCGTGCCGGAAGCCCGGCAGCGTCACCTCGCGTGTCTTCACTGCACCACCCGCTTCTGCCTTCGCTTCGAAGACACCGACACTCCAGCCGCATTTGGCGAGGTGCACTGCAGCCGCAAGCCCGTTGTGGCCCGCGCCGATGATGACCGCATCGAAATTGCTATTTGCCATGCGTTCCTGCTCCGCCACTTTTGCTTACGGGATGACGGCGAGCCGAAGCAACGGCATGACGCCGTGCTCCGGCCCTTGATGATCAGGCGAGCTTCACCAGTTCCATGTACTGCGCGAGACCCTTCACCTGGCTGAGCCAGCTTGCCAGGATATTCGGGTCGGCTGGTGCCGCGTGCACGCCAGGCTTGAATTCCTTCTTCAGCACTGTCTCGACGGCGAAGGATACAGGCATGGACACGAGCCGGCCCATGGCTGTACCGCGTTCGTCACCCCAGGCATCCATCGCCCAGGTCTCGTGGAACACCACCTTGCCATCGCGCTCTGCCTTGAGCGACACGAACAGGATCACCCTGTCGGGCTCACCCGGCGCATAGGCGTTCTCCTTGAGGAAATCGGAGGCCATCTCGGCCAGTCGCGCATCGCCCTCAGGTCCTGACAGTGTCTCGATTTCCTTGAAAACAGGGTCCCATGCCTTGGCCCAGCCGTTGAGGCGGATGGTGCCGCGCACGAAGTCCTTCACCTTCCAGCTCTTGTCGAAGCGATAGTCTTCCATGAAGGGATAGCTGTCGCGGTTCGGATAGACCTCGAAGCTTTCGGGCGTTGGCAGCGGCGCGTCATAGCCAGTGATGGCGTTCCACGGCCGGTCCACTTTCAGTTCCTTGAAGTCACGCAGGCTGCGCGAGGGAGAGCGCAGCGCCTTCAGCACGCCCACTGGCGCCCAGCTGAATTTATACTTGAACGAGTTCGGAATCTTCGGCACGCCGCCGCAATAGGAGGTGAAGCTCAGCACATTGTCGGCGTGGTAGGCGGGCGAAGCTCGGTAGCGCGCGACGAGGTCATGCGCCATCAGGTGATCGATGCCCGGGTCGAGGCCCACCTCGTTGACCGAGACGAGACCCTTGGCCTTGAATTCGGGGTCGAGTGCCCGCATCTCCGGCGCGATGTAGGATGACGACACGAAGTTGGCGTTCTTCGCAAGGCAGGCCTTGGCGATCGCCACGTGCTGGTCAGCGGGTAGCATCGAAATGGCAATGTCACCCGGTTGCAGCGCCGCTGTCAGTGCTTCAAGCGAATAGGGGCGAACGTCCTTCGTGAGGTCGCCCACAACCTCCTGCGCCTTGGAGACGGTGCGGTTCCAAACCACCACCTTGTGGCCATTCTCCAGAAGCCGCCGCAAGCCGGGGCCGGAGGAAAGTCCGGTGCCGCACCAGTGAATCGTCGTCATGTCAATCTCCGTCAGAGTGTCGCCGTGTGGCGGGTGAATTCGGTAAAGGCCCGGCCCCATACGCCGGCATCGAGATCGTCGAGCGTCAACAGCGATGGCAACAGTTGCGTTGCATAGTCCTCACTGCTTTCAACCGGGAGCAGGGAAGGCAGGTTATCGATTGCCATCACGTCGAGCGGTGGTGCGTCCCATACGCGTAGCGCGGGAGCCTCCCAGTCGGTGGCTCGATCATAGACCTTGATCGGCGAGAAATCGGAAGTCGGGTCGCAAGCGATATCGCCGATTACAGTAAGAGCGCGTGGTGCTGCCTTGGCTGCTTCGGGCACGAACACCGGGCAACCTGGCCGCGCCAGAATGCAGTTCAGGAAGATCTCGTGCTGCAGCACTTCAGGGAAGGGGCCGCCCGAGGCAGTTTCAGCCATGTCCCATCTGGTCACTGCAACGTTCATGGCGGCGCAGAGGTCGGCTGCCCCTGTGCCAACGCGCCCCAGCGCGCCGATGATCATGGCGCGTGGCCGTTGCACGGGTGGCAACTCCGCCTTGAGTCCGTCGAGCAGCGCCTGCTTGCTCGAAATTTTGGAAACTGGTCCGCAGAGGCCGCCCTTCTGCTGCGCCGCCCAACATTTGAGCGAGATCGCGGCCCCGGCAAAGCCCGCCCAGTAGCCGAATGCGGCAATGCGGCGACCCGCCTCGTCCACAAGGTACTCGAGGTCATAGAGTGTCCCGCCGCCGGCCTTGTATCGCTTGAGCAATACCTGTCCCGCTGGCTGGCCCTTATAGGCGTGGCCGAACATGATGTGGCGGTGGACAAGCGGCGTACCGTCCTCTGGCAGTTCCTTGAGACCGAAAATGATGGCGTCACGTGGTGCTGAGGGCCATGAATTTTCGGCGGCAATCTGGCATCCTGCTGCCTTGTAGCCATCGATGCCGATCGCACGAACGGAGCTTTCCTCGACGGTGACCGTGATGCCCGCTCTCACGAGGGCCGCCGCTCCGTCAGATGTCAGGCCGACGCGTTCTTCGTTGGGCCGCTGTTCCGACCTTACCCAGAGATGTGTCATTCACGCTTACCTGAAGTGTTGGAAAACCTTGAAATCGCATGCGTGTATGAACCAAATGCGCCTGCCGTTCCAGCGGTGTTTGGCGATGGTCCACCATGCAGCGCAAGGCCAATTTCGGTGCTTCGCCATGCCGATCATTCACTGTCCGGTGTCTTGCGAACCGTCGTCCATCGGGTCTGCCGGGTCAGGCGTCATCGGGGCCGTGCCGTCAGACAAGTCCTGGTCCGTCATTGCCGGGTCTGATGCGTCCTGGCCGCCCGCTGTCCCGTCGCCATTCTGGGAGGGCGAGAGGAAGATGATTTCCGTGGGCATGTCTTCATCATCCGATTTCACCACGAAGGGCGCCTTTGGAAGCAGCGCACGCAATGCCCGTTCAAGGCTGGCGTTCCGGAGGTGATTGGCGCCGACTGGCGTGTCCTCCGGTTCGCCCTTGATATCGACGCCGGTGGCACTGGCGATGGCCTCGATCAATTCCGAGGCCGTTGCATTTCCGGTTATGTCGATGTCATAGCCCTTGGCGGCGGGTTTCACGGTCACCTCCGCTGCCGCGGCCCCACACAATGCTGCGCCGGCAGCCAAGACCGCGACCGGCCCCATGACCGCCCGCAGTGTCATTCGCCAACTTGAGGTGATGTCAGACATCCAATTCCGGGTGCCAGCTGGCGCCTCTCTTTGCCAAGGCGTCAGCATAGGCTTTGACGATGGTGGGAACAACGGGCGGCTTCCGGCGGTTGCTTCGTCATTACGCTTTGCTCAGAAGGTAGGACGTTGCTGCCACATCGTAATCGCGGATTATGTAACCCTCGGAGAACATCTGCATCAGCCTTTCCCGAAGGTTTAGGCGCGCGGCAAGGGCGGATTGATAG
>Ga0194051_1001400_pt1 | contig 12752 bp, 13 predicted proteins | sample SepL2320m_MetaG_FD_161275 | JGI IMG/M metagenome (GOLD analysis project Ga0194051, IMG submission 161275) | Anoxic zone freshwater microbial communities from boreal shield lake in IISD Experimental Lakes Area, Ontario, Canada - Sep2016-L239-20m | ecosystem: Environmental > Aquatic > Freshwater >... | reverse complement strand
CATTGGTCGTGCCCTTTGGTCGGCGCTTGTTAATGAATGCAACATCTGCATTGCGGTCTGACAAGTGCTGTGCAAAACGCTCGGCAACTTTTACGCGACCAGCATCTGGCGACACAATGACCAGATCTTCGGGCGCATGTTCGCGCACGTAACGCTCGAGCACGGGAAGTGCCGTGAGGTGGTCAACAGGGCCTGAAAAGAAACCCTGAATCTGCCCGCTGTGAAGGTCGAGTGACACCATGCGCGTTGCTCCGGCTGCTTTGAACAAGTCAGCGATGAGTCGAGCAGTAATTGGTTCACGACCTTCTGCTTTGCGATCTTGGCGTGCGTATCCGTAGAACGGGCACACTGCGGTGATGCGCTTTGCTGATGCACGTTGTGCGGCATCAATCATGATGAGCTGTTCCATGATGGAGTCGTTGATGGAACCTGCATCAGTTCCGAAGTGCGACTGCATAATGAAAACATCTCCGCCGCGAATGCTGTCGGTAAACCGAGGGCGAATTTCGCCGTTAGCGAATTCAACGATGTTGGCGTCACCAAGAGTGATGCCGAGGTGTTCTGCGACTTCTAGTGCCAGAGACGGGTGTGTTCGACCCGTGTACAGCGACAGTCTCTTCGTAGTGACCTTCTCCATCGACCGCGCGTTCATATGAGCCAATGGTAGAACACGCGGGCCGCTTGGGCATCTTCGCATGCTGAATGAATCAGCGGGCCGCGTTTCGCCGGAGCATTTCTTGCTCAGCCTCTGCCAGTTGCAGTGGGTCATTGACTCCGGCAGTCTCTTCGGCTGGTGCAATGACTGACCCAACAGAGTGGCCAGTCAATGCCAGTACTGCTATGACATCGGTCAGGTAGTACTCGGCTTGGCTGTTATTCGTGCCGATTCCTTTGAGTGCTGGACCAAACAATTCGAAATCGAAAAGGTAAATCCCTGTGTTGATCTCACGAATGTTCAGTTCATCGGGTGATGCGTCCTTGTGCTCAACAATGCCGACAACGTTTCCATTCGAATCTCGCACGATGCGGCCGTATCCGGTTGGGTCATTGAGAACGGCGGTCAGAACGGTGGCTGCACTTTTAGATGCTGTGTGTTCTGCAATGAGTTGATTGATGGTGTGCGATGTCAGTAACGGCGTGTCGCCTGGCATAACCAACACTGCAGAAGTATTTGAACTGATATCTGCAGACAATCCAGTAAGGCCAGCTGCTGCTGCGTCACCTGTGCCGTTCTGGTCATGTTGTATCGCAAATTGAATGCGGGCCCACTCGGGTGCGTTGTGTTGCACATGCGCAGTTACTTCTGATGCGCGATGTCCGACAACAACCACAGTTGCAACAAGTGAGATTGATTCAAGGGAGTGCACAACGTGCATCACCATGGATCTGCCACACACTTCGTGCAATGGCTTTGGAAGGTCTGACTTCATGCGCGAGCCTTCGCCGGCGGCAAGGATGATGGCGCAGACCCCGCCCGAGGGCAATTGAGTGGCTGTCACTTCGTGGCTCGACTGCTTGTCATTTTGTTCCGGGGAGAGGACTCGAACCCCTATTCACGGGATCAAAACCCGTTGTCCTGCCTTTGAACGACCCCGGACCGTGCGCATTACGGTATCGGGATTTTTGTTTTCGTCATTGTCCCGATAGGTTCATATGCCTTATGAGTTCGCTGATCAAGAAGCGCCGCAAGCGCATGCGCAAGAAGAAGCACAAAAAAATGCTTCGTCGCACACGCCACCAGCGTCGCAAATAAACATTTCTATTTAGAAGTCCGTTACTTCTCGGTCCCTCAGGGGCGGGTTGTTGCGTAGACCACTTGGACGTCAGGTATCTGATCTAACCCTTGGTGTACATGGCCGTCCGCGAACCAAGTGCTGCCAGAACCCGCCAGGTGAAGTGTTGATCCGATGGCCGATTCAACGCGATCGCGCCAGATTCCTAAATCGGGAAATGCGCTGACTGCAGCAGGTTCAAGATCGTTTCCATGTGGCCCTTTTGGCCCGCCCATGGCGTCCCATTCGCGGTACACGGCGGGTGTGGATACTGATATTGGCGGAAGAAACAGGGTGACGTTCCTGTCTGCGTGGGGCAACGGAGTGACTATTTCTCCGATCCCTGTGACAAGTGCCCGACCACCAACAAAACAAAACGGAATGTCTGCACCAAGTCGTGCTGTTGCGGACACATCAGACCACTCCGCCCACTTCAACACAGCGGCTGCATCTGTTGAGCCACCCCCAAGACCACCTCCGTGGGGAATGTTTTTCTCAATGTGAACCCGCGCTGTGCGGCCCGCAAGAACGAGCGCCCGAGACACAAGATTTGTTTCATCGGTAGGAACTCCGATTGCATATGGACCGGACATAGTGAGGGTGGTTGTTTCGGCATCACTGATGTCGATGATGTCTGCGATGTCAAGTGACACCATTTCAGCTTCGATGAGATGAAAGCCATCGCTACGAACACCAGTGATCACGAGAGACAACGTGAGTTTGGCGGGCGCGATGATTTTTGTCACTTGTGGCTGTCTTCCAGAATGTGTGCAAGCCGCAGCCAGTCATGAACGGAAAGTTCCTCTGCGCGTGCCGTTGGGGCAATGTTTGCAGCCTCAAAGTGATGTGCTTCCACACTGCCAGCTAATGAACCACGAAGCATCTTGCGCCGCTTTGCAAAGCCCATTCGCACGAGTGCAAAGAGTTTTGCTTTATCAACCGAGGCATCAAGCGGAGTAGTGCGGCGTGTGATTTCCACTAGCGATGATTCAACGTTCGGTCGCGGCAAGAACACCGAGGCGGGAACCTGTCCGACGACACGGGCGGTTGCATGGAAAGCAACTTTCACACTGAGTGCGCCGTATGCACTAGTGGAGGGCGATGCTGCAAATCGGTCAGCAACTTCCTTTTGCACCATCACCAACATGCGTGACACCTGCGGAACAAAGTCAAGAACGTCAGCAATAAGTGGGGTTGCCACGTTGTACGGAAGGTTTGCAACCAACACCCAATCGGTGTGATCGCCAAGCAGTGCCGGCCAATCGAGTTGCATGGCATCGGCGTGAACCACTGTGACATTGGCAAGCTCGCCCACGTTTTCGTTGAGGAGTGGCAACAGTGCTTCATCAACTTCTATTGCAGTGACGCCAGTAGCAACTTCAGCTAGTGCAAGAGTGAGTGATCCGAGGCCAGCGCCAATTTCTAAAACGTGCGGGTGATTTTCAACATCTGCAAGGCGCGCAATGCGGCGTACGGTATTTGCATCAACAACAAAGTTTTGTCCCAGCGCGCGCTTCGCGCGTAAACCAGCACCATCTAATTGGTGTGAAGCATCAGTGCGTGAAAGCGTCACCAGGTCAGCTCCACTGGAAGTGGTGCATCAACGAGTTCAGCAATTGCTTCGAACACCGCGGTATTCAATGTGATGTCAAACGAGCCAGACATGGGGCCGATATTGATGTTGATACAAGTGGCTTTTCGTCCATTGTTCAAATTCAAGACAGTGATAGTGGCGCCAAGCGGAACAAGAGTGGTTGAGCAACCGTTCTTCACTGAATCTGGCAAGCGTTTGTAGGTGGCATTGCCGCGCACCATGCGACCTGAGTTGTCGGCGGGGTACGCAATCTGACCTTGCCCGTTTGGGTCAGCACTGACAGGGCCATCAAGGTTGGCAGGTGCATCAACATTTGAATCAAGGCCAAGGTCGTAGGTAGTAGACGTGACATCTGCGACCGTTGTGACAGTTTCATTGCCAGAGTTCCCCGATGCCATAAATGCCACGGCAAGGAAAATGGCTGTGGCAACCATGGCCACTGTCATGCGGTTCTTGTCGACGGGAGAGATATCCATGTGCCTACGAATGTATGCGAGGAAATGCTGCGAGAGCATTCGCCGAGGTAATTGATGCAAACTCAGCCACATCGAGTCCGCGAAGATCTGCAATGGCGGTACCGACAAGTCCAACGTGGGCTGGCTCATTCGGGCGGCCTCTGTGCGGAATCGGTGCCAAGAACGGGCTGTCTGTTTCGATGAGAATTTTGTCGAGAGGGCACAGCAACGCGGCCTCCCGTAGTTCATGTGCGGTCTTGAAAGTCACGATTCCACTGAACGACAAATAGGCACCACGATCAAGACACTCTTGTGCCTCGTTTGGGCCGCCAGAAAAGCAATGAATGATGGTGTTTCGGGGCATTCCCTCTGCATCTAGTACCGCATAGGTGTCATCCCACGCATCGCGTGTGTGGATTACCAACGTGAGGTCATGTTGTTTTGCAAGTGCAATCTGTTCTGCAAAGACGCGCATCTGTATATCGCGCGGAGAATGCTCGTAGTAGTAATCAAGTCCGCATTCACCAATGGCAACAACGCGTGGTTGGGAGATGTACGAAAGTATTGAATCTGTGCCTTGCGTTGCGTCGTGTGGGTGTAGTCCCACTGTTGCCCACACATCGTCGTGTTGTGATGCAATAGCGATTGCTTGCTCACACGTTGGAGCATCGGTGCCGATAACCACGAAGCGTTCGACTCCGGCATCACGTGCTCGTTGCAAACTTTCGGCAGGCACTGAAGTCATTTTGTCGTCGTGGATATGACAGTGCGTATCTGTCCATCCGGTGATGGTGGTGCTCATGCGACAGTGCGTCGAGGAAAGAGCGGTGTTCCTTTTTCAACAGGAGAACCGGCGCGGTATAGGCCCCACGCAGTATCGACAGGAATGCGACATTGTTCAATGTCTGTTGTCATTCCGATGCGGCGCCAAATTTCACGAGCAGTGTCGGGAATAGCTGGAAACGCAAGCAATGTGACGATACGCAATGCCTCGAGTGCATCGCCCATCACAGTGTTCAGCTGATCGCTTGGCTCTGCTTTCCATGGTTCATTATTCTCAAGATGTGCATTAGTGGCACGAATGAGAGACCATGTTGCTTCAAGTGCGCGACTTGGCTGCACTAATTGCCAACATGCAGACGTTTCGGCAACGGCATCTTTGGCTGCCGCGGCCAACGGGCTATCTGGGTGAGGCGCGGTACCAAGACCAGCGCACTTTTTGTCAACAACAGAAGCAATGCGTGCTGCAAGGTTGCCAAGGTTATTTGCAAGGTCTGAGTTGTATCGAGAAACAAGACCTTCGTATGTGAAGTCACCATCGTTGCCGTATGACGTATCACTAAGTACGTAATAACGGAAACCATCAACTCCGAATTCGTCAACAAGGTCAAGCGGGTTCACCACATTTCCTGATGTCTTCGACATCTTTTCTCCGCCAACAAGAAGCCAGCCACCGACTGCATAGCCGGTTGGTGGTTCAATGCCTGCTGACATCAACATGGCAGGCCAGTACACATTGTGAAAGCGAATGATGTCTTTTCCGATGAGATGGTGGTTAACAGGCCACCATTTGTTGAACATTTCATCATCGGAGCCGTAACCGATTGCGGTGATGTAGTTAGCAAGTGCGTCGAACCACACATAGGCAACGTGTGAAGAGTCAAAAGGAAGAGGAATGCCCCATGTGAGTGTTTTTCTGCTGACAGAAAAATCTTGCAAACCCTGTTTGATGAATCCCAGAACTTCGTTCACTCGGTGTTCTGGCACTACTGCGCTTGGGTGCAGTGAATACCAATCAATGAGTCGTTGTTCAAAGCGTGACAAACGGAAGAAGTAGTTCTCTTCTTCAACGTGTTGCACAGGGCGCTTGTGAATGGGGCAGTTTTCCCCGTCAAGATCGTCTTCCGTGTAATAGGCCTCACAGGGAACGCAGTACAAACCGCTGTATTTGTCGAGTTCGATATCGCCCGCATCAAAACATGCCTGTAGCAACTTCTGTACTCCAACTTTGTGCCGCGCTTCGGTAGTACGAATGAAATCGTCATTCGAGATATTGAGTCGTTGCCAGGCTTGTTGAAACAGAGGCGCGATGGAATCTGTGAATTCTTGTGGTGAAGTACCAGCAGCCTCTGCAGCTTGCTGAATCTTGAGGCCATGCTCGTCTGTTCCGGTAAGGAAATGTACGTCGTCACCCAGAAGGCGGTGCCACCTTGCTAATGCGTCAGCGACAATGGTCGTATACGCGTGACCAAGATGTGGTTGCGCGTTGACGTAATAGATTGGAGTGGTGAGGTAGTACTTGGCCACCTAGACAGGCTACGCCACCACGCTTCTTGTCGTCGGTTCGTTTATTACGACAATTACTTCGTAACCTCGTACAGATGTCTTTTGAGTTTGACCACGCCACACGCCCCACTCCGCTTGGCAATGGTGTGTACGACACGCCAGTTGAAGATCGGTGGGATATCAATGGCAACGCAAACGGCGGCTACTTATTGGCATTAGTCGGCAATGCCATGCGTGCAGAGAGCGGCCGCTCGCATCCTGTATCAATTTCGATGCATTATTTGTCGCCAGCACCAGAAGGTCCTGCAACAACAACATGTGAAGTGGTGAAAGCAGGCAAGCGGCTGTCAACAGTTGTTGCTTCGATGTCTCGCGATGGTCGTGATGTTGTTCGTTCAATCGGAACATTTGGTGATGTTGATGCATCAATTGGTGCGCAGTCGAACACATTGGTCATGCCTGACATGGTTGCGTTTGAAGAGTGCCCAATACGTCCGGCAAACCCCGATATGAAACCAGGCCTAGGTTCGCGTCTTGATATGCGTCTTCACCCTGATGATGTGGGCTTTGCAACGAACGAACCTGTCGGCATTGCGCGCGTACGTGGATACTTCGCCTTTAAGGATGGTCGGCCCGTTGACACGCTTTCGTTGTTGCTTGCCGCTGATGCATTTCCACCAGTCACGTTCAACTTGTTCGGAATGAAGGGGTGGGTACCCACTATTGAATTCACTGTGCATGTACGTGGAGTGCCTGTGCCGGGGCCAATTCTGTGTGAGTTCAACAGTGCGCTCACACAAGGTGGCTACTGGGAAGAAGATGGCGTGATGTGGGACTCAGCTGGCAACGTTGTTGCTATGAGCCGCCAATTGGCCCTGTCGCCGTTAGGTACAGACTAAGAACGTCTGCTGCTGCGTGCGCCGAGCGAGTACGTAATGGCCATACCAATAATCGCAGCAGTGATCGTTGTTGTTCGTCGCGCCAACATCTTTGATCGTTGAGCAAAAACAACAATTGGCCATCCGCGCGAACGTGCAAGTGCAGACAATTGCGCATCAGGGTTAACGGCAACTGCATTGCCCACAATTTCCATCATGGGAACATCGCTCATGGAGTCTGAATATGACCATGAATCCGCAAGATTGATATTGCGCTCTGCCGCGATGGCTGCAATTGCTTCTGCTTTACCTGGTCCGTAACAGAATGGGCCAGCAAGGCGACCTGTGTAGACGCCGTTGTCAACTTCGCCGCGCGTGCCAATGCCGCCAGTCATCTCGAGTGCGATTGCAAGTGGCTCGACAATTTCAATAGGAGATGCGGAAACAATCCATGTTTCGCGGCCGGCAGCATGATGTTGTTCAAGTAATGCACGCGCTTCTGGTCGAATGAGGCCAAGAAGTTCAGGAAGAACTATTTCGTTTAGTGCCAACAAATCGGTTTGTTTAGCTCCGCCAGCAGCAGACAAAATACGATCACGCACGTTGGTGCTTGAGTTATCGCTAGAGCCAACAAGACGAAACTTCACTGCCCCGATTGCATCGCCGATGAACTCCTGTGGGCGAATAAGTCCTGCGTCGTACGCCGCACGTGCAAACACAAATGCAGACGAGCCGGCAATAAGTGTGCGGTCAAGGTCAAAGAAGGCGGCTGTCTTTTCAGGAGTGCTCATAACGTCACCGAAATTGCATAGACACGTTTGCGTGAGACACCAAGTGCTGCAGTTACTTCATCAACTGCGCTGCGTTTTGAAATGCCAGCAGATGTACGGGATGTCAGTTCATTGCGAATGTCGTCATCTGTCACGTCAACTGATTCTGCCGTTACAGGTGCAATGACTAATGCATATTCACCACGGGGTTCAACAGTGCGGGAATGAACAACAGCATCTCCGAGGCTGCCGCGCCACATATCTTCATGAAGTTTGGTGAGTTCGCGCGCCAGGACCACAAGGCGATCATTGCCGCATACGTCCGCCAGGTCAACCAAAGTTTTCTCCAGGCGGTGCGGTGCTTCGTACAACACAGTGGTGCGGCGTTCACGTGCAACCTCTGTTAGTCGCTCGCGACGCTCACTTCCACTGCGTGGCAAAAAGCCGTCGAAGGCAATACGTGCTGTTGGTAATCCGCTCATAGCTATAGCCATAACAAAGGCAGCTGGCCCTGGGGTTGAATGCACGGTGTACCCGGCATTAATTGTTGCCCGTACAAGGCGTTCGCCTGGGTCGCTGATGGCTGGAGTTCCTGCATCGGAAATCAATGCGACAACTGCACCAGTAGACAAATACGACAAAACAGATTCGATGGCATCGTGCTCCGTGTGTTCATTGGTAACGATCAGTCGTTCTGGTGAAGCCCCAATTCGCTTCAGCAATGACCCGCTATGGCGAGTGTCCTCACAACAAATGATGGTCGCTGCGCGTAACACTGCGGCTCCGCGCGGTGATAAGTCTTCGAGGTTTCCAATAGGTGTTGCAACCAACCACAAGCCTGCATGAATTGCAGAGGTGACATTGTCATCGTTCGACATGGCGTACCTCAACTTCATCACCAATACGCAGGTTCCAGCGCTCAAATGAGCCCGCGGCAGCTTCAATAATGAGTGCTGTTGCAGGGATACGAGCACCAACTCGCCACGGTTTCATAGTTGCAGTCTGTGTCACGATGTTGTTCGGTGCAACGTAGGCAACATCAATTGTTGCTTTCATGCCGATCGTGTGCACCCAATTGCATGGTTCAAGCACAAGAGGTTGTTCAATAACAGCAACGCCAATGAGGCCACGACGTCGTTGAGCGCGAGTAATGGTGCGAGCACCAGCTGCCAATACATGGCCTTTGCTGACAAGCCAGATGGGTTCGAATTCTTGTGGTGCACTCATGGTGACCTCCGTGTCGCTACCTATACGTTAAAGCGGAACTCGGTGACGTCGCCGTCAACAAACTCGTATTCTTTGCCTTCAGAACGAAGCTTGCCGACATCTTTGGCGGCATTCCATGATCCGAGATCAATAAGTTCATCCCAGTGGATGACTTCGGCACGAATAAACCCACGCTGAATATCAGAGTGAATCTTTCCGGCGCACACGGGGGCTTTGTCGCCAGCATGGAATGTCCATGCACGGGTCTCTTTTTCTCCGGTGGTGAAATAGGTGCGTAGACCGAGCAAGTGGAACGCAGAGCGAACCATTTTTGTGAGTGCGCCTTCACCAAGGCCGAGTGCCTCGAGCATCTCGGCGCGGTCTGCTGGCTCTAGCTGAGCCGCTTCTGCTTCGATCTGCACGCTCATACCGAGCACTTCAATTTCGTGCTCTTGCACAGAGCCAGGAGGGCACAGTTCTGCACGAACACGAGCCTCCATCGCAGGAATCGTGTCAAGTTCGTTCTCACCAACATTGACCACTGCAAGCACACGGCGGTTAGTGAGCAAGAAATGCGGCGCGAGTGCTTCGCGGTCATCTGCAGACATTCCTGCTCGATACAAAGGCAGTCCCTCAGCCAACGCATCAAATGCTCGTTGCAGCAATGCAGCTTCTTCTTGGTTGCCTTTATCAACGCGAGCAGTTTTGCTGACTCGTTTGAGGCGTGTTTCCACTGTCTCTAAGTCAGCAAGTGCAAGTTCAAGTTCAACAATGCGCAAATGTTCGAGCGGATCATCAGGACCCATGACGTCTGGGTCTTTGAACGCGCGCAACACGTACACGATTGCATCGACTTCACGAATGTTGGCGAGAAACTTATTTCCAAGACCTTCGCCCTTGCTTGCGCCTTCTACAAGACCGCCAATATCGACCACTTGAACCGCTGCATGCACCGTGCTTTTTGTTTTCGACATTTCTGCCAAAGCGAGCAGGCGGTTGTCGGGCACTTTGGCGATTCCGATGTTCGGATCCTTCGTGGCAAAGGGGTAGGGAGCAGCCAAGGCCCCGCCACCGGTGAGTGCGTTATAAAGCGAGGATTTGCCCGCATTGGGGAGACCGACAAGACCGAAACATTCCATGAAGGGATTGACGCTATCTGCGTGGGTTCCCGCCTGGGGATTGTTACTATGGCCGTAGTGTTAATTGCTCAGGGGGAACCCGTAGGCAAGGAATAGAAGGAAACCCACATGACGTCATTCGACCTTGATCTCAGTAAGTACAGCCTCGGCTGGAGCGACGAAATCGAATATGCCTTCGAACCAGTCAAAGGCCTTAACCAGCGCGTCGTAGAGCAGATCTCATGGTGGAAGGGCGAGCCAAAGTGGATGACAGATTTGCGTATTCGCAGCCTCGGAATTTTTGATCGCAAGCCAATGGCTCCGTGGTTCGCCACAAACATGCCCGATATCGATTTCCAAGACATCTTCTATTACTTGAAGCCAGCAACGGAACAAGTTGACGAGTGGGATGACCTTCCAGAGCAAATGAAGCTCACGTACGAGAAGTTGGGAATTCCTGAAGCCGAGCGCAAATACCTCGCTGGTGTTACTGCGCAATACGAATCGGAAGTTGTGTTCCACAGAAACCGTGACGAGCTTTCAGAGCAGGGAATCTTGTTCTGCGACATGGATACCGCACTTCGCGAATACCCAGACCTTGTGAAGCAGTACTTCGGCACTGTTATTCCTCCTGGCGACAACAAGTTTTCCGCGCTCAATACATCTGTATGGTCCGGTGGATCATTCATTTATGTTCCACCAGGCGTCGAATGTGAAATGCCATTGCAGGCCTACTTCCGCATTAACTCAGAGAGCGCTGGTCAATTCGAGCGCACACTGATCATTGCTGACGAAGGTTCGAAAGTTCATTACATCGAAGGCTGCTCAGCCCCAGTATGGACAAAAGACTCTTTGCACTCTGCTGTTGTTGAAATCATCGTGAAGCCAAGTGCTCACGTGACGTACACAACTATTCAGAACTGGTCACCAAACGTGTACAACCTTGTTACCAAGCGTGCGCGCGTTGAAGCAGAAGGCCACATGGAGTGGATCGACGGAAACATCGGTTCAAAGCTCACCATGAAATACCCAAGCGTGTATTTGATGGGTCCAAAAGCAACTGGTGAAGTGTTGTCTGTTGCGTATGCAGGTGCTGGCCAGCATCAAGATGCTGGCGCAAAGATGGTGCACGCAGCACCAGAGACCACATCAAAGATCGTGTCGAAATCAATCAGCAAAGACGGCGGCATCACTGCATACCGCGGCCTTGTTCGCATTGACGAAGGTGCATACGGCTGCAAGAGCCACGTTCAGTGTGATGCATTGATTCTTGACGACCAAAGCGAAAGCCGCACATTCCCGTACATGGAAGTGGGCGCGAAAGACGCAGAGATTGGTCACGAAGCAACAGTGTCAAAGATTGCCGACGAGCAGTTGTTCTATCTCATGAGTCGTGGACTCACTCAAGAAGCAGCCATGAGCATGGTCGTGAACGGATTCATCGAACCCGTTACCCGCACATTGCCAATGGAATATGCAGTTGAGTGGAGCCGCCTCATTGAATTGCAGATGGAAGGTTCCATCGGCTGATCACGCCGTCGGTTCACCATGTCAATGCGCACTGAATGCAAGCACTTTGAAAGTCGCACGTATGCGACCGGAGATGCTGTACGCAAGTGCAACCTTGACTTGGCTCCTGACGCGCCATGGCGCTGTCCGGAACCATGTGACGGATACGAGCGTCGTCTCGCTGATGTTGCATGGGCGCACGGAAGTGTTGTTCCGCCACCAACTCCACGCGACGTTCCCGGCCTAGACGATGGATCAGCAGCAGCTGTATTAGATGCAGCAGAAGAGATCATTAACGCCATGGGCGCTTCGATCTTGGAAGAAGTAGATAAAGAAAAAAACGCTAAGCCCCGCTGGTGGCGACGCAAGAAGTCCTAAGAGAAAAATCACATGAACGCAACCCCCGCAATAGTCATGCCAAGCACTGACGAAGAAATCTGGCGCTACAGCCGCATCGCCGAACTTGATATGTCCGCATACACGCACGGACACCTGCGCACAGAAACTGTTGGCGCTGATTCAGTCCGCGTCACTGAGTCGTTGGCTGGTATCGCCATGACATCAAACCCAGACATTTTTGCTGAACTCAATGGCACGAATGCTGACGTTATTTCACTGCGTATTCCAAAGGGTGTTGTAGTCGAAGGTGCAATTCATATCGTTCATCACCTCGAAGCTGATGGCGTTGTTGCGTACCCGCGTCTTGTCATTGATGCTGAAGAGAACTCAGAAGTCACCGTTATTGAGACATTCATCTCAAACGACAACATTCATTCACTGGTTGTTCCTGTTCTCGAAGTACGTACGGGTAAAGCAGCTCGCGTGAGCTACCTCACCATCAACCAGCTCGGTCACAACACATGGCAAATCGGTCATCAGCAGTCAGCTGGTCATCGTGATTCCACTACTCGCATTGCAACAGTTGCCCTTGGTGGCGACTACGCCCGTATGCGTACCGAAGTTCGTCTTGTCGAACAAGGTGCATCAGCTCAGCAAGTGGCTCTGTATTTCGCAGGTGGCACACAAATGCATGACTTCCGCACATTGCAGATTCATGAAGCACCTCGTACCCACAGTGATCTCTTGTTCAAAGGTGCCGTACGCGACACTGCTCGCAGTGTGTACACCGGCCTGATTCACATCAAGCCAAACGCTGCTCACTCA
>Ga0194051_1001399_pt1 | contig 12754 bp, 16 predicted proteins | sample SepL2320m_MetaG_FD_161275 | JGI IMG/M metagenome (GOLD analysis project Ga0194051, IMG submission 161275) | Anoxic zone freshwater microbial communities from boreal shield lake in IISD Experimental Lakes Area, Ontario, Canada - Sep2016-L239-20m | ecosystem: Environmental > Aquatic > Freshwater >... | reverse complement strand
ACGGCGCCACCACCACGGCGCCACCACCACGGCGCCACCGGTAGCGTCAAGGTCATGATCCTTGAGCATGCGCTGATCAATATCCGTCCCGGCACCCATCAGGAGTTCGAGGCCGCTATCACCAAGGCCAGAGAGGTGATCTCGGCTGCGCCCGGCTTCTGCTCGTTCGCCCTCCACCGTGGAATTGAAATGCCGGACCGCTACCTCTTGATCGTGGGATGGGAGACGCTCGAGGCCCACACCGACGGGTTCCGGCAGTCGCCGGCCTTTGCCGAGTGGCGGTCGCACATCGGGCCGTTCTTCGACATCCCTCCGGAAGTCGATCACTACGACCTGCTGGCGGGGCTGTCCTGAGCGGCAGGGCCCCCGTCGGTTCAGTCCTGGCTGCTGGCTAGGTTCCACGCCGCTGCTAGATGTTCGGTGAGTTCGCCCACGGGCATCCTGGCGTTCAGCCCACTGGTGGACGCCATGAGGTAGACGGGACGCCCGCCGACCGACCCGGGTTGTCGACCAGCGACCGCATGGCGGTCCACTACGGTGCGCCAGCCGGACAAGCCCACGAAGCACACGGCCCCGGGACGGAGCCACTCGGCGATCCCGCTCACCCGGGCGAACCCGGCTTCGTACTCCTCCCGAGTCACCTCGGCTGCCGTCCGGGTGGCCCGCTTGACGAAGTCGGTCATTCCCATCCCGCACGCCAGGGCCGCCGCTGGATCACGGTCGACGGTGACCAGACCGGCGGCCAGTGCTGCGGGCCAGAACCGGTTGCCCGGACGGCCGAAGCCGACACCGACGTCAGCCGAGTAGATCGATGGGTTGACCCCACAGATCAGTAGACGCATGCCAGGGCCGATGGTGTCGGCCAGGGTCCGCTCACGCACCACTCGAGCTCGCTCCAAACCCCCGAGGGCTGCCGTAGGGGCGGAGTCCACGGTGAACCCAGCGCCGTTGACCAGATCAGTCATCGGGCGCCCCAGCGAGGCGGCCGGGACGGTCAGGTCCATGACGGCACCTACGCCAAGCATCCCGTGCGCCCGCCGTAATCCGAGGGGAAGTTGTTCTGGCGGTGCAGGTGGCACACTCCACGACCACACGCCGTCTTGGTCTGGCGATGGGACCGGAAGTTCGGTCGGCTCCCCGGGTGGAGCGGCAGCGGGCACTCGATGAGCGTATCGGAGGCCCTTCCTGCCCACGAATGGTTGGGTGGCTTCAAGGGAGTGCTCGCCCACTTTCCTTCCCAAGCCCACATGGTGTGGCGGCTCGGTCGAGCCGACTACCGGGTTGGCGAACTCAGCGAAGGCTAGGTTCGCCAGCTTGGTGAGAAGGATGTACCGAGAAAGACCCATCGGCACCTGACTTCCGAACCGGATACGACCACTCGCCTCTTATCTGAGCGACCGCACCCCGGTCTGCTCTGGCCTCGAGCAGTCGCTTGGGCTCGGGACCGGACTGGCCAGGTGCTGAAGGACACACCCCTAATTCAAAAACTGGCCGGATCTGGTATCGGATCAGATACCGCATCAGCGCCGATTCCTGCCAACGCTCACCGACATGCGAGATGGTGACCTTCTGGATGGAGAGCCGGAAGGCGTGCATCGACACCTCGGGCCACCAGAGAGCAGCCTCCACCTTCGCAGTAGGACCGGAGCAGGCGCTCGTGAGCAGGCGTTGGGTCAAGTGGGAACACCGCAGCCCGGATCAGGTACTCCTCGGCGCCATCCCCGGTCGTCGCGTTGCTTGTCGGTCCATGGTGTGGCGGTGCCCGATGTGAGACACCTCTCATCCCACCAAGCAGGCGCACTTAGCGAAGGCTAAGCCCGCCGTCGACCAGGACCACCTCGCCGGTGACATATGCCGAGCGGGCCAGGCCCATGATCACTTCGGACACATCCTCGGGGGTGGCCGAACGCTGCAGCGGAGCCTGGGCCTGCACGAATTGGCGCACCACGGTCCAGTCCTCGGTCCACGGGGTATCGACCAGCCCCGGGGCTACGGCATTGACCCGGATATCGGGCCCGAGCGTGTTGGCCAGCAGCCTGGTCATGTGGGACATGGCGGCCTTCGAGCAGGCGTAGGGGATGGAACTGCCCACCGGACGCTCGCCGGCCAACGAGGAGACATTGATCACCTGGCCGTGCCCGGCTGCTCGGAGGTGAGGAACGGCGGCCACGGTCAACTGCCAGGTGCCGATCACGTTGGTGTCGAAGATGCGCCGCCACACCTCGGGGTTGGCCGCCTCGAGATCGCCGTGGGGGATGACAGCGGTCGTCCCGGCGTTGTTGACCAGGACATCGAGCCGGCCGTGGGAGTCCACCACCTGTTCGATGAGTCGGGTGGCATCAGCTTCGTCGGCGATATCGGCCTGGACGTAAGAGGCCAGAGGTAGCTCGGCGGCCAGGTCTCGGCCCGCATCGACCGAGTGCACGGAGTTGATGACCACGGTGGCCCCGCTATCGGCGAACTGACGGGCTGTGGCCGCACCGATGCCAGAAGACGACCCGGTGATCAAGACGACCTGTCCAGCGAAGCGGTCGTCGGAGCGGCTGGATGTCCCTGTTGGTGTGGTCATCCTCGGAGTGTAGGACTGGCGATCCACCGCCCGGTAGGTTCAGGGCGTGCATCTGCCGTCCTTGCTCCTCGGTGATCGTCGATGAGTCCTCGCCCGGACGGTGCTGATGCTGTTGGACCTGAGTCGATCCGGATCTCGTCTTCGGTCCGGATTCCCATCTCGGAGCTCCAATTCAAATTCAGTGCCAGCGGTGGGCCCGGTGGGCAAAACGCCAACAAGGTGGCCACCCGGGTCGAGCTCCGGTTCGATGTATCGGCGTCACCGTCGCTGGGTCCCTACCAGCGGGCCCGCATCATCGAGCGCCTGGGCACGGAAATCCGGGTGGTGGCTGACGACGAGCGGTCTCAGTTGCGCAACCGGCAACTAGCCGTGGAGCGGTTCCGCGAGCGGATGGTGGCCGCGCTCCATGTGGAGAAGATCCGGCGCCCTACCCGGCCGTCCAAGGGGGCCAAGGAGCGCCGCCTCGCCGAAAAACGTCGACTGTCGGAGCGCAAGCGGGACCGCAGGCCCGACCACGACGACTGAGACAGCCGGTCAGCCAGCCTTGCGAGTCCGGCGAGCCTTCGGCTCGGCCCAGGCGATGTCGAGCAGCTGGTTGATCTCCTCGGTGAGCCGTTCGGGGTGCACCCGCAACTCGACCATGGAGTTGGCCTGGATCAGGCGGCCCTGGGGAAGACGTCGAGCCAGCTGCTCGGCGTCGTGGAACGGGTGGACCTGGTCGACCTTGTGCCCTATCACCAGGGCCGGGACGTCCATGGCGGCACGCTGATCGACGGTCGGGGCAATGGGCCCGGCCAAGATGCCGTGCAGCACGGCCGCCGTCTCGCGAGGCTCAGCCGAAAACATGTTCATAAGACTGTCGAGCGGTCCATTTCCGGTGCGTGGCAGGCTCCGGAAGAGCTTGGCCATCCGTCCGACGATGGGCCGGGCAAAGTGTGCCGCGAGCAGCATGGGCACAAAGGTCAGGGCGGCCGCGGGCAGCGCCCACTCCAGGACGGGCATCTCAACTACGAGGCCACGCACCCGCTCTGGAGCTTGGGCAGCCACCATCAGACTGACGTTTCCGCCGAGGGAGACTCCCCCCACTACGGCTTGGTCGATTCCGAGGTGGTCGAGGAGGGCGATCACGTGGCCGGCGTAGGTATCCATCCGGTGGAAGGAAGCTCGCTGGGGCCGGGCGGACAGCCCGTGGCCCGGAAGGTCCAAGAGGATGACCCGGTTGCCCTTGACAGCCAGGTCGGCGGCCAGCCGCCGGTTCATGTTGGCGTCCATCAGGATGCCGTGGAGAAAGACCAGCACCCTCGGGCCTTGCCCGTGGACCTCGTAGTACAACTCGAGATTGTCGTGGATGAAGAGGCCGACTTCGTAAGGTGCCGATGACCCGGGATTGTCGTCGGGCAGGTCACTTGGTGCACGAAGCACCTTGGAGCCGGTGGTCTTGGTTGCGCTAGGCCGAGAAGCCCCTGTTGTTGCCATGGAGCCCACGGTAGGCGTCTGGCTGGCGGTTTACCAGGACCGGCAGCCGATTTCGTGTGTCGGTCAACACGGCCGGATCGAGGTCGGCGATGACCACACCCGGGCTCGGATCGGTCCGCTCGGCCAGAATCGTCCCCCACGGGTCCACGATCATGGAGTGTCCGTGGCATGCCGGCATCCCCTTGGGAAGCGTGCCGACCTGCCCGGCACCTATCACGAAGACCTGATCCTCGACCGCTCGGGCCCGCAGGAGGAGCTCCCAGTGGGCCGGGCCGGTGGTCGAAGTGAAGGCAGCCGGGACGGAGACCACAGTGGCACCGTCGAGGGTCATGATCCGATAGAGCTCAGGGAACCTGATGTCGTAGCAGAGGGAGAGCCCGAGTACGGGCGGCACGTCGCCTTCGTCGGCGAGCCCCCTTGCGTCCAGAGGCACCACCACCACCTGGCGACCGGCGGCGATGGTGTCCGACTCGCAGAAGGACACGTCGCGCAACGCCACGTCGAACAGGTGGATCTTGCGGTAGACGGCCATGGTCCTGCCATCGGGACCCAACAAGACGCTGGTGTTGGACAGGCGCCCGTCCTCGGATCGCGACCGCTCGGGAATGCTGCCCGCCACCAAGTGGATGCCGAGCCGTGTGGCCAGCGAAGAGGCCCAGGACACGGTGGGTCCATCCAGGCTCTCGGCTCCGGCTCGCAGGAACTCGGGGGTCCCCGCCACCGAGAAGTACTCGGGCAGGACCACAAGGTCGGCCCCGGCGGCCGCTGCTTCCTCGACCAGGATCTGGGCAGCATCGAGATTGTCGGCCAGTTCTTCGACGGCCGTCGTCTGGATGGCAGCAACGCGCATGTCACAGGGTAGGCCGCGAATCGAGCACAATGACCGACGGCGCAGTTAGGCGGGCGGGTGGCCGGACCTGAGCTACCAGCGACTGATCAGGCCTGGCCGCGCCGGACCAGGCATCGGGATCAGCCGACCTGCGTGGCGAGGGCTGCATCGAGCGCCTCGGTGGCGCTGTCCGAGGTGCTCTCTCGCACACCCACCAGCGGGGTGATCGAAGCCCAGCCGGCTTCCACCAGCGCAGCATCAGAGTCAGGCTCGAGCTCGGCCAGCTCCTTCAGCCGGTCGGCGTCGCCGCCCATACCCCGCATGTTCAACACGATGGCTCCGCCGGTGCGGTCGATTGCCAGCCCGTCCACCGGGAGCGGTGTGTGCTCCGGGCGCACCGAGCGAATGAGGCCGGCCCGGCCCAAACGTCCGTGCCGGAGTCCGAGTAGCTCGTCGGGGCGCACGGCGGGCACGTTCAGATTCAGCACCGTGCCAGCCTCGGCCTCGGCCAGGGTGGGAACTACCTGGCAGGCCAGTTCGACGGCAGTCTCCCAGAACTCGGGTGTGGTGGCCCAGGCGATACTTACCGCAAGCCCGCGGACTCCGAACTGTGCCCCGGTAAGAGCGGCGCCGACGGTGCCCGAATGGAGAGCCGACCGTCCGGCATTGATCCCGTGGTTGATACCGGACACGATCATGTCCGGGCGCGGGCCGAATCCTTCGATGCAGCCCAGGATGACCGCCAACGCCGGCGACCCGTCGATGCCATAGGTGGGTACGGCCGATAGACCGGGGATGTCCACGTGCTCGTAGGGAATGGACTCACGCTCGTAGACGGCCCCGACGGCGGCACCCGCCCCACTGTGGTCGGTGAGCGGGGCGACCACTACGAGCTCGTGCTCGTCGCCGAAGGTCCGGTGAAGACCACGGGCCAGGGCGGCGATCCCGGGTGCGAACACGCCGTCGTCGTTGGTGATCAGGATGCGCATGACTGAAGAGTTCCGTTCGTCAGCCGTCGCCGGTGACCTGTGCCAAAGGGGCATAGTCGCGCAGCGCCGGGGTCGTGGCGGGCCGGTGCGGCCTCGTGGCCTACCATACCGGGCGACATCGGCAGCCGAACGGCCGCCGTCCCCGCATCATGCAGGAGTCAGCCAGGTCTGTCCGGTTGCATCCGAGTATGGGGCGACGGGGAGCCGCCGGCATGCTTCAGCACTCCAAGGAACCCAGGCCACAACTCATGCCCGCACCGATCCCGTCCTCCGAGCAGCGCCCAGCGCAGACCACGCCTGCCACTGGCGACCAGTGGGTCATCGGCCACGGTCACCAGCGGGCGGTCATCACCGAAGTGGGGGCCACCTTGCGGTCGTTCACGGTGGGTGACCGGGATGTCATCGACGGGTTCGGTCCCGAAGAGTGGAGCCACGGGGGTCGAGGCCAGGTACTCGCACCGTGGCCGAACCGGTTGGGCGGCGGCGCGTACTCCTTCCAGGAGGTGGCCGCTCAGGCACCCATCAACGAGGTCGAGCAGCAGAATGCCATCCATGGGCTGGTCCGATGGCTTCCATGGCGGATGACCAGCCGAGCGCAGAACCGGGTGGGCTTGGTATGCGAGCTCCACCCCTCGCCCGCCTACCCCTTCGCCCTTCGACTCGAGATCGAATACCGGCTCGGTCGCGAAGGACTCACCGTCATCACGGACGCCCAGAACATCGGGCCCGGGGACCTGCCGTTCGGGCTGGGCTTCCACCCCTATCTGTCCGTGGGAACGGCCACCGTGGATCAGGCTCGACTCCGAGTGCCGGCTGCCCGCCGCCTTATCAATGATGACCGAGGCCTGCCCAGCGCTGCGATCGCCGTGTCGGGGACCGAGTACGACTTCTCCGCGGCCCGCCCGGTCGGGGTGACCCGGCTCGACACCGCCTACTGCGAACTGGCCCGCGACAGCGACGGGCGGGTGCGAGTAGACCTCGATCACCCTGATGGCAATGCTGGTGTGACGCTGTGGGCGGACGAGCGCTTCGGTTATTTGATGGTGTTCTCGGGGGACACGCTCGACGCCGGATCACGACGGACGGCGTTGGCCGTAGAGCCGATGACTTGTCCACCTGACGCATTCCGGACCGGAACCGACCTGACCGTCCTTCGACCCGATGGGCGCTGGACCGGTTCGTGGGGGATCACACCGCGCTGATTCCAGCATGGGGCTGAGTCGAGCGTCTAGGGGAAGAAACCCGGCTGAACAGGGATAATGTACCCGTGTCTTCGACGTTGGTGCCTCTTGACATAAGGACCAGCGAGGGGTAGTTGACACCAAGACGCCAATTGGTCACTATGAAGTACATTCCGCAGAGGAGTCTGCGGGCCTTTAGGACATCGAGGGGATGACCAACGTGAGACGCTCACTTCGCTTGGCGGGTATGGCTGTAGTGGTTACTGCAGCAGTCATTGGATCAACAGCCGTGGTGGCGGCACCGGCGTTCGCCGACGCGGCGACAGCCACAACCTTGACGGTCACGGCCAACAAGACGACGATGACGTCCGGGAAGCCCGTGTCGTTTACGGCGGTGGTTGTTCCGGCCAAGGTCGGCACTACGAAGATCACCGGGGTGGTCGACTGGACAGTGGTCGGCCAAGACGGAAGCATCGTTCCGTGTACCACCATCACGGCGCTGACCGGCGGTGGCAAGTCGAGGTGTCAGATCGAAAAGGGCAACCTGCTCGGGGCAGCCAGCCTGTACACGGCAACGGCCACCTACTTGGGTGACGCCGCTTTCGCCACGAGTACCGGGTCAACGACTCTCGAGGTCACTGAGGGTGTTACCCGGTTGAAGATCGACATCAGCGCCGTCCCGACCAGTGGGGCTGCCACCACGTTCACCGCCACCGTGGTTGACGGACCGGCCACGCCGCTTGTCGCCGGCAAGGTGGTGTTCACGGTGAACTCGCAGTACCACGCCCCCGGCACGCCCTTGAACAGCGGTGGGGCGATCCGTTGCACCGGAGCGGCACTTCCTGCGGCCAGCAACAACACCAAGACGCTGGTAGCTCAGGTGGCATCCTGCAGCGTGCCTGCTGGATGGATGACAGTCCCCAACGCGACGAAGGCGAATCCGAAGCCACAGGACGGGTGGTCCGTTGTGGCGACCTACAACGGCAACTCGAGCTTCTCCTCCTCCTCCTCCTCCAAGCACGGGAACGCGAAGTTCTGATCAATCGCTAGGGCGACGGTGGTTTGAGCCGAGACCAGGTCGACTGGCGCGAGTTTGCGATTCGTTGAGCTGACGGAAAATGCGTGACGGTCGGATCCTGTCGAGTGTCGAGCCCATGCCTACGGTGCGGAAGTACTGCGGTGGACGAGTTCCGGTACTCCATTCAGCGAGTGGTGGACGCTGAACCCCTCGCCAACGATGGCGGATGCCGGATCCATGGTGAACGGCTAATCAGCGGCATCGGTCTGGCGCTAAGAGTAGGCATGACCTCCACTGATGTTCCAAGCACTGATCGTGACTCGCGGGCCATGACCGGGAGTTGTAGTGATGGGGTAGTCACGTCCGCCGGTGAGTGCATCGCAGAAGGTTCCGGTTCTCTTCGTCGAAGAGGGGCTACTGCACTAAGCCGGATACCCTTGCTGGCGAACGTGAGGGCAGAGGCCGAAATGGCGTTGGCCGACGATTCATCAGCACTTCCGGCTGACCGGCGCGAGCTTCGCTGACGGCATCTAGGTCCGGAAAGAGCTTCGACGACACCCCCAGTGGGCCTCACGTGGAATAAGCGGAGCTGCCAGACCCCGGGACGCACTTCGACTATCAAGCCCTGCTGGAGATGAACCGAACTCACGTAGTAGTCCCGTGGGAAGACCCTGATCCACAAAACATGCTCTGACCTGGTGCGCCCCCTGGGATTCGAACCCAGAACCTGCGGATTAAGAGTCCGTTGCTCTGCCATTGAGCTAGAGGCGCCTGCTGCTGGTACCTACGGTAGTTCCCCGAGGGACACAGATGAGTCGTCTGGTCCCGAGGGACTGAGGGTGACCGACGGGGTTCGAACCCGCGGCCTCCGGGATCACAACCCGGCGCTCTGACCAACTGAGCTACGGCCACCAAGGAGCCTCTAGTGTGGCACATGGCGATGGTGGTCCGACAATGACGTGAGCACAGCGCCCCGCCCCGGTGTTCCAACTGGATAGTGCGGGTGCTTCGTACTCGTCAGGCTGTGGGTTCGACCCCCGGCAGTTGGTGCAGTGCCGGTTGCGCAACCGCAGGCCGAAGAGATGGGCAAGAGGGACTGATGGGAAACGCGGCCGATGTGAGGCCTTCGATCGGCGGAGGAACACCTACATCACCCCTTGAGAGCAGGACGCTCCGCCCGTGGGTTATGGGCCTCGGTAGGACGTGATCGGCAAGGAAAGGCGTGCATGTGCCAGTGCACGGAATCTGAGTCCCGTGCTGTCACCCGAGGAAGGCCCAAGCGCGCGCTCCCATTGTGGTTTAGTGGGGATCGGCTGGCTCGCCGCACAAACGGCTCAGGCCAGAGGTCGGTGCCGACCGGTCATGCGACGACTTCGGTGAGCCGTGCCCGATCGAGCGCTGCGATCTCCGACCGGCGCAGGATCGCATCTTGGCTTGCCCGCCCGTACCGGAACTCCGGACCGTGCTGTCGACCGCGCCCCACCCCTGATCGGATCGTGGCCTTCATGATGCTCGCAAGTTCGCTCGCCTTGTTCGGTACCCAGATATCTGGACAAAGAGCTACCCCTGCCTCATGGGGCCTGATCTCACCATCGGGGCCAATGGACGGGCAGTCCAAAAACATCCCGGCGACGACGTTGCGCCTCGTGATGGGTTCGCCCAGGTTGAGTTCGACGATGAGTTCAGCAGTTCCCCGACTCGCCTCTCCAATGACCAATGCCTCGGAGTACCGGTCGACTCGTTCGAGTTTCGCCTGGCTACCCGACGGGGCGAGCATGATGATCTGAGACCCCCGCGTGGTCATTTGGACCAAGTGCGCCCGAGTGGCGTCATTCAACGCTGACACGAGGCTGGACCCGAGTTTCATCCGGGCCAACTTTCCCGAGCCGCTGGAGGAGATGGTCGTCACCACATTGGCTAGCGGAAGCATCAGGCCCTCGAGGATCGGCAGTCCGGTCAGCGAGTGGAACACCTGGTGGTCGAGCATTGAAAGCACTCTGTTGGCGACGATGGATTGATTTCGGGATGGGTCATCCGGAGACGCAAATGGGTTGTCCTTGGGAAGTTCGGAACGGACCGCCATGCTGCTGGCAGCAAGAATTCCCAGGTCATGGAATTGCACGTGGGGGGTGATGATGAACAGGTTTCCTCTGCGCTCCTCCATGAACGCACACAAGTCGGAGTTCGTATAGAGGGTGGTGAGCGCCGCCCCTAAGTCGTTCCATGACTGCTCGCTGATGAAGAACGGTCGCACCAGTTCGAGGATCGTTTGCCGGAGCGCCGCGACATCGGACACGTGATCTTCAGGCGCGGCGAATACGACCCGCTCGGGTCCGAAGATGTTCAGGCCCCAGGGATCATCTCTCTGGTCGCGCAGGGTGAACCCGCGAGTCCAGTCGCCCTCGATCGCCTGGTGTCTCAGGCTTTCGAAAACATCTTCAGGTCCGAAGACCCGGTGTCCGATTGGCAGTTCCATCGTTCTCCCCAGCATCTGGAGCGGTGCTGACTCCACGGGTGTTCATCGGCCACGTGGGTCCGAGGGTTGGTGCGGCACAGTATGGGGCACATGCTGGCCCTACGCGACAAGACGTACGTAGCGGCCGACGGGTGGAGCGCTCGACCCTGTGTTCCAGGGGTCGCACGGGTGCGGTGGCAGCAATTTCGAAAGCGAATCAATGCGGTGCCAGAACCGATGTGTGCCAGTCGGGTTTCGATCAGGAGTGCTAAGACGATGGCAACGAGTCGCACATTCTGGCCAACCGTCGTGTGACCGCGGTACGACTGTCGTGCGACCGGGATGTGTTTGCAGGCGTAACCACACGTGAGCATGTGTAGGTAAAGTTCCTGTTCATAAGTGCCTCGCCCCTGTAGCTCAACTGGATAGAGCAGGTGGTTTCTACCCATCAGGTTGCGGGTTCGACTCCTGCCGGGGGCACTGCATCGGTGCAGCATGAAGGATCGCCAATGGACCCCTTCTATCTGGGCGGCGTTACCCCCGCGGGGGCGTTGACCGCTTACTGGACCCGACTCCGGTCTTCCGTGGCGGACCGCGTAGACTCCCCATCGTGACCGACGTCTTGGCTGTGGCCAATCAGAAGGGCGGTGTGGCCAAGACCACCACCGTCCACTCTCTCGGTGTCGCCTCTGCCGAGCTCGGTCGGCGGACCCTGGTCGTCGACCTCGATCCCCAGGCTTGCCTCACCTTTTCGCTCGGCTTCGATCCTGATGGGCTGGAGCGATCGCTCCACGACGTGTTCGTCCGTCGCCTCGAGGTGGAAGAAGTACTACTTCCTGTCCCTGGGGTCCCTGGGCTCGACCTGCTGCCCGCCACTATCGACCTGGCAGGTTCCGAGGTCCACCTGTTGACCCGCACGGGACGCGAGCACGTTCTGGCTCGTGCGCTCGAGCCCGTCCATGAGCAGTACGACCTCATCCTGATCGACTGTCCGCCCTCACTCGGCGTGCTGACCATCAATGGGCTGACGGCGGCCAACTCGGTGCTGATCCCCCTGCAGTGCGAGGCTCTTTCGCACCGAGGCGTAGGCCAACTCCTCGAGACGATCGCTGATGTCCGGGCCTTTGCCAACAGCGCCATCACCGTCAGGGGAGTGATCGCCACGATGTACGACGATCGGACCAAGCACTCCCGCCACATCTTCGAAGAAGTGCAGACCCGCTACGGCATCCCGGTACTCCAGCCGCCGGTGCGCAAGTCGATCCGCTTCGCCGAGGCCCCGGCCCGAGGGAAGTCGATCCTGCAGCACGCCCCCAACTCACCTGGCGCCCAGGCCTACCGTGCACTTGCCGCCGCTCTGGCCGAACCGAGCGTGGTCGCCGGTACCCCTGGATGATGATGGACGGACCAGATCCTCTCGGCAAGCGCGCGTTCTTCTGGATGCCGGTCGATGCCGAGGTCCAGATAGATGCTGGCGAAGAGTTCGAGTTGGGATCTGTGGGTAGGAACGTAGGTGGACAGCGAGCAGACACGCTGACCCAGCGGCGATCCAGGGGTGAGGGAGTGCGTCATGCCCGTCCGGCCGGCAAGCACGCGCTCTACTCCCGGGCAACACCGGCCGACGAACCCGACCGCGACCGGGCTTCGGTGATCTTGGAGGATCCGCTCCCTCAGAGGGGATCACTGTCCGTTGCCTGCTCGCGCTGTGGTTCGGTGACGCGGGTAGGGGTGGTCGGGTTGCTCCTCCTGCAGTTCCCATTCGGCGTTTGGCTGCCTAGGGGTGCATTCGACCGGTGGATGACCTGTCCGTCGTGTCGGCAGCGTTCCTGGATGAGCGTCACACTGTTCCGATGATGGTCTCGTTCCTGTCCGCAGCCGCATCGAACGCGTCGAATCCTGGTGGGATTACCGGGCATCTCCTCAACTTCAACGGCACGGCGGCCTACGCGCTGATCGGATTCCTGGCCTTTGCCGAGGCGGCCCTCATGGTGGGATTCTTCTTCCCCGGCGAAACCGCCGTGGTCATCGGCGGCGTCCTGGCTAGTCTAGGACGGGTCAATCTCGGAGTGATGATCGTCGTCGTAGTCCTGTGTGCGGTCACCGGGGACTCGGTCGGCTACGAAGTGGGCAAGAAGGCTGGCCCGTGGCTGCTCGAGCATCGGCCACTCAAGGGGAAGACGGCCGTCAAGTACACGCTCGGAATGCTCGAGCGCTATGGCGGACCAGCAGTGTTCCTC
>Ga0194051_1001396_pt1 | contig 12769 bp, 15 predicted proteins | sample SepL2320m_MetaG_FD_161275 | JGI IMG/M metagenome (GOLD analysis project Ga0194051, IMG submission 161275) | Anoxic zone freshwater microbial communities from boreal shield lake in IISD Experimental Lakes Area, Ontario, Canada - Sep2016-L239-20m | ecosystem: Environmental > Aquatic > Freshwater >... | reverse complement strand
TAATCCGCATGTATTTGTTCCGCATCTGGGCTGTGCAGCATTCGAACTTCCGCTCACTCGCAGGGATTCCGAGTACTGGCCCACACAACTCGATGAGGGAATCCGCCAACTTGTCCTCGAGGACCGAGCCATCATCACCTCCCAGGGTGATGAACAAACGGTTAGGTGGTCAGGTCGCGGAACTCCAGCACCCACGATCGGGTTGCGCTCGGCCTCTCGTGGGGAGTTTCGAATCATGACTCGTGCCGGACTAATGATCGGGACCGTAGACGAGTCACGCGCCTATGAGGTTCTTCACGAGGGGGCGGTCTACCTGCATCAGGGTGCCGCATGGACCGTGATCGAACTAGACCTAGCGAGTCTGTCCGCCCTTGTTGTCCCAGCTGACGGGGACCTCTACACCCAGGCCCGATCCAGCATCAGCATTCGCCTGCTGGGCGTAGATAACCAACGCCCCGTTGGAGCATCCACGCTACATATCGGCTCGGTTGAGGTCACCTCTCAAGTCACGGGATTTCAAACCAAACGTGTATCCACACATGAGGTGATCTCAAGAGATTCTTTGGAACTCCCTCCAGTCCATCTAGAAACCAGAGCTGTTTGGTACACCTTTGCTGACGATGTTGTGCAGTCTGCTCGGATAGACCCGACAGAACTTCCCGGGGCGCTGCACGCGAGCGAACACGCAGCCATTGGGATCCTTCCCTTATTCACCATCTGTGACCGATGGGACGTTGGCGGAGTTTCCACAGAGTGGCTGCCCGAGACGGATGCACCCACGGTAGTGATTCACGATGCGTACCCCGGTGGCGCAGGGATTGCCGAACTCGCCTTTGGCGTTGCTGATTCGCACTTAGCTGCCACGCTCGAGGTCTTGCAGCGTTGCCCGTGTCTTGACGGCTGTCCCAGTTGTGTTCAATCGCCAAAGTGCGGCAACGGTAACGAACCTTTAGATAAGGCCGCTGCAAGGCGTTTGTTACAGGCAACGCTTACCTAGCTCGGGCCCTCGATCATCACCACCAGTCGCTCCTGCAGCACTGTCGAAGCAACCACCCTGCCAACGATTGGTACGCGCGTGGCCCTCATCCGAACAGTCACGGTGGCTAGTGACCCACCGCTTGTGCCTCCGCTCAGGGTGACTGTGGCCGAAGAGATTGGCGGGCCTTGCTGTTGCAATGCCTGTGCTGCGGCAGAGACCTGAGGATCAACAATCACTGCTCGACCTGCGGCACGCGCCGCGTGAACTACTAGCACTCGATCGCGAAGGACGACTGCCACTTGAATACTCAACAAGATAAGCAAGACCACTATCGGAATGATCACGGCTAACTCAACTGTTGATTGCCCCCGCTCGCGGCTACTCACTGGGCTTGATTGAGTATGCGGCCCACCACCGTGTCGAACAGGCGGCCGATCAAGTCAGTCTTGGTCACCCATGCGACTAGGACGAGTGCAATGGCTGCAGCACCGAGCAGCAGGAGCGCATACTCAACGGTGCTCTGGCCGTGTTCTCCCTTGCAGTCAATACCCCAAGCTGTATTTCTTATTCGGTTCTTCAGGTTGATCAGGGTCATGGCGGGCTCGTTACTGGATCAGTGTTTGGCAGGGGGAGGCTGTTTTGATTAGGCGCGCTGTTTTGGATGGGCGCTAGACCTGTTCTGGCTGTGGTTATAGCAACGGGTACTACCGTCAACAGCACAAAGGCGGGCAGCACAAGTGTGATCAGCGGAGCCAGAAGCAACACGGGTAGCTTGCGAACTCGCTCCTCAGTGTTTCGGCGTACCCTCCGACGCTGAGCATCTGCAAGGCGTTGCAGACTCGGCCCAAGTGGAGCACCTGATGAAGCCGCCACGATCAACGTGGTACTAAGCGGTTGCAGTTCCGGACCGAGTCGATCGGGAAGCTTGGCGAGTTCGTCCGTGAGTCGACCCCCACGCTCATAGCGCCGCTGTACTTCTGCAAGGCCCTCAATCACGACCCCTGTGCCAGATCCTGCAACTGCTGCAACAGCAGTGTGTAGGGAGTGACCAGCGCTGACGGCAATATGTAAAAGGTCAATTACCGATGGAATCTCTGCTGCAATCTCACGGTTACTGTGGCGACTGCTGTGACGACTGGGCTTGGCGCTGTGTTGCGCGCGTTTCACTGCTCGGGGCTGCGATTTTTGCAGATCTGCGACGCGCCACGGCCATAAACGTGTGTGACCAAACAGGTGAAGCACAGCCCAACTACTGAAAAGACCAAGGAGCACCGTCACAAAAAGCCAGCTATCAACTGAGTGCAAGCCATCAACTCAGAGCCAGCCATCAACTCAGAGCCGATCGCACCATGCGAGACAGTACCCATGCGCCTAACGCATCTAGACCGAGACCCAAGATTAAGCAGATCCACCCGGCAGCCGTAGTGAACAAGGTTGCGGCTACCGCCGGGTCGAGCACCGAAAACCCAGCTGCGCCCAAAAGCGGAAGGGCAACGAGCACAGCAGCGGAGGATCGGGCTTGGCTAGATAAGGCTCGAGCCTCATCTGCCACTTCGATTCTATCGAGTAGGGAAACCGCAGCACCATCAAGAGCTGCCGCTAGGTTGCCTCCTTCAACATGACCAAATCTGCAGGCCGCTACAAGCACCTCAACAGAACTGCCCGGACGAGACTGTTGCCAATAACGAAGCGCTGAGTCGAGTGAGCTCCCTCTTCGGACTGCCGCAACGAGAGTAGAGAGATCATCTCCGCAAGGCGCTGGGGCGAGTTTCCCGAGGTCTTCAATTGCTACGAGCAGTGTGGATCCGGCATGAACACTCCGCGCGAGAGCAGCAGCAACCCCAGGAAGTTGTTGATCAAGAATGCGTGCCGAACGTCTTGCGCTCCTTGGCTGTCTTGGCTGTCTTGGCTGTTTCATGGTTGGCAGCCTCTGCGCGAGCGGGTGACTGCGAGCACTGATCCGTCGGCCAAGATCAGCGATTCAAGTTCTCCTGTTGAACTAACTAGGTGAACATCAGTCACCCTTCGAGAACCAGAACTGCTACGAGCTACTCCAACGACCACGTCGATAGCAGCGCTCACCTGCATACGAATTGCTTCGAGCGGAAGGCGTTCAGCACCAAGCAAGGCCATAGTTTCGAGCCGCCGGATGGCATCAGGAGCGCTTGAAGCATGACAGGTAGAGAAGCATCCATCATGGCCAGTAGAGAGCGCCCAGATCATGTCGAGCGCTTCGGCGCCGCGCACCTCACCCACAATGATTCGGTCTGGTCGCAGGCGCAGGGCAGCGCGCACAAGATCACGAATATCCGTTCGACCAACACCTTCAGCGCTTCCCGGCCGCGCCTCAAGTCGCACAATATGCTCTCCCGGTAGACGAAGCTCGGCAATATCTTCGATCGTGATCACTCGCTCGCTTGGCGCAAGGCCCGCCACGAGGGCATTCAAGAGCGAAGTTTTGCCCGCACCCGTTGGTCCATACACCACCAGATTCAGCTGTTCCCGTACGAGCGATTCAAGCAGCCGAACAACAGCAGGTTCGGCAAACGCGCTGAGCGGCATGTGGGCTGCACTGTGTCGTCGAATTGCTAAGACTGGTCCATCCACAGCGAGTGGCGGAAGAATCACTGCTACCCGAGTGCCATCCGGGAGGCGAGCATCCACGATTGGATTACTCCGATCTGCACGCAACCCCAACGGCCCAACGAGGCGTTCAATACTTCTTGCAATCAGGGCTTCATCGGCGATCACTCCGGAACGCTCAAGACGGCCTGACCGTTCAACCCAGACCTCTCCAGGGCCGTTAACGAGCACGTCAGTAACAGCGGGGTCATCGATCAACATCTGAATTGGACCGAGGCCAACAAGTTCGACGGCAAGGGAATGCGCCCGGTTCTGCACTTCTTGTAGGCCCAAAAGCGGAGCCTCGTCAGCAAACAGTTCAACAAGGCGCTCGACTGCATCCACGGTGCCCATATCGGCTGCGAACCGCCGCCGAACGCTGGCCTCTAACGAGTCTGAGTCACCGAGCAAATCGGAGTCATTGAGCAGACTCATGCAACTCCTCGCAGTGATCGCTCGAGTGCTTTATGAGTTCGACGAATCAACAGACCCGCATCTACAGCTCTGGCAATAGCGGGATCAACATCAACTGACGCAACTACTGAAAGATCCAATACCGCAGCCACATCCGCTCCGCTGAGTGCTCGACCAATATCGGCTACAACGATTACGCCGTCAGCTTCCACTCTGGCTGAGGTTGCGCGACGTAATGCCAAGTAACACGGCCGAGTAACAAGAAGCGATCGCCCAGCCGAGGCCAAGCTCCTCCCTACATCCGAGATGAGGCCAGCATCGATGACCACCTCGCAGTCCATATCGATGAGCATTTTTGCTAGTAGGGCCGGCCGGTCTTCGGGCCAACTCTGCGCAGTGCCGCAAGGCAATAGCCATAAGCCTGGTTCTACGGGAAGAAGCAGTCGCTCGAGTGCCTCGGCTGAACCATCAGTACTTGCAAGCCAATCCAGCACGCCTGGACTGCGCGGCTCGGCAAGCCCAAGCGCTGCGGGTTGGTCACCACAAAGATCAACAAGCACCGCTCGACCCGAACGGCGGGCGCACATCGCAGCAGCAACCGCCGCTACTAGCGTCACTCCAGAACCACCCTTGACTGACCACAGCGTATGAAGCATCCCAAACCCCTCTGAGAGCGCGCTGCGCTCCAGACTTTGACAGGGGGAAGAATCAGCTAGGAGAGAGAACTGAGTTCAATGAGAGTAGGCAACGCAGCGCTGGTTGTCAGCGGGGAGCGCTCCCCCAATCAGACCAGGAGCCCTCAATCAGACCAGCAAAAGAGCTGAGGCTCCAATATCCCAAGAAGGGTGACGCAGCTTTGACATCGCCCTGGCCTCAATTTGGCGAATGCGTTCCCGAGTCAGATTGAACTGCTTTCCGACCTCATCCCGGTTGAGTGGTTCGTTTCGATCCAAGCCAAATCGCAGAGTCAGGATGGCGCGTTCACGGTCATCAAGCGGGGTCAGCAGTCGCTCCACTTCATCGGGCAGTAGTGACAGTAAGGCCGCTTCCATTGGTGAACTTGCTTCGCGATCCTCTACTACGTCGCCAAGGTCTCCATCGCCTTCCTCATGAAGCGGTTCAGACAACGACAACGTCTCGGCGGCGTAGCACAACACCTCAATGAGCTTGTCTTCAGAGAGATCAACGTCCAGAGAGAGTTCCTCAATCGTGGCAGGCCGACCCAATTCGACCTCGAGCCGAGCTCGGGCCTTATTCACCCGCGACAACGTGTCAGCAGCGTGTATGGGAAGTCGCACGGTTCGGCCCGTGTTTGCAATTCCACGCGTTATGGCTTGGCGAATCCACCAAGTTGCATAGGTGGAAAACTTGAATCCCTTTCGCCAATCGAACTTCTCGACAGCATGAATGAGTCCGAGGTTGCCTTCTTGGATGAGATCAAGAAGCGGTAGTCCAGAGGCTTGATACCGTTTCGCGATTGAAACCACCAGCCTCAAATTTGACAGCACGAACGAACGCTCTGCCCGTTCACCTGCTCTGACTGCTCGGTTCAGAATTCGTGCTTCGCCCGCACTGAGATCACCTGCTCGCAGACCAAGATTCTGAGCGGCGAGGTTACCTTCTTCAATGGTCATCGAGAGGCGAACTTCATCATCTTTGCTCAGTAAAGGATGCTGGCCGATATCGGTGAGATATAAACGGATCAGATCTTCTTGATCACGGTCTACTCGTTCTTTAGCCATCACTCGTACCGGTCTTTCGCTAAGGAAACTCTTTGTATCCTTAGGGTGAACACTCAAGAGGAGAAAACAATTCAGGTGCCATCAGTCACCGAATCTGCAACGGGTTGAGACCTTGGGATGACTGCCACACTCGTTGAAGTTCGGCTTCTAGATGAGAGCCGCGTTCAAGATCAACGCTTGGATCCAAGATCTCTTGCTGCGTATCTGCAATCACCAACCTCAGCGCTCGACACGATGACGCATCCGCTACTTCGCTCAAGCTTGTTAGCTCTTCCAAATACGTCGTCAGTAACGAAGGTAGCAACACCAATTGCAAACCGATCAACTGCTCGAACGGCGAAGGAGCTGCGCCAACCAAGCTGAGAAACGCGGTGATCTCTGGATTCGGAGCCCGCACAAACTCTTCGGGAAACACCGTCGACAGCACGGGGAGTCTGTCAAAGAAGAGTTCGCTATGCCACCGATGTTTCGAGGACTGCGCATTCACTCTGACTTTTTGTACAGGGTCCTTCAAGCCCATAGCCACAGAGCCGAGCATGGAACTCACCTGAGATTCAGTCCATGCGTATGCGCCGAGTTGAGCCGCCAGTACGAGGAGCCCACGCCAGGGCATTTTCCTCGCCGAATCTAAGGTTTCGAACTGCTTGCTGGAGAAATCCATGATGGCTTAACCATACCGGTTCGCCTAGTTTGCGGGGATCCGGAGACTAGGCAAGAAGCAAACTGTGGAAAGTGGAATAAAATTCCAATGCGGCTGGTAAACGCCGTTTAGGTCGTTTACCCTCCGTTACTATGACTTCTCACGACCTCTCACAAGCTGAACAAATCGTCTGGCGGTCGTTTCTGACCGCGTCTCAGGACCTCATTACGGCGTCAGAAGCGGAACTCACCCTTGAATGCAATTTGTGCCTCTCGGAATATGAGGTTCTTCAGCACCTGACGGAGTCATCAACTCATTCACTGCGTATGACAGAGCTTGCAGTCCTCGCACGACTGTCACCGAGCGGGTTGACGCGCCGATTTGATCTGATGATCAAGCGCGGCTTTGTCACGCGCGAACGTTGCGCGAGTGATCGACGTGGAGTCATCGCCTTAATCACTCCCGAAGGTATGAGGCAAGTAGAGCTAGCTAAACCCGCCTTCAATCGGGTTCAGCAGCAATTGCTCTTTAGCCAACTCTCACCCAGTGCTGCCGCTCAACTGCAGAAGATCTCTGAATCGATTTCTCGAGCATGTGTGAACGAGGAATTGCTCGCAACCGGCTAATCAGTCTGGGGGGAATGGCTCGGCACCCTCGTGAAGCCATTTGTGATCGGAATTCTCCGGTCTCGACCGAAGGCTTTCTGGGAGATTCGGATTCCCGGCGGCGACTGTCGCCGCTTGTACTCGGCACGGTCGATGAGGCCAACGATCTTTGCAACGAGCTCCGCATCGTGACCACGGGATACGAGTTCCTCGGTGCTCAAGTCGTCATCCACGTACCCCTGGATAATCAGATCAAGCACTTCATACGGGGGAAGGCTCTGGTCGTCTCGCTGATCAGGGCGGAGTTCAGCTGACGGGGCTTTGATCAACACCGCTTGGGGGATCACGTCTCGTGACTGCTGAGCGTTTCGCCAAGCGCAGAGTTCATAGACCATGAGTTTGGGTACATCCTTGATGACCGCCAAACCGCCGGCAGTATCGCCGTACAGCGTGGAATAACCAACCGCCGTCTCGCTCTTATTGCCAGTGGTCAGCACCATCCAACCGAACTTATTGGACAGTGCCATCAGGAGCACGCCACGAATTCTTGATTGCAGATTCTCCTCCGTGAGGTCTGCCTCCCGATCCTTAAACGAGGGTTGGAGGAGGTCCAAGAGGGCGAAGTGGGCAGCCTCGATTGGAATAGTGCGGTGATCGATCCTCAAGTTCAGCGCAAGCTGTTCTGCATCACTCACCGAATGGCTACTCGAATACCTTGATGGCATCAACACCCCGTGCACTGACTCAGCTCCGAGGGCATCGGTTGCAAGTGCTGCAACAATCGATGAATCCACTCCGCCTGACAGGCCAATGACGACCTCGGAAAAGCCGTTCTTGGCAACGTAGTCGTGCAAACCAAGAACCAGAGCCTTCCAAACCTCTGCAGTGGTCCCACCGATCTCCGCTAGCGGTGGCTCGAGATTTGAAATCTCTGGGAGGAGGCCCTCTGCCGAAGCTGAACTCACCCTGGTGACCGGCAGAACTGCTGCAACCTCAGTTACCGGACTCGCGAGAGCGACTTCGACGTCTACGAGAGCGCAAGTTTCTCCGAATCGCAGCAGCCTCGTCAGCAGGGAGCCGTCCGCCGCCATCACTACGGACCCGCCGTCAAAGACCAACTCATCTTGGCCGCCGACCAAATTGAGATACACAATCGGGATTTTGGCCTCAATCGCCCGACGACTGAGCATTGATTCTCGTACTTGCTGCTTGCCGATGTGAAAGGGCGACGCGTTGATGTTGAGCGCAACGGCAGCACCGCCACGAGCTGCAGCCAAAATGGGGCCGCCATCAACCCACACGTCCTCGCATACCGTGACCGAAACGGTTACCCCGGCGATTTCATACAGGGACTGCCCTGCACCGCCTGCAGCGAAGTACCGCTTCTCGTCGAAGACCCCATAATTCGGCAGGGCTTGTTTGCGATAACTGCTCAGGAGATTGGAGTCATGAATCACTGCAGCAGCATTAAACAACTGACCGTTGTCACGCTCGACCCAGCCAAGAATTGCTGTGCAGTGACCCGTTACGCTCAGCGCGAACTGCTGCACTGCTTCTTGAATATCTTCTACAAACCCAGGCTTGAGCAGCAGGTCCTCGGGCGGGTAGCCGCAAACTGCCAATTCTGGGAACAGCGCAATGTCTGCCCCTGCTGCTTCGGCGACCTCGTAGGCCTGACTGAGCGCAGCCATGTTTCCTGCCAGATCCCCAACCCGAAGATTGAGTTGGCACATGGCCACGCGCAGCGTGCTCGGCCTGGTCATTGGCCGTTAATCAGAGCGGAGTGAGAGCAGAGCAGACCGTATTCGTGATCAACCGAGCAACCACATACGGGTCTATGTTGGCATTCGGGCGACGATCCTCGATGTAGCCCTTGCCATCTTGTGCAACCTGCCATGGGATACGAATGGATGCTCCACGGTCAGAAACTCCATAACGGAACTGCGAGAAATGCGCCGTCTCGTGTGACCCAGTCAGTCGATCCTCAATGCCGTGGCCGTAGCCGGCGAGGTGCTCTTCCACCTTGCCGGGGCCGCCGAGTGACTCACAAGCAGTAATGATTGCGTCGTACTCCTCGCGCATGCGATTGGTAGAGAAGTTGGTATGACAACCAGCGCCGTTCCAGTCGCCCTTAATTGGCTTGGCCGAGATTGAAGCATTCACGCCAAAGTCTTCCGCAACTCGGTACAACAAGAAACGAGACATCCAGAGTTGATCAGACACCTCCAGGGGGCCGAGCGGGCCAACCTGATATTCCCACTGTCCCAACATAACTTCTGCGTTGGTTCCAGCAATCGCTAGGCCAGCGAGAAGACAGGCCTCGGTGTGTGCCTCGACAATGTCGCGGCCAGAAATCTCGATAGCGCCAACGCCGCAGTAGTACGGGCCCTGTGGTGCGGGGTAGTAGTAACCCTCAATTGGCCATCCCAGTGGGCGCCCTTCCTTAAAGAAGGTGTACTCCTGCTCAATACCAAACCAAGGCTCCTGATCGGCGAACTTCTCTGCGATGGGTAGCAAGGTTGCACGAGCGTTGGTGCGGTGTGGCTCAAAGGTTTCTGGCATCAACACCTCATTGAGTACCAGCACATCTCCGTCATTTCGCATCGGGTCAGGGCACATAAACACGGGGCTCAGGACACAGTCCGAGGAGGATCCTTCGGCCTGGTTCGTGGAGGATCCATCAAAGCCCCAGATGCCAGGCTCTTTGCCATCTTCGATAATCTTTGTCTTGGAGCGCATATTTGGAACTGGTTCAGTTCCGTCGATCCAGATGTATTCAGCGCGGTATGGCACGGGTCACCCTTTTACGTCTCGTGTCCAGCGTCCGAGGTGAACTCTGGCAATTCAAACTAGCAACTCAACTAATAAAGCAGAAAAACGGTCCCGCAACGCAATTTCAAGCCCATTTCCCAATTGTAAACTGCGTGTGAACTCCATCTCGTCACTTGCATCTGTCCACGCGGATGACACACTAGGTCCACTATGGATAATCAGCAGGACTACGTGTTGCGCACAGTTGAGGAACGTCGAGTCCGTCTTGTGCGGCTGTGGTTTACAGATGTGCTCGGCCAGATCAAGTCAGTTGCCATCTCGCCAGTCGAACTTGACGCTGCGTTTGAAGAGGGAGTGCAATTCGACGGATCCGCCATCGACGGCTTTAGTCGCGTCCAAGAAAGCGACGTGCTGGCGTTCCCTGATCCGCACTCATTCCAACTCATGCCGGGCGCCGATGGAGAGGAACTGACAGCAAGGATCTTTTGCGATATTGCCAACCTCGACGGCACACCGTTTGAGGGCGATCCGCGACAAGTCCTCAAGCGCAACTTGTCAACGGCAGCGGAACAGGGTTATCAGTTCATGGCCGCACCCGAGGTTGAGTTCTTCTACTTCAAGAACGACGATGCAACAGTCCCACCTCAGCCACTCGATAACGCCAGCTACTTCGACCTCACTACCTACGACGAATGCTCAGACATTCGTCGACGCACTATCCAACGCCTCGAAGCAACCGGTATCCCGGTGGAGTATTCATTCCACGAGGACGCACCATCCCAACACGAGATCGACCTTCGCTACACCGATGGTCTAGCCATGGCAGACAACATCATGGCGTTGCGCATGATTGTTCGGGAGGTAGCGATGGCATCTGGCGTGCACGCAACGTTTATGCCGAAGCCGATGGAGGGAGTGCAGGGCTCAGGAATGCATACCCACCTATCGCTATGGAAAGGCGATGACAACGCCTTTTACGGTGACGGGGAGGAGTTCGGATTATCCATCACAGCGAAGGGATTTATTGCCGGCCTACTTCGGCACGCAGCAGAAATCACTGCAGTAACGAACCAACTCATCAACTCCTACAAGCGCCTCGTTGCCGGCTACGAAGCCCCCGTCCATATCTCTTGGGCTCGCAATAACCGCTCGGCCCTTGTCCGGGTCCCGGTACCGAAACGGGGTAAGGAAGCCCAAGGGACTCGACTGGAATACCGCGCACTCGACCCTGCAGTCAACCCATACTTGGCCTTCTCTGTGCTCCTTGCAGCAGGCCTCAAGGGGATCAAGGAGGGGTACGAACTTCCGGACGAAGCAGCCATCAATTTATTTACATCCTCCGAACCAGACCGCCCAGTGAGCGCTGCCGGGTTGCTGCCCACCAACTTGTCTACAGCGTTAGATGTGATGGAAACCTCGGAGTTAGTCCGTGATGCGTTAGGGGAGCACATCTTTGAGTGGTTCTTGCGAAACAAGCGTGCCGAGTGGGCCGAGTACCGCACACACGTGAGCAGTTACGAACTCCAGCGCTACTTGAAGTTCTGGTAGGCCAAACATGCAACCACTTTTAGTTTGGCCCGATCCCCCCCCACCTGATTTGGTGCGCGTGCTCGATATGGCAGGTCTGGACTGGACTGCGGTGGCAGATGAAAATGCGGCGCGGTCAGGGGTCTGGGCTGGCGCGATTGTTGCTGCTGATGAGCAAGGAGCCGCCGGATTTTCCATGGCAAGATCCCTGCGTCGGGGCGATATCGGTGTGGCGCCGTTGTTGTTGTTGATTCGAGGCACCCAACTTGCAGACCTTGATGGTCGCCACGACACCTTCGATGATTTTTGCGTGACACCGTTTCATCCAGCCGAGGTAGAAGCACGTATCCGTCACCTCTTGGCTTCCGAACCTGGCCTAGAAACCGGGCCAGAAATTGTGCAGTACGAATCCTTGCTGCTGAACCTAGAGACCTACCAAGCCTCGATCAATAATCGCCCGCTCGACCTGACCTACATGGAGTACGAGTTACTCAAATTCTTGTCCTCTAACCCTGGCAGGGTGTTTACCCGTGAAACCCTGCTCTCACGGGTATGGGGTTACGAGTACTACGGCGGTGCGCGAACAGTTGATGTTCACATCAGGCGTCTGCGAGCAAAGCTTGGCGAGGAGTTCGCTGGGTTGATCCAGACGGTCCGCTCGGTGGGATACAAGTTTGGAGAGTCTCGCTGGTCGGTCTGACTCGCCGACTCCTTGGGTTGAGTTTAGTGATTGAGCTCGATGAGTTCACTGCCCTCGTTCATGTACTCGCCCTCTTTGGTCAGTGAGTGGCCGAGGATCACCGAGAGCACTGCACCGATCACAAAAAACGAGACCGGCAGCGCAATGACTAGGGTCAACACAATAAGGATTGGTCCAATCATGTGGACAGTCTGCCTCAGGTGCCGGTGTAAACCCAAGCTTCAATTTCGATGAGCGCACCAAAAGGCAAGCCCGCAACCGCAACTGCAGACCGGGCCGGTCGGTGATCACCAAAGAATGCTGAATAGGCCTCGTTCAACTCGGCATAATCAGCCATGTCAGCCAAGAACACCGTGGTCTTCGCAATCTGATCCACGGACAACTCATGCTTTTGCAACAGCAGATTGAGGTTGATAAAAAGCTGTTCCGTCTGTGCCGCAAACCCCTCGGCTAGGCCATCCGGAGTGATGCCGAGTTGCCCAGAAATGCAACTCCACTCCCCTGCTCGAAACACTGGCGAATACGGTGGTCCTGACATTTCCTTACCCTAGTCAGCTGAGGCAGTCTGAGAGTGCACCGCGTTTTTCCTAACCCCCGAAGCTTGCGAACTGTGACCTCGCGCAGCGGAGCGGTACCGTTGGCCTCCGTGCAGGACTTTGTTTCAGATAGCGCAGATGGATCCGGGCAACCAGTATCTTTTGATCGGCCGTCCTTTGACCGGCGGAGACTTCTGTTGAGTGGCATCGGAGGGCTTGGCCTTGTTACGGC
>Ga0194051_1001394_pt1 | contig 12777 bp, 11 predicted proteins | sample SepL2320m_MetaG_FD_161275 | JGI IMG/M metagenome (GOLD analysis project Ga0194051, IMG submission 161275) | Anoxic zone freshwater microbial communities from boreal shield lake in IISD Experimental Lakes Area, Ontario, Canada - Sep2016-L239-20m | ecosystem: Environmental > Aquatic > Freshwater >... | reverse complement strand
ATCCTCTCCGGATGTCACCGAGCCCTCGGCAGCTCGCCGACGAGATCATCGCTTCGGGTGGTCGCTTGCAGAAGCCGGTCAAGCTCCGATGGCATTCGCAATCGCAACGCTATAGCCTTGTCGAGGGAAGGCTTAAGTACTGGGCGTGGGTCATCGCCTATGGCATCGAGTCGCCGATTCCGGCCCTGATCGAGGACGGCAAGCCCGAGTAAAACCGATTTGGATCGCGCGGGAGCGCAGCTATGGCAATCAAGAAGAAAACCGACATCAAGCAGTACAGCAATCGGAACGAGGATACCGCTCGCGACGCAATGCTTCAGCTCTTCAGCACCGCGCCGGTGCCGGACGATCAGGTGTTGTCAAACCTCGGGTTGTTCCTGGAGTCGAAGAATCTCGCTCGCCTCCTGTTCATGGATTTTATCTACCGCCAGATCGTCGACGTTCAGGGTGTCGTCATGGAATTTGGCACGCGCTGGGGACAGAACAGCGCTCTGTTCGCGGCGCTGAGGGGCATTTACGAGCCTTTCAACCGGCATCGCCGCATCGTTGCCTTCGATACCTTCACCGGCTTTCCCTCGATTGCTTCGAAGGATGGCAAGTCCGACCTCATGCAGGTCGGGCAGCTCATGACGGCGAAGGGATATCCGGATTTCCTTGGTCGGGTACTTAAGGCGCATGAAGACCTCAATCCCTTGGGGCACATCAAGAAGCACGAGATCTGTGTCGGCGACGCGACCCGCGAACTGCCGGCCTATCTCAAGCGCGCGCCGGAGACGATCGTGGCGCTGGCCTACTTCGACTTCGACCTCTACGAGCCCACGCGCAAGTGCCTGGAGGCTATTCGTCCGCGTCTCGTGAAGGGAAGCATCCTTGGATTCGATGAGCTGAATGATCCGGATTCACCCGGCGAGACCCGTGCCTTGATGGAAGTATTCGGTCTCAACAACGTACGCCTGCGCCGGTTCCCGCACGCCTCTCGCGTATCGTACTTCGTCGTCGAATAGGATTCGGGTCAGGAAATGTCGGCTTATTGGTCCGGCCGAAAGGTCCTTGTCGCTGGAGGCACCGGAACGATTGGCGTGCCCACGGTGGGTCTGCTGCGAAGCCGTGGTGCGGACGTTACCGTCATCGCGGTCGACTCCATGGAACGAGCGCGCGAGGTGCTTGGCGCGGATGTCGAATATCGCCGTCTCGATCTCACTACGTTAGCGAACTGCCTGGAAGCAACGAAAGGCTTTCAGGACGTGTTCAACCTGGTCGGCATCAAGGGATCGGTCGGGGTAGGCGAGTCCAAGGTGGCGAGCTTCTTCTACGCCATGAGCCTGTTTCAGACCAACCTCATGGAAGCGGCATACCGCAATAGTGTCGAGCGGTTCATGTTCGTTAGCAGCATCTGCGCCTATCCTCGCAGCGCCGTGCCAAAAGCTGAAGATACAGTATGGGACGGCATGCCGCTGCAGAACGACCGGATCCCTGGGCTCGTTAAGCGGATCGGCGAAGTTCAGGCGGAGACCTACAAGCTGCAGCATGGTTGGGAAGGTGTACGCATCGTGCGGCCGGCGAATGTCTATGGACCGCTCGATGATTTCGATCCGGCGACGGCCCAGGTCGTGCCGGCGCTCATCCGGCGCATGCTGGCAGGGGAGAGCCCGCTGAAGGTCTGGGGTGACGGTTCTGTGGTGCGCGATTTCGTCTTCTCGGAGGATGTCGCCTATTGGACCGTCGAAGCGATGGAAAAGGCGCCGGGCGGCCTGCCCATCAATATTGGTTCCGGCGAGGCGACCACGATCCGCGGTCTTGTAACGACGCTCTGTTCCCTGGTGCCGGTCGCCCCCGAAGTCATTTGGGATCCCTCAGGTCCGACGGGGGACCCGGTGCGGTTGCTCGATGTGACGCGTGCGCGTGAAATTCTTGACTACCGGACCCGAACCCCGCTCAAGGAAGGTTTGAGGCGTACGATGGCGTGGCTCTCGAGCCAACCGGAAGGTGCCCTTGCACGAAAGAAGCCGCTCTATGGTTGACAGAAAACTGACGTTCCCGCTGGCCGAACTGATCGATCGACTGACGGTCGACCAGATCAAGGAAGTCAGGTTGCGTGACCTGAAGCCAGCGCTGCACGAGGAGATGACTGCCCTCTACCACGACATCGACCAGATCGTCGGTGAACGAGGTATCAAGCTGACGGCACGCCTGATGGGGGTCGTCGTCGCTCTGGCACAGCTGAATGTGCAGATCTGGGATCTCAAGGACAGGATGACCGCCGGCGACGGCGACTATGCGGCGCAGCTCAAGCTCGCGCATCAGCTGAACGGCATCAGAAACCAACTCAAGAACTGGCTCCTGACGGAATGCGGCGATCGTTCACCCGGAGCACGTCGGACCAACTACAATACCGATGGGCTCGAAGGCTGGGACCTGTTCGCGCTGGGACCCACAGGCTCCTGAGACATGGATCTGAGGAAACTGCCGGGAACCGGCACGGCGATTTCGCCAATAGGTCAGGGTGCCACGCGACTGGGAACGCGTGACCGGCACGATCGAGGGACGGTCGATGCACGCATAGCCGCGCTGCGCCATGGCATCGCGCGCGGATTGACCTATGTCGATACCGCCCCTCTCTATGGCGGCGGCTTCTCAGAGGAAATCGTGGGCGAGGCTCTGACTGGGATCCGGCAGCGTTGCTTCCTGGCGACAAAGGTTTACCTCGACGACGACAGCGATCGAGCTTCCGTGCGCCGGTCGATCCGCGACAGCATGCGGCGGCTGGCAACAGACTACCTGGACCTGGTGCAGATCCATTGGCCCAACCCGTTCGCGCGGCAGGAGGAAGCTCTTGCCGGTCTGGAAGATGCCGTGGTCGATGGCGAGGTGCGCCATATCGGCGTGAGCAACTATTGCGCGCGTGAAATTCATGAGGCCCAAGGGTATCTCGCGGAAAGTCGCATCGCGACCAACCAGTACGAATTCAATTTGCTCAATCGCGGCATTCTTGAAGACCACAGATCTCTCGCCCAAGACGTGCTGCTGATCGCCTATAGCCCCCTGAATCAAGGACGGCTGACTGCGTCTTCGAAGCAGGCAGCCGTCGTTCGGGAGATCGCCCTGGAGCGTGGCGCCACGCCTGCCCAGATTATCCTCTCCGCCGTCCTGGCCGACGGACAGTGCGTCGCGGTGGTCCGGGCTTCGAGCATTGGGCACATCGACGATGCAGCGGGTGCGCTGGAGTTACTCCTCTCGCCTGGTGAGCTTGACCGCATTCGTGCTGAGAGCCCGGCGGGTCCCGTCTTCATTTCACCGGACGAGATCGACCTCGTCGGCACGGCACAGATGCCGCCCTACCGGTCGCTCGAGGACGCCCAGGCGAACAGCCACTTGCTCGTGCCCAGTCCGGCGGCCCTGGCGGAACGCCTTCGCAAAGACGCGCTACCGATGCCGCTACGCGTTCACCGCAAAGCTGATGGGCGTTATATTGTCGACACCTACGATCCCATGGATCAGGTGAAGAAGTTCTGGGCCTGGGTGATGGCGCGGCCGTCAGAACCCATTCCAGTCTACGTTCTGGAAAGTTGAACAAGCCACGATGACTAGCACCCTTACGGTGAACGACTTCGCCCGCCATTTCGGAATCCCGGAGCATGACATGCCGGCTGCTTGCCGGGAGCTCATACTTGGTCGTGATTTTCGCTATCGCGTGATGACCGGAGCCGAACGCGACGCCGTGATCCTTAGAGTGCTCAAGACGCTGAAGGCGGACCTTGAAGTGTCCGGGCCGGGAAGACAGCCGCGATGGGAAGCCGGGTGGGGTGAAAATCTCAAGGAGTTCATCGCCTCCAACTACGACCCGTCGATGCTCGTTCCCAAGTTCGTGCGCCGGAAGGAAATCATCAGGCTCGATGGCGAATTCGTCCTCCCGGAAAGCGAGACGTTCGAGACCGATTACGTCTGCGTGCTGCGGGCCTGGATCTTCTCCAGGTTCTTCAGGGGCGTGGGGGCGCTCTACGAGTTCGGTGTCGGGTCGGGGCACAACCTGGTGGAGGCGGCTAAGTACCTTCCTGCCGCCAAGCTCGTTGGCCTCGACTGGGCCCAGGTGTCGAAGCAGATACTGGATGAATTGCGCCTGCATTGCGGGATCAATGTCGAGGGTCACGTGTTCGACCTGAACAAGCCGGACCCATCGCTGCAGTTCGAGCCCGGCGCCGGGGTACTTACGATCGGCACGCTCGAGCAGATAGGGGGCAACTTCGGCCCCTTTATTGACTTCCTTCTGGAGAGAAAGCCGAAGGTTTGCGTCCACGTCGAGACGCTCTATGAAGTGTATGATCAGGACAACCTGGTTGACTGGCTGGCTGCGGCCTATCTAGAGAAGCGCAATTACCTGAGGGGCTTTCTGGCAAGGATGAGAGAACTCGAGGCCGAACGACGGATCCGGATCATTGACCTGCGGAGAACCTTCGGCAGTTTCTACCATGATGGTTATACATACCTGGTTTGGGAGCCGCTGTGATGGTGGCCGCAAAGACCAGGCGGGGAGCGATATAGCGTGACGGACCAAGATCAAGTCTATCGTCGGCTTTTCCGAAGCGCGCTCCTGATCAGACTCGTTGAAGAACGCATTATCGAGCTCTACCCATCCGATCGCATTCAAAGCCCGGTCCATCTGTCGATTGGGCAGGAAGCCGTGGCGGTCGGGATCTGCGATGCGTTACGGCCGGACGATCTACTATTTGCGACCTATCGATCGCACGCCTTCTATATCGCGAAGGGAGGCCGACTGGGACCGATGTTCGCCGAGCTGTATGGCCGTCGCGACGGCGTCTCGGGCGGCAAGGCAGGCTCCATGCACCTGTCGGCTCCCGATGTGGGCCTCATGGGATCCTCGGCGGTCGTGGCGAGTGCGATCCCGCATGCCGTTGGGGCGGCGATGGCGTTGAAGCGACGGGGCGGCGGTCGCATTGCCGTCGCCGTGTATGGCGACGGCGCGACCGAGGAAGGCGTCTATCACGAGAGTTTGAATTTTGCTTCCCTGAAGAAGATTCCAGTTCTGTTCATCTGCGAGAATAACCAACTCGCCGTGCACAGTCACCTAGCTGAAAGGCAGTCCTATCACGTCGTCGAGCATGCTTCCTCCTTCGGCGTGCCCGGCCGGCGTATCGATCAGGGTTGGGACATGATAGCTGTCCGGGAAGCCACTGAAGAGGCCGTAGCCCATGTTCGCAATGGGAAGCCTTACCTGCTGGAGATCATGACGGCGCGCTACAAGGAACACGTCGGTATCGGCGAGGATTTCCATTTTCAATATCGCTCGCGCGCGGAGATCGATGCCTGGAAGGAACGGGATCCGCTGATCGTCGATCAGGCGCTTGTTCGTGAACTCACCGCGGAACTGGTTCGGGAAATCGACGCAGCCGTAGCCCATGCCGAGCAGAGTCCGTCTCCCCAAAGGGCGGATCTCCTGACTGACGTTCTGTAGAACCGGAAAGCCTCGCAATATGAACGCCAGCTCCAGCATTCCGGCTTCCGATGCCCGTGTCGTCTCCTATGCTCAGGTCCTGCTTGAGACGATGGATTCGACAATGGCCGAACATTCGAATGTTTTCTTGATGGGGCAGGGGGTCGACGACTTCAAAGGCATCTTCGGTTCGACCACCGGGTTGGCTGCCAAATATGGAAGCGACCGGGTCTTCGATGTGCCGCTGATGGAAGAGGGCATGACCGGGATTGCGCTCGGTGCTGCGCTCGTCGGCGACTACCCGGTCATGACGCATATCCGGGCCGATTTCGCCTTTCTGGCGATGAACCAGATCGTGAATCTGGCATCCAAGTACAGCTACATGTTCGGCGGCATCATGCGTTGTCCCATGCTGATCCGCTTGGTGGTCGGCCGGAGCTGGGGGCAGGGGGCACAGCATTCGCAGAGTCCTCAGGCGACGTTTGCCCATTACCCTGGCCTGACGGTCGTTATGCCGTCGTCCAGCCAGTCGATCCTCGACATGTACCCCAAGATCATCAATCGCTGCCCGGGGCCGGTAATCAGCATCGAGCATCGTCTTCTGTATAACCTCGATTTCACTGTCGCGAAGCAATCGGCGCGAGGAGACTCGCTCACGAGCTACGTTCTGAGGCCTGGCCGGGATGTGACGGTCGTGGCAACCTCGATCATGGTGCTCGAGGCCATGCGCGCAGCGAGCTATGCGGCGGAACGTGCCGGTGTGGACGTTGAGGTCATCGACCTCAACTCGATAAGCCATCCGGATTGGGATCTTGTATTTAACAGTGTCCGCAAGACAGGCCGGCTGGTCATCGCCGATACGTCATGGCTCGAGTATGGGGTCGCCGGCGAGGTCGTGCGGCAGATTGTCCTTCGGGACCCGTCGGTGCTCAAGCAGCCGCCGTCGATGCTTGGAATGGCACCAGCGCCCTGTCCGACTGCAAAAAGTCTGGAAGACCTCTATTACCCCAGTCAGCACGACACGGTGAACGGTATCCTCGTCCAGGCCCTCGGGCCTGACCATGGCGTCGAGCTGCCGAGCGAGGCCTCGATGGCGGATGTCTACAAACGGTTCCGGGGGCCATTCTAGCCGGCAGGCCGGTCCATCTGTTCGGCTGGATTCTTGAGCATAGGTGTGGTTTTTGTCGGCAGCCTTGACTCGACCGAGGAACACGCTGGCGATGGGCGGTATCTTTTTGAAACGGCGGCCCTGTTTGGTCCTTATCTTGGCGCGTGTGGCTCATGAAACGAGCGGGCCAGCTGCACTTTGCGGCCAGTTGTCCGTATAGGGGCCGCTGGTCCGCCGATCGGAGGTTGGCGTTTGAGTGGTGAAGGTATCGTGGCGCAATTGTTGAGAACCCTGCGCGAGTTCCGCCTCCGGGGTGGGAATAGCGCTATCCAGGACGAATTGGCGCACAATCATCGCCACGGGCTGTTTTTGAGAGCACGGGCGTTGGCGCGATCCGGTGCATTCGACCAGGCGGCCCCGCTCTTTAGTCAAGCGGTTGATATGGATCCGACCTTCGACGAAGCCTGGGAAGGCTGGGGGGAGGCGCTTGACGCATTGGGCGAGCGTGCGCTTGCTCTGGAGAAGTACGAGGCGGCTCGTCAGTTGCGCGCAGGACTGCGACCAGGGGCGCCTGACCGCCATTTCGTGCTGCGCCAGCGCGGTCATTTTACCGCGGAGATCCTGGCCTACGATACGGTCGTGAGGTCGCTCGCGAAGAATACGCTTCCCTATCTTGCACGGGGCAATGCCTACTTGGCGACCGGGCAGGCAGAAAAGGCTCTGGCGGACTACGAGCGTGCTCTTCGGCTCAAACCTGGCGTTCCCGAGATCACCGCATTGAAGGGCGAGGCCCTGGCCATGCTCGGTCGTTACTCGGAAGCACTTCAGGCCTTCGATACTGCGCTCGCCGCGCGACCGAACGATGCCGAAATCCTGGGAGGCCGCGCCATGGTGCGTATCGCGCTCGGACTCATCGAAGAGGCTGATGCCGACTGGCGGCGTCAATTCGGGCTGCTACAGGGCAGGCCATCGGCATGTGCCTGTGTCGCGCTGCGCATGGCCGACTACGGCGCGGCGCTCCCCCAGCTGGAGCAGGCGCTCGCGAAGGAGCCGAGTGATCTCTACTGGCTTCTCTATCGCCTGACAGCACAGCGCCGGCTTGGGCAGGCAGTCGATGCAACGAACATCCCGGTGGTCGATGCGTGGCCTGGTCCGCTCCTCGCTCTTCACGCCGGTCGCACGAGCGCCGCCGAGGCGCTGAAGCTGGCGAACACCGACAGCCGGCGCGCCGAGGCCACATTCCAGTTGGGCATACTGGTCTCGGTCCAGGACCACAATGCAGCCAGGTCACACTGGCAGGAGATCGTTGATCGTTCTGGTCCGAGCCAGATCGAGTATGCTGCGGCGCGCCATGAATTGGCACGTCCGCAGTCCTCAAGCGCGTTGTAAACGCGAGGGCTTCCATGTTCTCTGTGATTCTCTACGGCCGCAACGACAGTCACGGCTACAACCTGCACAAACGGGCGGCGATCAGCTTCAACGCCATCGCCGAGGTGATGTCCGATCCGGACGACGAGATCCTGTTCGTCGACTACAACACGCCTGACGATCATCCAACCTTCCCCGAGGCGATCCATGACACGCTGACCGAGAAGGCGAAGAAAGTACTTCGCATATTTCGTGTGCGGCCGGAGCAGCACTATCACCTGAAGTCGAAGACGCACCTGGTCGCTCTCGAGGCCCAGTCGCGCAACATCGCGCTGCGGCGGTCCAACTCGAATAACCGGTGGGTACTCTACACGAATACCGACATGCTGCTGGTGCCGCGGCGCGAAGATGAGTCGCTCAGCAAGATTTTGGGCGACGTGCCGGATGGTTTTTATCAGATCCCCCGCTTCGAACTTCCGGAGATGCTGTGGGAAGCGGCGTTCGATCGCCGGGATCCGGTGGGTAATCTCACCAAGCTGCGCGATTGGGCGGTTCGTTTCCATCTGAACCAGGTCGTGCACAACTTCATGCCCATGAAGTATGACGCGTTGGGGGATTTCCAGGCGGCGCTGCGCGAGGACATGTTCGCCATCCACGGCTTCGATGAAGACATGCTGCTCGGTTGGCATTGCGATTCGAATCTTGCCGCGCGGCTGGCCCTTTACCGCGGCCGTGTCGATACGCTCATCGACAAGGTGTTCGGCTATCACTGCGACCATACCCGGGTCGCGGCAGCGAACAACAAGGGGCGCGCCACGCGGATGAACGATCAGAACCGCTTCATCTGGGACGTTTCATCGCCGTACCTGCCGGAGCAGGCCGATACATGGGGCTGGCCCGGCGTCGAGATCGAGGAAATCCGTCTCGATCGCGAGACATCGTATGAGCGGTTTACCTCCGGATTAGCCGCTGCGTTGGATCCGGCGACGGAACCTTATCGATCGACGAGCCTGGATTGGCACCTGTACTCGGACCTCAGCTATGACATTCGTCATACGCTGCCGTTCGTCTGCGATCAGGTCCTGACATACCCGCGGTCCACGGCGGTGATGCTTGTGGCGACGCGGGCCGAGTTCGTCTCTCGTTTTGCCGTGGCCTGGCAGGCCATGGGCTTCACAGGTCCCATTCTCGTGCCCACCGAATGCCAGAGGTTGGACACGAGCCATCCGTCGATCAAGACCGGCGCCTTCTCGGAACTCGTCCACATGGCTGATTTGTTCGTCTTTGAATTTGGCCTGGCGACTCAGAATCCCGATGAGGCCGTGCGGATAGGCCGGCCTGAAAGCCCCCTGGACAAGAAGAGCTTGAAGGCGGTCGCGAAGCTCTTTGCCGCTGCCGCTTCAGAGGAGGCGGAGACCAGACCAAACGGGCGCCGGCTGCCCCGGCGGTTCATTGGCGTGAATGTGATCTACAACAAGTTCTGGCCGCTGTTCACCGACTACATCGGAGCGAACATCAATCCGTTTTGCAGTCAGGTCCTTGCGGGCATCCCGCGGCAGGAGTCGTCCCTGAAAGGGAAGATCCTGAAGTTCCGCGGTCGGTACGGCGTCTAGTCCGAGCCGGAGACCGAGTCTGGTTGGATCAAGCCTCTGTAGGCGGCCTTGAGCCGCCTGAGAATCGTAGGATGCGTCGACGGTATCCAGGGGGCTGGGAAGAATTCAGGCGCTGCTGCTTCGAACGCAGCGATATAGGCCTTGTAGGGAAGGGCAGGTGCCGCGTTTGGCTGCGCCTGTCCCGTCAGCAGCTCGAGGCCGACGTCGACGTCGAATACGCCTTGCAACTTCCCGCGCATGGCGATCAGGATTTCCGCAGCCGAATCGGGCTGGTTCCAGATCGAGAAGATCGCCGCAAGCTTCGCTATTTTCTCCGACCGCATGGCAGCGCCGAAGTCCCGCCAATCAGGTCCCACCGGGTCGCGCGCATAGAATGCTTCCGCCTGGTAGGGACGGCCTGTAATCGACTGGGCCGGCGAGGTGATGGCAAAGGGAGCAGGCAGGGCGGCAATCGAGTAGTTGCGGACGTCGAGCGCGAACAGCTCGAAGCCACGGGCACGCATGAACCGGTCGGTATTGTGAAAAGTGTGCTCCCAATCGCCAGGTCCGCCATTGAGGTTGACCTCGAGGCGAGCTGAAAGAAGGCCCAGCGAGTCGAACTGGCCATCGAACGAGTGCAGGACTTCGAAATCGGGACCGTCGATATCGATCTTCAGCAGGTCGACGTCCGACCAGCCGAGGTCCCGCAACACCGTGGGAATGACCACCACCCTGTTCGGGTCGGCCAGCTTGGTCATGCCCCAGGCATTGTGATGGAGTTTCTCCTCGAGTGAGGCCGACTTCAGGCGTTCGCTCTGTAATTCCGCCATCCGGCCGGCACTGGTCCGCGGAAGGGCATTGCGGATGAAGCGCTGCTTGCCCGACACCTGAGCCTGGAAAGGGTGGTCCGAGGGCATGCCCACGAAGCCGGCCACGTATTTGATGTCGGGATGGTCCTCCGCAGCTGTCAGGCGTTCGCATTCGTCGACGCTGGCGTCGAACGCAATCGCTCTCAACCGCTCGCCGAATATCCGCCACGCCGGATCGATGCCCCCGGAACAGCCCACGTCGACGAAGGTGAAGCGTTCAAGGGCGAGACTGCCGGCGACGAACGCTGCAAATGCCGTGCTCATGACCGAGGATCTCTGGCGTTGCCGTGCTTGGCCCAAAACACGCCGGTTCTCATTTTCCCTTGCTCGCGCGCTGGATTTTGAAGAATGGTCCGGCCAACGGATCAGAAAAGTCCGGAGTGCCTGTAAATTTCGAATGCAGCATTCGGTAGATTGCCTCTGCTTTCTCCGTATTTGCGACGGTTGATAGAGAGGACTCCATGCGCGAAAGATCCCAGTTCCAAATATCAGATGCCACGACGTCGTATCCGAGATCCATGACCTTCTCGATCTGGCGCTGCAAGTCGTCGGCAAGCTCCTGCGGAGTCAAGCTGGACTTGTTCACGGGTCCGCTGACGAGCGCCAGTATCTTGAATTTCGTCTGCGGCGTTGGTGACGGACCCAACGTGGCAAAGTAGTCCCATTGACCATCCCAGTAGTAGAACATTTTGGAGATCGTTGCCTCGAAGCCGTGAAGAAGAAAGACCGTTCGCGCCGGATCTGCTTCACGTTCTATGCGATCCAGAGCAAGGCGCCAGGCCGTATCGACGCCACGGAGCGGCATCATCGCCCAGATGTTGTAGGAAAGGAGCAAAAGCCCGAACGTTGCACCCGTTGTAAAGGTGGTGACGGGGCGATGTCGTGCGGCGGATGCAACGACAAGTGCCCATGCAATCGTCAGCCAGGACATCACGTTGATCTGCATCTGTGGGTCCTGCGGCTGTGAATAGAGATTGAGAAACTCTCCCGCGCCGAAGGTAACGCCGAATATAGCCGCCAGGATGCGGGCATCGGTTGCTTCACGATGACGCCACAATATTACCAGCGCACCTGCAGCCAAAATCAGAATAATCACGCTGGCAGAGATCAGTTCTCCTAACATTCGGTATATGATGTCGAGGTCGCTGATGTTGCTTCCGCCAACCAGATACTCGCTCATTCCAAACCAAAGAAAGCCGACCTTGCGCAGGTTGAACCCGGACCATCCTGAATCGATGCCTTTGCCTGTCCACAGGAGATCGACCACCGAAGGAGCGTTGTTGGGCTGTGGCCCCCAGAGCGACATGACGATCCAGGTGAAGGCGACCATCGTGACGAGGAATAAGGCGACTCTGCCCAGCCGCTGCGACGCATGACCAGGCCCGAGCGCGAGTGCTATGAGCATCGCCGGCAGCGTCGGGAACATCAGACGCCACTCGAACATCCATGCGACGGTGAACAGGATGGCGACCAAACAGACGCGCGCCCGGGTTGGATGGACGAACCACACGCAGGCCAGCGCCATCGACGCGAACAGCAGCGTATACGACGGCATGATGTCTTCGTTGCTGATCGCGAGATTGAGGAAGAATGCGCTGGCGAGGTGGAAGAGGACCGCCAGCCACGCAACTGGGCGGCTTTGCGTGATCTGGCGAACGAGCATGTAGACGATGCAGAGGCAGAGCGCGGCACTGAAGGCATTGATGACCGATAGCTGACGTCGCGGGTCAGCGGCGAAAACGCCGATCAAGTCGAGCAGTCGGCAAAATGTCCCGACGAACGGAAAATACAGATAATTCGACGGATCGAGCCGGGCAGTCGACGGATTGGAGATCCATGGCTTCGCCTGGATCGCCTTGAAGACGCCGTTGCCGGTAATGCCTTCGGCATTGTCCAGCCAAGACATCAACGCGATAAGTCCCGCAAACCCGACCACGAAAATAAGGAGAAGGTCGATGCGGCGCCCGTGCGATGGGGCCTTCCCCGTTTGGCCCATTGAAAACGAGGCTGCCATCGTGGTTGGGGGAATATTCACGGACTAAACCTTGTGTCGGATGAGGGGCCAGTTTGACACGGCAACCTATTGGCTTGGGACACCTCTAGCAATGCAACGGTGCCAAGTCGGGGACGAAGCTCGGATAGCGGCTCGCCACCGGGCATGGCTATGGAGCACACGGCCAAGCAGTATCGCAATTTTCTGACGGTCGCGCCAATGCGCGGGCATTGCATGATTATCAGATCGCAGAGTGCCGCGACGTCATCGATAAGACCGGAGTTTGAATGGCCGGATTATCAGCCGTTATATGTTCGATGTTTCAAACCGGAATCTGTTGTTTTCTGGCGGTGATGGGTATTGTCTGCCAAAGCTGACTTGTGAGCACAGTTTAGTCT
>Ga0194051_1001393_pt1 | contig 12786 bp, 8 predicted proteins | sample SepL2320m_MetaG_FD_161275 | JGI IMG/M metagenome (GOLD analysis project Ga0194051, IMG submission 161275) | Anoxic zone freshwater microbial communities from boreal shield lake in IISD Experimental Lakes Area, Ontario, Canada - Sep2016-L239-20m | ecosystem: Environmental > Aquatic > Freshwater >... | reverse complement strand
CATAAGGCTATGTATTTGGTGCAGCCAGTGCTTGAAAATTCAGGTTTCTATTCAAGAGAAAACTTAATCAAAATTGGTAGTTATGCGGGTCTTACTTCCCAGAGTTTCATTGATTGTGTGACCAAGGGTTCAAAGCTAGATAAAGTGAAAGCAGCTTATGATTCAATGGGCAAATACAAGGTTCAAGGAACTCCCACCGTGTTCTTCAACGGTAAATTGTGGGAGCGAAAGAACAGTGCATTCCTTCTTGAAGAGTTCACTGCAGCGTTCGAAGCTAGCTAAACCTTGATTCGTTCAATTCCTTCACCAACAGTTTCATCGTTGGAGTTGGGTCCGTTTACTTTTCACCTTTACGCCTTATGCATAATTACTGGTATCGCCGTTGCCATTTGGTTGGGGGATAAGCGCTTTCGCTCTCACACACCGGATGCTAAATCAGTTGTTTCAGAGGTCGCCATCACCGCCGTTCCTGTGGGAATAATTGGTGGGCGCATTTATCACGTGATCACCTCACCAGATGCATATTTTGGTTCTGGAGGAAACCCAGTTGATGCTTTCAAAATCTGGGAAGGTGGTTTGGGTATTTGGGGAGCAATTTCACTTGGTGTCATTGGTGCATGGTGGAGATATCGCCAATTAGCTAAGCGTATGCAATTGCCAAATTTTGCTCACTTTTTGGATGCGCTAGCTCCAGGGATTTTATTTGCGCAAGCAATTGGCAGATTTGGTAATTGGTTTAATATCGAACTATTTGGGCGACCATTAAATGCGCCGTGGGCGTTAGAAGTTCCTGCACAGTTTCGACCAACGGGCTACTCTGCATTTGAAACCTTTCACCCAACATTTCTCTATGAATCAATATGGTGTGCGGTTTTGGCCTTTGTACTTATCAGATTGGGTAAGCGCTTAGTACCGGGACAGATCTTTTCACTCTATGTGATGGTGTACTCCATAGGACGCTTAGCAATTGAATCCATCCGTATTGATTCTGCTCACACAATTGCTGGCTTGCGCCTAAATATCTGGGTCAGTTTGATTGTCATTGTGGCCAGTGCAGTGACATTTCGCACACAATCGCACAAAGCCCGTTAACTTTCAGGTAGGCTCTTTGATATGGCACTAGAAGAGGTATATCAACGCAATCTTCACCACCGCACTCATCGTGCCGGTTGGTTGCGTGCTGCAGTTCTTGGTGCAAACGATGGCTTAGTCTCAACAGCATCTTTGATGATTGGTGTTGCTGCGGCCGGTAAAACTGATCTCCTTTTGACGGTAGGTCTTGCAGGAATTTCTGCAGGTGCCATGTCTATGGCCGTTGGAGAGTATGTTTCGGTTCGTTCTCAAAACGATGTTGAAGAATCAGATCGCCAATTAGAAATTGAACATCTTGCTGCAGATCCCGAAGGAGAGCTTTTAGAGCTCCAACACATTTATATCGCCAGAGGTCTTTCACCTGAACTTGCCTTAACTGTTGCACAAGAGATGCATAAGAAAGATCCACTTGCTGCACACTTGCGTGATGAGTTAGGTCAACATCCCCACACAAAGGCCCGCCCAATTCAGGCAGCAGTTGCCTCAGCGCTAAGTTTTACAGCAGGAGGATTCGTCCCATTCTTGGGAGCCTTTGCACCAACTGTCGGTGCTAAAGCATGGAGCATTGTTGGCTTTACAGTAGTTGGCTTACTTCTTACTGGAATACTCAGCGCCAGGACTGCGGGCTCAAAGCTCTTGATACCAACGATCCGAGTGATCATCGGAGGCTGCTTGGGCATGCTCATCACCGCAGCAATAGGAAAGATTGCCCATATCTCTGGGATGTAACTGATAGAGAAAAAATCGTTTTTGTTGCTACCCTTTACCAGTAACACAGGGCCAAGGTTGTCCCTCACATCATTTTCGACAACAGGAGCTCTGACGCCGTGGCTTTGCCGTCCAATTACCCGCATGCACAAGGTCTCTATGACCCTGCGCAAGAACATGATGCCTGCGGTGTGGCAATGGTGGCAACGCTTAATAAAGTAGCAACACATGAGATTGTTGAAAAAGCTCTCACCGCACTTCGCAACTTAGAGCACCGAGGTGCATCTGGAGCAGAACCAGATAGTGGTGATGGTGCAGGAATTCTTATTCGTATTCCAGATAAGTTTTATCAAGAAGTAACTACTTTTGATTTACCGTCAGCTGGCTCCTATGCATCTGGCATTGCATTTGTTGAAAAGGGTGTCGATCTTAAAGCTGCAATAGAGAAGATTGCATTAGAAGAAGGATTGAAAGTCTTAGGATGGCGCGAGCTACCAATTAACTCAAAATCACTTGGCAAAACAGCACTGTCAGTAATGCCGAATTTTCAACAGATTTTTCTTTCAGGAGCCAATGGGGAATCAGGCTTAGCTCTAGATCGAATAGCCTTCTGTTTGCGCAAACGCGCCGAACATGGTTTGAAAGTGTATTTCCCTTCTCTTTCATCCCAAACAATTGTTTACAAGGGCATGCTTACAACTGGACAGTTAGAAGAGTTTTTCCCAGATCTCTCTGATGAGCGAGTAGTTTCACCACTTGCACTCGTTCACTCACGCTTTTCAACTAACACTTTTCCTTCGTGGCCACTGGCGCACCCTTATCGCTTTATTGCCCACAACGGTGAAATCAATACTGTTAAGGGAAACCGAAACTGGATGCGTGCACGTGAGTCTTTACTTGAAAGTGATTTAATTCCAGGAGATCTCAAGCGCTTATTCCCAATTGTTGAAATTTCAGGTAGTGACTCGGCTTCCTTTGACGAAGTTCTAGAGCTGTTGTATTTGGGTGGTCGTTCGCTGCCGCATGCAGTCTTGATGATGATTCCTGAAGCGTGGGAAAACCATGAAACGATGCCGCAGAATCGCCGTGATTTCTATGCATTCCATGCATCATTGATGGAGCCATGGGATGGTCCTGCATGTGTGACATTTACCGATGGACATCAAGTTGGAGCGGTTCTTGATCGAAATGGTTTGCGCCCATCACGTTTTTGGGTAACAAATGATGGACTTGTTGTTCTTGCATCTGAAGTTGGCGTTCTGGAGATTCCTGCTGAAAACATTGTAAGAAAGGGACGTTTGCAGCCTGGCAAGATGTTCTTAGTAGACATTGAGGCTGGACGTATTATTGAAGATTCTGAAATCAAAGATCAATTAGCTGACTCTTCTCCTTATGGAGACTGGATCCAAGATGGGATGGTCAAGTTAAGTGATCTACCTTCGCGCGAACATATTATTTACCCTCACTCATCAGTGTTGCGCCGTCAGCGTGCATTTGGTTACACCGAAGAAGAAGTTCGCATTCTTATTACACCGATGGCAAAAAATGGATTAGAAGCTCTAGGTTCAATGGGAACGGACACTCCTATTGCAGCCCTTTCCGATAAGCCACGTTTAATCTTTGACTATTTCTCTCAACTTTTTGCACAGGTCACTAATCCGCCTCTTGATGCTATTCGCGAAGAGTTGGTTACAAGCCTTGGAACTTCAATGGGGCCAGAGCACAATTTATTGGATCCAGGACCAAGTAGCTGCCGTCAAATCTCATTGGCATTTCCAGTTATCGATAACGATGAGTTAGCAAAGATTATTCACGTTAACGCTGATGGTGAATATCCGGGCTTAAGTGCCCATGTGATTCGTGGTTTGTTCTTTGTAGCAGACGGCGGAGATTCACTTCGTGATCGCTTAGAAGAAATCAAGACTGAGGTTTCACAGGCCATTAATGATGGTGCTCACATCATCGTTCTTTCAGATCGTGATGCAGATGCTGAAGAAGCACCCATTCCATCTCTTTTATTAACTTCTGCTGTGCACCACCATTTGATCCGTGAAAAAACACGTACCAAGGTGGGACTTGTTGTTGAAGCTGGCGATGTGAGAGAAGTGCACCACGTTGCTCTCTTGATCGGATATGGAGCAGCAGCTGTTAATCCCTACTTGGCCATGGAAACGGCAGAAGATTTAGTTCTGCAGGGAGTAATTACAGGAATTACACCTGAAAAAGCTGTGCGTAACTTAATTAAGTCTTTAGGTAAAGGTGTTCTCAAAGTTATGTCCAAGATGGGAATCAGCACCATTGCTTCATACACGGGAGCTCAAGTCTTTGAAGCCATTGGTTTGAGTCAAGAGTTAGTAGATGAGTATTTTGTTGGCACAACATCGCGCTTAGGTGGAGTCAATTTAGATGTCATTGCCCAAGAGACAATTGCGCGTCACCACATTGCATATCCGCCAGGGGGAGCTATTCCTGGAACTAAGAGATTGCCTATTGGCGGGGAATATCAGTGGCGCCGTGAAGGTGAACCACATTTATTTGATCCAGAGACAGTCTTTACATTGCAGCACTCCACTCGCAATAAGCGCTATGACGTCTTCAAGCGCTATACCGATCGAGTCAATGATCAGAGCACACGGTTAATGACATTGCGCGGACTCTTTGGTTTCAATGAAAGCGTGCGTTCTGCCATTGCAATAGATGAAGTGGAATCTGCATCAGAGATTATTAAGCGCTTCTCAACTGGTGCGATGTCATATGGTTCGATTTCTCAAGAGGCCCATGAAACTTTGGCAATTGCTATGAACCGTTTAGGTGGTAAATCAAATACGGGTGAAGGTGGCGAAGATCCAGAGCGCTATCTAAAGATGGCCAATGGAGATTCAAAGCGTTCTGCGATCAAGCAGGTTGCATCGGGCCGCTTTGGCGTCACTAGTGATTATTTGGTTAATTCAGATGACATTCAAATTAAAATTGCACAAGGTGCAAAGCCAGGTGAAGGTGGGCAACTCCCAGGTAACAAGGTGTATCCATGGGTAGCAAAGGTCCGCTATTCAACCCCTGGAGTAGGCCTTATTTCACCACCTCCGCACCACGATATTTATTCTATTGAAGATTTAGCTCAGCTCATTCATGATTTAAAGAATGCTAATAAGAATGCACGTGTTCACGTCAAACTTGTGGCAGAAGTGGGTGTTGGAACAGTTGCAGCTGGTGTGAGTAAGGCACATGCCGATGTTGTTCTAATCTCTGGCCATGATGGTGGAACTGGTGCGTCACCGCTGACTTCACTCAAGCATGCAGGTGCTCCATGGGAGCTTGGACTAGCTGAAACCCAGCAGACATTGTTGCTGAACAATTTACGTGATCGAATTGTTGTTCAAGCCGATGGTCAGTTAAAGACAGGTCGCGATGTTGTTATTGCTGCGCTCCTTGGCGCAGAAGAGTTTGGTTTTGCCACCGCTCCACTCGTCGTTTCTGGTTGCATCATGATGCGCGTATGTCATTTAGATACATGCCCGGTTGGTGTTGCAACACAGAACCCTGAACTGCGCAAGCGCTTTACTGGTAAGCCTGAATTCGTTGAGACTTTCTTTGAATATATTGCTGAAGAGGTCAGAGAGATTTTGGCCCGCCTTGGCTTTAAGACTCTGCTTGAAGCAGTTGGCCATGTTGAGTATTTAGATACAAAGCGCGCAGTTGATCACTGGAAGGCCAGCGGCCTTGATCTTTCACCGTTGCTGACCCGACCAGATGTGAACAGCCCACTCCATAACACCGCACAGCAAGATCATGGACTTAATGCTGCGCTAGATAACCAACTTATTTCACTCTCACAAGCAGCACTTGCAAACAAAGAATTAGTACGCATTGATCTTCCTGTTCGAAACGTGAATAGAACTGTTGGAACAATGTTGGGCGCTGAAATCACGCGCAAGCATGGGGGAGCAGGACTACCTGATGACACAATAGATGTGACTTTGCATGGCTCAGCTGGGCAATCACTCGGCGCATTTATTCCGCGAGGTTTAACAATTCGTCTTTATGGTGATTCTAATGATTATGTGGGTAAGGGAATTTCAGGCGGTCGCATCATTGTTCGACCTGATGAGAAATCTACATTCAACTCAATTGAAAATGTTATTGCCGGAAATGTTATTGGTTACGGTGCAACATCTGGTCAAATCATGATTCGCGGTGTTGTCGGTGAGCGCTTCTGTGTTAGAAACTCAGGAGCCACTGCAATTGTTGAAGGCATTGGTGATCATGGTTGTGAATACATGACCGGGGGAAGCGTTGTTGTTCTTGGACCTACAGGCCGCAACTTTGCTGCCGGTATGTCAGGCGGACGAGCCTTTGTTCTAGATCTTAATCCAGCAAATGTGAATACAGATATGGTGGACATTCTGTCTGTTCCAGAAGATCAAAAAGATACTTTAAAGACTTTGATTTCAGATTTTGCCGAAGAGACTGGTTCTGTTGTTGCTAGCGATCTCATCAAGGATTGGGACAGTGCAATCAAGAGAATCTCTCTAGTTATGCCACGCGATTATGCGCGTGTACTAGATGCAATGGCACGGGCAACACGTGAAGGTTTGCCAGTAGATGCATTGGTGATGGAGGTTGCTGCACATGGCTGATCCAAAAGGTTTTATGACAACTGAACGTGAAACTCCAACACGGCGTCCAGTAGATGTTCGAATTCAAGATTGGCGCGAAGTATATGAACCACAAAGCTTTGAACACTTACAAAAGCAAGCAGGGCGTTGCATGGATTGCGGTATCCCTTTCTGTCACTCAGGTTGCCCACTCGGAAATCTGATCCCTGAATGGAATGATTTGATTTGGCGCGGAGATAAGACCGAGGCGATTAACCGCCTGCATGCCACAAATAATTTTCCTGAGTTCACTGGACGTTTGTGTCCAGCCCCATGTGAGACTGCATGTGTTGTTGCGATTAATCGCGATGCCGTGACAATTAAGCAAGTAGAGCTGCGCACCATTGAAGAAGCTTTTGATAATGGTGAAGTTAAGCCACTAGCACCAGATCGCATCACTGGTAAGACTGTTGCTGTTATCGGCTCAGGACCTGCAGGTCTAGCTGCGGCCCAACAGCTGACTCGCGCTGGTCACACTGTGGCCGTCTATGAAAGAGCCGATAAAATCGGTGGTCTTCTTCGCTATGGAATTCCAGAGTTTAAAATGGAAAAACACATCCTTGATCGCCGTTTAGCGCAGATGGAAAAAGAAGGAACACGTTTTCGTGCCGGTGTTGATGTCGGAGTTGAATTAACCGGAGCCGACCTTCGCAAGAAATACAATGCAATTGTTCTAGCAGTCGGTGCAACTAAATGGCGTGACTTACCAATTCCGGGCCGTGAATTTAAGGGTGTTTACCAGGCAATGGAGTTTTTGCCTTGGGGTAATAAGCAGGCGCTGGGCGAGATTGAAGTTTCACCCATTAATGTTGCAGGTAAGCATGTAGTGATTCTGGGTGGTGGTGATACTGGAGCAGATTGCCTAGGAACATCAATTCGCCAAGGCGCAGCATCCATCACTCAACTAGAAATTATGCCGCGACCAAGTGATGAACGACCAGATTCACAGCCATGGCCTACATATCCAATGATTTATCGAGTTTCAAGTGCGCATGAAGAGACAGATAACCGCATGTTCTCAGTAAGTACGGAAGAGTTTCTAGGTGATGCTGATGGAAATTTGCGGGCGATTCGTATTGTTGAAACGAAGTTTGAAAATGGAAAGTTTGAGCCAGTAGAGAAATCTCATAAAGAAATTCGCGCAGATTTCGTATTTCTTGCATTGGGTTTTACAGGCCCTGAGCAATCAGATCTCATTTCGCAGCTTGAAGTAAAGTTAGATGATCGTGGAATCATTGCCCGTAATGCAGATTTTGAAACAAGTGAAGAAGGTATTTTCGTTGCAGGAGATGCAGGGCGTGGACAATCACTCATTGTCTGGGCAATTGCAGAAGGTCGCAGTGCCGCTGCAGCTGTTGACAAATATCTCACTGGAGAGACCCAACTTCCCTCACCCATTGAACCCACAACACGTCAACTGATGGTTTAAGGTAGGAACATGCGTAGAGCAAAGATTGTGTGCACGATGGGTCCAGCTGTTGATACTCCCGAGAAGGTGAAGGAGCTCATTGATGCTGGAATGAATATGGCACGGTTGAATCTCTCTCACGGCACGTATAAAGAGCATCAAGAGCGCCTTGATTCTGTTCGCAAGGCAGCAAAAGCTGTTGGGCGCTCGGTTGCCATTCTTGTTGACCTTCAGGGTCCGAAGATTCGCCTTGCTCGCTTTAAGGCTGGACCACATGATTTAGCGCGTGGTGACATATTTGTTATTACAACTGATGAAGTTGAGGGAACAAAAGAGCGCGTGGGAACAACGTATAAAGGTTTACCAGGGGATTGCAAAGCTGGGGATCGAATACTAATTGATGATGGAAAAGTAACAGTTGAAGTTATTGAAGTTAAGGCAAATGATGTTATTACTAAGGTTATTGAACCTGGTGCGGTGAGTAACAACAAAGGAATTAACTTGCCAGGCGTTGCGGTATCAGTTCCAGCGTTATCTGAGAAAGATATAGAAGATCTTCGTTGGGGATTGCGTACTGGCGCAGATTTTATTGCGCTCTCATTTGTTAGAAGCGCCGATGATATTAAAGATGTTCATAAGATTATGGATGAAGAAGGTATTCGAGTTCCAGTTATTGCCAAGATCGAAAAGCCACAAGCCGTGGAAAACCTTGCTGAAATCGTTGACGCCTTTGATGGCATTATGGTCGCTCGAGGCGATCTAGGCGTGGAGCTGCCCATTGAAGATGTGCCATTGGTACAAAAGCAGTGCATTGAGTTAGCCCGAGATATGGCAAAGCCAGTAATCGTTGCAACGCAAATGCTTGAATCCATGATTACGAATTCACGCCCAACGCGCGCAGAAGCTACAGATTGTGCAAATGCAGTTCTAGATGGCGCAGATGCTTTGATGCTCTCAGGTGAAACGAGTGTGGGAGAGTTTGCGATTGAGGCCGTTCAAACGATGGCGCGCATCATTCAAAAGACTGAAGAAGGCGGCTTAGAGCGTATTCGCCCAATAAAGACAGCCCCACGTACCAAAGGTGGAGCAATTACTAAGGCTGCAACCGAGGTTGGCGCAATTGTTGGGGCAAAGTATTTGGTGGCCTTTACACAAAGCGGAGATTCAGCACGTCGTATGTCTCGTTTGCGCTCACCAATTCCAATTCTTGCTATGACTCCAGAGGTTGGAACATATAACCGTCTTGCACTTTCTTGGGGCGTTGAATCAATGCTCACTCCTATCGTTGGTGCAACTGATGAAATGGTGAAATTGGTTGACGCTGTTCTAATTGATTCAGGTCGCGCTCAATTAGGTGATCAAGTGATGATTGTTGCTGGATCTCCTCCTGCAATTCCAGGAGGAACGAACGCGATGCGCGTTCACCGCGTGGGAGATGCTGTTGGTGGGGTAGCTGCGGCTTACCGCTAAGATTAGCCCCGTTCGGTTATCTCTTAACGCCTCGGTACTCCAACGGTAGAGAGGGCAGTCTCAAACACTGCACAGTGTCGGTTCAAATCCGACTCGGGGCACATGACACAAAAGGTTCGCATCCTCGTTGCCGAAGATGAAGCACTTATTCGTATGGACCTTGTTGAGATGTTACAGGGTGCTGGCTATGAGGTTGTGGCAGAGGCAACCAATGGCCAAGAAGCTATTGATTTAGCAAATGAACACAAACCAGATTTAGCAATCCTAGATTTGAAGATGCCAGTGCTAGATGGAATATCAGCGGCAGAAAAAATCATTGATCTTGCACCTGTTTTGATGCTGACAGCTTTTTCTCAAAAGGAGTTAGTAGATAGAGCTCGCGATGCTGGAGTAATGGCATATGTTGTTAAGCCATTTACTATTGGAGATTTAATTCCGGCCATTGAAATTGCAATTAGTCGTCACACACAAATGCGCTCACTTGCTGCTGAAGTTGCAGATCTGCATGATCGTCTTGAGACACGAAAGATTATTGATCGGGCAAAAGGTATTTTGATGAAGGCACTGAATCTCTCAGAACCAGAAGCATTTTCTTGGATTCAAAGAGCGGCGATGGACCGTCGATTAACGATGAAACAGGTGGCCGAGGCGGTCATTAGTCCGCAGGCCGTACCCGAGAGCTAACTTCGGTAGTTCTGCTAAAACGTTACATAACTGCAACCAAAGTCGGGCTTTTCATGCTCAATTGGGCTTGTTAAACCCTCATCCCTGCCATTACCCTGAGCGCCTCCCTGTCCCGGGACACAAGAACAGGAAAGGCACTAAATGAACAAGAAGATCAAGAGTTCACTTGCCGTTGTATCTGCTGCAGCCCTAGCTTTTGGCATTGCATCAGTACCAACAGCTAGTGCAGCTGCTAAGACTTACACAATCGGTTACCAAGGCCCACTTTCAGGTGGAGAAGCATCAACTGGTATCGATGAGCAAAACGCAGTTAAGTATGCAATCAAACTATTCGAAGCAAAGAACCCAAGCATTAAGATCAAGCTTGTTTCAATCGATGACCAGGGAGACCCAGCAGTAGCTGGAACAGTTGCTCCAGGTGTTGCTTCAAACAAGAACGTTCTTGGCGTTGTAGGACCTGCTTACTCAGGTGCAACAATTGCTTCACTTCCATATTACAAGTCAGTAAACATGGCGTTGATCTCACCATCAGCAACACGCGTGTCACTAACTGACCCAACATCTCCTGACTTTGGTGGACCAATTTTCCACCGCGTCGTAGGTAAAGATGACCTTCAGGGTCCAGCTTTGGCTAAGTACGCAACAGCAGGCGTTTCAGCTGCAAAGGTTTTCGTTTTCGATGACCAATCAGCATACGCAGTACCTCTTCGTGGCTTCGTTGAAGCTGGTTTGAAGAAGGTTGCTGGAGCATCAGTTGTTGGTGGAGACTCAGTTCCAAACACAACTACAGACTTCAGCCCAACAATTGCAAAGATCAAGACATCTGGTGCAACTGTTGTTATCTACACTGGTTACTACAGCCAAGCTGCTGTCTTCATCAAGCAGCTTCGTGACTCAGGTTCAAAGGCAGTATTTGCTGGCGGCGACGGAGTATTCAACCAGGAGTTCCCAAAGCTTGCAGGAGCTGCAGCTGAAGGTTCAAAGGTAACTGGCGTAGGCGGACTTGCTGGAATCGACAAGAAGATGGAAGCTGACTTCGTAAAGAAGATGGGCGTTTCATCTGGTGTTTACTCAGTTGAGTCATTCGATGCTGCAAACATCTTGCTAGCTGGAATCAAGGCTGGAAAGACAACACGCACAAAGATGCTTGCTTTCGTTAACGCATACAGCGGTAAGAGCATCTCTGGAAACACAATTAAGTTCGATGCAAATGGCGACATTTCATACGGACTATTTGCTGGTTTCACAACAAAGAATGGTGTTCTAGTTAACACAGGAATCATCAAGTAATTAACTAGGACTGGCGCTTAACAAGTTGGTGGGTGTTTTGGAAATCTCTTGAAAAAGAGGCCAAGACACCCACCTCTTGCGTAACATGTACCTTTATACTCGCGCAGAGACATCAGCGAAGGAGAACAATGTTTGCAGTACTAATTGATCAGTTCTGGTCGCTGACAATTGCAGGAATCGCCCTTGGATTTATCTATGTTTTAATCTCCCTTGGATACACCATGGTTTATGGAGTACTACGCATGATTAACTTTGCGAACTCCGAGATCTTTATGTGGGGAACATTTGGAACAGTTATAACGTCGCGCGATATTTTTCATTACACACAAACTTCAGAACCGGCAACGGGTGCAAAGTTGGCCTTGGTACTGATCACAAGTTTGTTCATGTCAATGTTAGTTGCTGGGCTCACTGCAGTCTTTGTTGAATTCGTTGCCTACCGTCGCCTACGCATGAAGGGCACAAACCGACTTGCCACTCTTATCTCCGCAATTGGTATCTCGATTGCGTTACAAGAGGTGATGCGTCTTTTGACAAGCTCACGACCAGTTGGTGCCCCCCGTGTTCTTGAAAAGATCATTTTGACTGAAGTGTGGGGCGCAAACATTCGCCTTGATACAGTAATTACAATTATTGCTGCTGCAGGTATTTTCTTTGTTCTTGAGCGCTTTATTAAGCTCTCTCGTATGGGCAAGGCAATTCGTGCCGTTTCTCAAAATGAAGATGCCGCAAAACTCATGGGTGTAAACCTGAACCGCGTTATCACCACAACATTTCTTGTTGGTGGATTAGCAACAGGTGCTGCAGGCTTTTTCTACATCACTGTCTTTGAATACACTAAATTTAATATTGGTTTCACAATGGGTATGGCAGCTTTTACTGCAGCTGTACTAGGTGGAATTGGGAATATCCGCGGTGCTTTCTTCGGTGGACTCACATTAGGTCTTCTTGAGGTTTATGCCTCTGCAGTCCTTGGCACCCAGTGGAAGGCAGTAACTGTCTTCATCGTCTTAGTTCTTGTTCTTCTCTTTAAGCCAAATGGCCTATTTGGCGAAGCCGTCCAGACAACGAGGGCATAACTCATGAAAATTAGAAACTACTGGAATCTTCGCGACTGGGGTGCAGATATTTGGGAGCGAGCTAATCGTCCCAAGCGAGTTGCAATTGCAATTGGCTCAGTCATTCTTGTTGGACTTCTTCCGTTTGCTGGCGCGAGCTTTTTAGCAACACCAATCGCTGCCTACGATGCCGTCTTGGTATACCCAGTAGGTGTCTTCGTTTTGATGGCCTTAGGTCTTAATATTGTTGTCGGTAAATCAGGAATGCTCGATCTAGGCTATGTGGCTTTCTTTGCAATTGGTGCCTACACAATGGCATTAATGGGAACGCATACTGGATTAAACACGTGGGAGATCATGCCCTTTGGCATCGGCTTTGCGATGTTGGCCGGTGTGATTTTAGGTCTTCCAACACTTCGCC
>Ga0194051_1001391_pt1 | contig 12800 bp, 11 predicted proteins | sample SepL2320m_MetaG_FD_161275 | JGI IMG/M metagenome (GOLD analysis project Ga0194051, IMG submission 161275) | Anoxic zone freshwater microbial communities from boreal shield lake in IISD Experimental Lakes Area, Ontario, Canada - Sep2016-L239-20m | ecosystem: Environmental > Aquatic > Freshwater >... | reverse complement strand
AAGAAAAGAGCCAGATGGTGGTCCGGACGAGGCATTCGTGGCCGGTAAAAATAGGCCTACTCTGATTGCCGTGGCCTGCATTGATTCCAGCACGCTGGTGGCTGTCTGTCAGGCGGGGACTCTTTTTTCACTCCAGAGCTATCGGCTCAATCCACCGGGAGTGACTGCCGATCTGTCGGCGCCGCTGCAAAGTGTCTCGCTGGGCACGGCAGACGGATCGGCCGCAGCCGTTGGAATGGCTGTCAGCCACTCGCGAAACTGGCTGGTCGTCACAGGCTTGCCGGCCCCGCTGGCGGCTGTGATCCGCGTGCCGATTGCGGGAGTGCGAATGGGGGCAACAACAACCCGCAACGTGCCAGCCTTAGAAACGCTGCGACCCACAGCCGTGGCCGTCAGCCCATTCGACGAATTGGTGCTTTTCGCGACGCGACCTAAAGAGCCATCCGATCGGACGATTTTTGTCTCTTACTACTCGCCTTTAAGCCCGCAACAGTTGCTCTCGATTGATACTCGACTCAAAACCATCCACGACGCAGCCTTTTGCCGGGCTGACGGCACGCTCTGGGTGGTGGCTGGAGAGCTGGGGTCAAAGACATCTCCCGAGGGCCTGTGGCGTTTGGATGCGACAATTGAAAATTCGCGGCAGGCTATCCAAGCCACATGCATTGCCAAGCTGGTAGCTCCCCGATCGCTTGTCTGTTTGTCGGAGAGGGCGATTATCGTCACGCACGGCGATGCGAGGCGAACCATTGTTCGCGTCGATCCATCGAAGCCCTAATGCCCCCCGTACCACTTGCTGGCACCCGCTAAAAAAGGTCTTGTCATGACAGCGTCGCGGCGTGAAAAAATTGAAGAGATGTTGCGGGACGATCCCGACGATATTTTCTTACGTTACAGTTTGGCCTTGGAGATGGAGGCTGCAGGCGAGTGGCAGGCGAGCCTCGACATTCTGGAATCACTCGCTCGCGGTACGCCGGCCTACGTGCCAGCCTTTCAGATGGCGGCGCAGCATCTGATCAAGCAGGAACGCTTGACCGAAGCCCGGGCTGCATTGCGTGAAGGAATCGACGCGGCACGGCAGCAGGATAAGAGCCATGCGGCCGGTGAGATGGCCGAACTCCTGATGAGCCTCGGGGAGGCAGGGGAAGGCTAGAAGATTTTTTTGTCGGTGGGCGGTTCGGCCGATTCTGCGCCGCGGGTGATCGTAAATCCCAACTCTTGGATCATTTTGTAATCCGCCTCGGGGAGTTGGCCCTGAGTGGTCAAGTAGTCGCCCACAAAGATGGAGTTGGCAGCGTAGAGGCCCAGTGCCTGTAGGCTTCCCAGATGAATCTCACGCCCTCCAGCAATGCGAATCTCGGCGGTTGGATTGACCAGTCGCATCATGGCCAGAGCCCGCAGGCAGTCGCGGGGATTGAGCCGGTTGGTCGTTTCCAGCGGCGTGCCGTCGATTGCATTTAAAAAATTGAGCGGGATCGATTCGACATTCAGTCTGCGGAGTTCCATCGCCATATCGATCAAGTCGTCGTGCGTCTCTCCCATACCAATGATGCCGCCGCTGCAAAGTTCGAGGCCTGCGGTGCGGCAAGCCTGGAGCGTTGTGAGGCGATCGGCATAGGTGTGGGTTGTGCATATCTCCGGATAGAAGCGGGCGCTTGTGTTGAGATTGTGATTCACCTTGTCGACGCCCGCTGTGGCGAGTCGTTGGGCTTGCTCGGGCGTGAGCAATCCCAAGCAGGCGCAGATATTCAGATCATAAAGCTGTTTGATCTCGGGCACGATGCGGCAGACGGCATCCATCTCCCGCTCCGTTGGGCCCCGCGCCGAGATGACGATGCAGAATGTCTTTGACTGTCGCTCGACGGCCAGCTTTGCAGCGGCAAGGAGTTTCGGCGCAGAGAGGAGGTTGTAGCGGGGAATCTCGGCGTCCGACACTTTTGACTGGGAGCAGTAGCCGCAGTCTTCCGGGCACAGCCCACTTTTGGCATTCATCAAAAAGAAGAGCTGAACGGTCGAACCAAAAGCATGGTGCCGCACCCGCCACGCAGCAGCCAAGAGATCGAGCAGTTCCATGTCGGACGACTCGAGCACAGCCTTGGCTTCCTGCCGTGAAATCGCTTCACCAGAGAGTGCGCGAGTCGCCATGGCGTGCCAGCGGGTCGAGCCAGATGCTTGAGAGGCACTGTTTGGAGTGCCAGAATAAAACTCTGCGAGGGACATGCGGCGTTTCTAAAAAGGGTGAACTGGGCAAGCGACTGGGAAAGAGAGGGTGTTTCCGTAGCACAGAATCTATTCGATGGAGGCCTCTTGTGACAAAGCATGTCGACAAAACATCGAAACATCCAAAGCTTCGCAGCCCGTACAACCGATAGATCGTGGAGCAGGATGTGGATTACCGTACAGCCACTAGCACAAGGTTAGAAACAGATGCCTTTTTCACGACAAGTAGAAGCCTGCCTGATTGCAGTGCTCGCCGCGGGTGCGTGCTTTTCAGCACTCAGTGCATTTGGAGAGCAGTCTTATTCGGTTGTGGCTCAGTCGAACACAGCATCGGCTGCTACCGGCCGTCGCCCGCTGGCAGAGCGCATTGTCGCTGCTAATCAGCCAGCCCTCGAGCGATCCAAGCCGACAGCGCAGGCAGTCGGAGGTTCGATAAACGCCGAAAAAGCGAAGCTACCAACGGGTGGTGAGATATCTGAAGTCGCCATCGCTAGGCCGTCACGGACTCAGTCGCAGCCACCAGCCAGAGTGACGCTTCCAGACGAAATGCTACAGCCAATAGCCGGTCCGCAATCAGTTGCGTCGGCGTGGCCCACTGGAGCCGTGCGGGACGCGTTGCTCGAGCGAGTCAAAAGTGCCTTAGCTGGATTTTCTTCTTCGAACGAGACTCCAACTGATTCAGAAAATCTGATTGAGAGCGAGACAGACCAGATCACAGAAACACTACTGGAAGACGAGCCAGACGTGGCTTATGGAGAGGACGTAGCCGATGGAGAGGACGTAGCTCATGGAGAGGACGTAGCTCATGGAGAGGACGTAGCTCATGGAGAGGACGTAGCTCATGGAGAGGACGTAGCTCATGGAGAGGACGTAGCTCATGGAGAGGACGTAGCTCATGGAGAGGACGTAGCTCATGGAGAGGACGTGATTGGCGATCTTGCCGTGGCTGAGGCACAGGAAGTAGCCGAACTGCCCATGCGGGAGCCTGCGTCGTTACTCAAACGTATCGATCATCATTTAGTGCAACCGCTGGCAGAAGTTCCAGCATGGCTGGAGTTTGATGTGCGGGAGTCACGATCGCTTCTCAAAGAAGGGGAGCAGGTCGTGATGCGAATTGCCGTCCGCAATGTCGGCGGCCTACCGGCTGAGGGAGTGACGGCCACCATTTTCTTTTCCGAAGGCGTTGAACCGGTGCAGGCAACGGGTTGTGCAGCGGAAGTTTCCTTGGGCGAAGTACGTTTTCAATCGATCGACTCTCTTTTGCCAGGTGCATCCGTCAACCTCCTCGTGACAGCCGTTGGCACGCAGGCTGGCAAAGTTGTGTACCGCGGTGAACTGCAGTGCAGCCAACTGCCCGGCAATTTAGCTCGCGAGGGAGCCATCACAGTCAGCCCTCGCCAACGGCAATAAGAGCTCATGGGCAGCTTGAGCCGATACAGCTCGATGATTAGCCCGACGCTAATTCAAGGGGAAACGGGCTGAGCAGTTCCAGTCCCGTTTCCGTGACAAGGTAATCGTTTTCAATTCGCATGCCACACGACAAACTCGGATCGTAGAGCGCAGGCTCAACGGCGATCACATCGCCGATTTCAAGCGTGTCGTTCCAATTGGGATTGAGGTGGGGCCCCTCGTGCACGAAGAGGCCGATGCCGTGGCCTAAGTGGCTGGACCAACTCCCGACTGGCGATGTGGCGAGCCACTGCCGCACCTGTTCGTAAATATCCCGGCAGGCCATCGATGGTTTTGCGATCCGCTCTACCAGCGAGAGTGCTTTGCAGACATGTTCCCACGCGGCCAACTGTGCGTCTGTGGGCCGGGCATCGACGGCGATTGTGCGGGCTGTGTCGGCAAAGTAACCACGGTACGCTGGGCCCAAGTCGAGAATGTAGAGATCGCCTTTTTTGCATCCGCGCTGCCGTGGCGGTCCTCCCCGCAGGCCGCATGCATAGTCGTTGCCCGTGCCGGTGAGCATTTCGCCACACGATGCTACGGCCGCCGTCTGCAGGCTAGAAAAAACATCGAGTTCGTTGACGCCTGGACGAATCATTTCTCGCGCGACGCGATACATCTCTCCACTGGCCGCTAATGCCCGACGAATCAGCGCTAGTTCGTCGGGATCTTTTCGCCGCCGCATCGACAACATATCCAGATCGATGTCGACGAGCTCGGCTCCAGCCAAGAGACGCGAGACGTGGGGCGGGCAGGAAGAATACTCAACACCCACGCGGCAGAGGCTACGCTGCGAATCGAGCCACTTGCCTAAGACTGCCGACGACGCCTCGCGTTGGTCGGTGCGCAGCGTCGATCGCCACTTGGCTTCGTAGGTGCGGACCTCGTCAGCCGCTGCTTGCTCCACCGTCCGATCCGGGCAGATCAAGAGCATCTCGCCGGTCGCGAGTAGGGCAGCCACGGGTGCAAAGCGAAAATCCCAGCGATGGCCTGTCAGGTACTGCACGTGCTCGGGGGCTACAACAACGACTGCATCGAGCGACTGCTCGGCCATCCGGCCACGAAGTCGGCTTTGTCGCACTCGGCACGATGCTACGTCGAGAAGGGATGTTCCATTCATAAACAAGGTCTCAATCAAAGAGCAAAGAGTAAAAAAAGAACAACCAATGTTTAGCCAAGCTGGGTGATCAGGCTCGCATCAAAGGGAGGGAATTGTGGATCAATCCGTTCCAGAGTCTGTCGCACCAGTCGGGCAACAATCAAATTGCGATACCACTTCCGATCAGAGGGCACGATAAACCACGGAGCATGTTTGGTGTTGCACTGTGAAAGAGCATCGTCGTAGGCCGCTTGAAAATCATCCCATCGAAGACGGTCTTCAAGATCGCTGGGGCCTAGCTTCCACTGCTTTTTAGGATCGCGCAGCCGATCTTCTAACCGCTGCCGCTGCTCGGCAGAACTGATATGTAGAAAACACTTTACAAAGGTGATGCCGCTATTGTGCAAAAGAGCTTCAAAAGCATTGATCTGGGCAAACCGCTCCTGCCAGACCTCTTGGGCAACCAGTTTGCGGACGCGGACGACAACGACATCTTCGTAGTGGGAGCGATTGAAGATACCGATCCGGCCGTGGGGCGGAATACCAGCATGAATCCGCCAAAGAAAGTCGTGTGAAAGTTCCAAACTACTGGGTGCCTTAAAGCTTGTGATGCTCAGGCACTGGGGGCTGACGCCGCTGGCCAGCATGCGAATCGTGCCGTCTTTGCCGGAGGTGTCGATGCCCTGCAGAACAACAACGACCGCCCGCTTGGCTTCGGCAAAAAGTTTGTAAGCGAGTTCATCGAGTTTTTCGCAGTGACTCCGAGTCTCCTCTTCACCATCTACGCGATTGATGCCGTCATCGAATCGGGCATCAAAATCAGCCAAGCGAATATCTCGGCCAGGGGAAATCGAGAGTGGTTGATGCATCAAAACGGGCCTCTTCGGGTGAGGCCACAGTGTAGAGGGGCGTTCGGCGTTCAGACAGGGGCCGCTGGGCGAAAAAACGGCGGAGTTACAATCATCAAGATGCCGTTCTAGCCGTTTTCCTGAGCGTAGAACATCGCTCGCGAACTCACCGAGCGTTCTCGTCGCCGTCGGGGTCGCAAGGGCGAGATCATTTGTGAGTTGAGCAGATCAACAATCAGTTCGGCATCCATTTTCGTAACACAATCCAGATCTGGTTTAAAGAGTCCAGCCGCTGTCATTTCCATTTCCTCTGCGAAGCCCAGAACCTCGGAAATGGAGGAGATTGCGGTCGCCCGAACGGCACATTGTTGCTCGCCCACCTGAAAAGAAAATGTCTGAACAGAGCCAAGGGCTTTGGGTGTGGGTGCAGTGGCGGTGTTTGGACTTCTCGAATTCATGGTTTTATGTCTCCTGCAGGCATCGGATGGGCTGAGCGGCAAAACTCTCTTCCGTGCTGAACGCTCAAGGGCTGAACTCTCACAAGAAAGCTTTGCACACAAAAAGGGTGCAAGTTGCATGCCAAGCGAGATAAGTGGCTAGCAATGGGGCCTGCGGCTGACTGAACCTCCCAATCGGTCCAGCTTCGCGCTTAAACGCCACTCACATTCAAAAACTGGCCATAGGGCCGGCAGGAGTTTGAAATTTTTTCAACCCTCGCCTCCCATGGAGTCGCTTTCCGTGGCGTTTTCCATGTCAGTTTGGGCAGTTTGTGAGCTGCGAACTTTATCGCGGAGCTTGGCCGCGAGCTCATAATTTTCTGACTGCACAGCCTCGTTTAATTGCTCATCGAGCGTGCGGCCCACTTCGTAACGCTGGCGAATATTTTCGCGCATTTCCTGCAGGCGACGCACCAGTTCGTCGTCGGGGTATTGGTCGACGGCATCGTAGCGGGCGAAAAGATCTTTGAATCTCTGCAGGCCGTTGTTGATCTCGCTGATGGCTGACTCCGGACCCTTTTCCTCAAGCGCTGCCAAGGCTCCGGCCTGCACTCGGTGAAAGAGCACAAACGGGCGGTACTGTTCGTGCGACAGCGTCCACTCATCATCGGGGGAATGTTCTCGCACAAAGTCCATGAAGGAGAGGCTGTGATCGGCATCCTTGGCGGCACGGTGGTATTCCCGCAGCGAGAGCCAGCAGAGTCGGCGATGGTAGTACTGAACAAACTCCCGGTCGGCCTCGTTGCACTGCTCCTTTGAAAGTCGGAATGATTCTCCGGTGCGAATCACCTCACCCACCAGATAATCGAAGTAGGTTTCGGCCCCGTGAGGATGCACGCCGTCGGGCCGCAAGTCGGCCTCCATCTGCAGAAGCCCCATGTCAACCCGCATTTGCACCAGCTCGCGGCCGGTGCGAGATTTGAAGAAGCGGGCGTTGACCTCGCCCGGCTGGAAGTCCCAGCCCTTGAGGAGTGTGTCGATATCGCGAGGAGTTGCCATGATGATTGGGGCCTTTCGGGTATCGAGCGGACTTTAAATGAACTCAAGGCATTTTGGAGGCATTTTGGTTTTGCACCGCATAAGAAATTATAGCAAGACAGACACCAACAAAATCAACAGAAGCAGCAGAGATTTATTCGGGCGTATTTCCACGGAGTTTTTTGGTTTCTGAACGCAGACGCTTTCCCGTCAAACGCTTGGCAATTGCCGAGCGGGGTTTTTTTGTGCGCCGCCTCACTTTCGGCTCAACCAGCGCACGTTCCAGCATGAGAGACAGTTTGGCCAGACAGTCGGCGATATTTTTGGGCTGATCGCGGTGCCTTTGGCTGGTGATAATGATCTCGCCGTCGCGGGTCAGCCGAGATTTTTCCCGGTCCAGAAAACGCCGCCGCACATTCTCCGGCAAGTGCGGAGAATGTCTTGCGTTGAAACGTAACAGGGCCTTGCTGCTAGTGCGGTTGACGTGTTGGCCGCCCGGGCCGCTGCTTCTAGCAAACTGCCAGTCGAGAGCCTCGGCGGGGATAAAAATTGCCCCGTCGCCAATGCGAATCTCCTTTTCGTGAGCCATTCAAGGTAGCCTGCTGGAATTGGGAATACGGACTATGTATCGCTGATGGTGTACGCCATTCGTGCGTAGCCGTCATCTGAATATCGGATCGCTGATGGTGTACGCCAATCTTGCGTAGCCGTCATCTGAATATCGGATCGCTGATGGTGTACGCCAATCTTGCGTAGCCGTCATACAGGCATCGGCGAAAATTTTTAGAAAAGGAGACATCATGGATCCCTCTGTCTGGCCAATGCGGCTGCTCACAGCGACTCTTTTTCTGGGGGTTTGGGCATTGAGTCTGGCTGGAAACGCCGCCGAACCAGACTCCAAAAAAAATCAACTGCCACCGATCGAGGACCTTTGGTCGCAAGCGGGAGAAGACTGGGGCCAGTTTCTTGGGCCGACCGGCAACGGCAAGAGCAGCCTAGCCACAATGGCGGTGCCTTGGCCAGCGGGCGGGCCCAAGGTTCTTTGGCACTGCGATGTAGGGCAGGGCTACTGCGCACCGGCAGTGGCCTCGGGCCGGGCGGTTCTTTTTGATCGCATCGGTGCCGCCATGCGCTTACGGTGCGTGCATGCGCAAACGGGGCAACTGCTTTGGGAAACATCCTACCCCGCCACCTACAAAGATTCATTTGGCTACGACGGCGGCCCAAGGGCCTCCCCGGTGATTGCCGGGGATCGCGTCCTCACATACGGACCAGAAGGCAGGCTGGAGTGTCGATCGCTGGCCAATGGCGCGAGCCTTTGGCATGTCGAGACATCAACTACCTACTCAGTTGTCAAAAATTTCTTTGGCGTCGGGGCCGCACCGCTGGTGGTCGAAGTCAATGATGGCGAGAAGACACGCGACCGATTGGTGGTTGTGCAGGTGGGCGGGAGTCGGCCGGGTTCAGCTCCTGCAGCGCCAGAGCGGCTGGATCTCGTTAAGGGGCTCGATAGCGGGTTGGTGGCCTTCGATTTGGCGACCGGGCAAGAGCGTTGGCGAGCGTCTAGCCAACTGGCCAGCTACAGCAGTCCCATCGTAGCGCAGTTCGACGGCAACACTCGCGTGCTGGCCTGGCTGCGGGATAAGTTTCTCGTTGTTGATCCGAGTAATGGAGCTGTGACACATGATTTTCGCTGGCGAGCCGACGAACTCTTTAGTGCCATAGCGGCCAGCCCTGTTGTGGTGGGTAACCACGTTTTGCTCTCGGAAACCTACGGCCCCGGTAGTGTGCTGCTCGATATCAAGGCGAGCGGTTTGGAAATATTACGCAAGGATGGCGACAATAGTCGGCCAAAACTAGCGCTCAAAGCCCACTGGGCCACGCCGGTCTTTCACGACGGCTATCTCTATGGATCCAGCGGCCGTAACGCTGGCGATGCACAACTGGTGTGCGTCGATTGGAAGACAGGCGGTGTTCTTTGGAGCGAAGGGGGATTGGGCCGATCTAGCGTAGTGCTTGTCGGCTCTGCCCAAGGGCCGCACTTGATCGTGCTGGGAGAGTTTGGCGACTTGGTGCTTGTCGAAGCCTCACCGCAAAAAATGCGGGAAGTCTCGCGGGCCAGACCGCTTGATCTCGGGGCCGATCCGGTCCAGCCAGCGGCACCCCCCAAGGAACTTCTCGTGCCTCCTTGTTGGGCCGCACCGATCGTGGCTCATGGCTACCTCTATGTGCGAGGGGAGGGCCGGCTCGTCTGCTTCAACTTAATCGCTGAGGAATAATCTTTTATAGCGAGCGGTTTGAGGCTCTGCGGCTCGTTGGCCAGAGCCCACCCGGACCGTAACGCTGAAAAATTGTCAAGGGGGAAAGGGCGGGGCGTGCTAGCACTTTTGCGACAGTCAAAAACTGGTTCAAACGCGAGTAAAACAGCCGCCCCTTCACCTCAGGCACTTTCAACTGGACAGTGCGAGTGGGATCGCTCCATACTTCCGCCCTTCTCAGGTGGGCTCGTTAGCCGCAGGCCGTTTGCAACGAACTGTTTGAGTGAGTTCTTTATTGCGCGTAAAAGAAAGCTAAATCATGCTGCCAGTCGCCGTCAGTCAATCGACAACATCGCGATGGGAATTGTCCGATGATCTTGCCCACTCAAGCGAGCACGGCTTTGAGGCAATTTCTGTCTGGAGGGCCAAGCTCTCTGACTGTGGCATCGACAGAAGTGCCAGACTCATTTCAAACGCCGGGATGCGAGTTTCCAGCGTGCATTGGGCCGGCGGCTTTACCGGCAGCGACGGCCGGTCGTTCAACGAGAGTGTCGCCGATGCCCTTGAGGCAATTCTAGCGGCCAATGACCTGGCTGCTCCGGTGCTCATTGTCTCTAGCGGCTGTCGGGGGGGCCACACACTCACGCATGCCCACCGACTGCTTCGGCAGGCTTTGGAAGCGATCGCACCGGCCGCGAGTCGGGCGGGAGTGACACTGGCCATCAAACCGATTCACGCAGCGGCCGCTGTTGGTTCGAGCTTTCTGACAAATCTTTCCCAAGCTCTTGAGTTGGTTGAACAATTCGACGATAGCTCGATTAAACTTTCGCTCGACCTCTGGCAGTTTGGCCATCAGCCCGACTTGCTCGACCTGCTGCCCAGATTGGCGGTGAGCACCGCTGCTGTGCAAGTGGCGGATCGCATCGGCCGACCGTCTTTCGAGCAGGAACGCCTCCCCGCGGGCGAAGGCTCCCTGCCGCTTGAAGCGACTGTTTTAGCGTTGCTGGAGGAGGGCTATGCCGGGCCGATTGAGTTTGATCCGGTCGGTGAGGCGGTCGAGGAGATGGGTTACGAGCAAACGCTAGCGTCAACGCGGTTACTGGCCGATCGATGGGCCGACGCATGGGTTGAGGCTCAGGCCACGACATTGGCGGCAACAGCACGGGTCCATGCCTACGATGCGCATGGTTCGCTGAGCAGGATGTGGCCAGACGGCCAGTTGCAGCCTTGGCAGATTCAGTTGCGGTCTGCATTACCGCGTAGATCCCACGCTTCCAGCCAGATCGTGTCACGGGGCTGAAGTTCAAACTCTTTTTGCAGGCGACTGTCAAAATCATCCATGTGGGCGGCGCCATAAAAGATGGCAATTTTTTTTCGGCCCCGGGCAATCTGCCCGGTGAGCACCTCGATCGCTGCTGCATTGCGATCGGTTATCAGAGACGAACCCTCCTCGCCGCCAAAGGCAGCCGTGAGCATATCCATGTCGGTGAACTGCTCGGCCATGATTCGCCGCAGACGAACCTCGCGGTCGGAGCCAAACAGAAGACCAAACATATCGCCTAGATTGAGATCGCTTCCAGGGCCGGCTTCCCCGCGTTCGGCTCGGGCCATGCTCTCTCGCATCAACGTACTAAACATCGTCCACCACGACTCGCCCCGCTTGGCCATGGCGGCATCAAATTCCTCTGGCGATAGATCGGCATGGACAAAGTTTTTAGCCGTGTAGTCGATCTGCTCGAGTTGGAATTCCAAGCCCAAGAGTTTTGTCAGGCCATGTTGGGCCGAGCCAATGGCTCCCGAGGCTTTGTGGCCCGGCCTGGGCACGCGCGCGTTTACGGGTGCAACGAGTTCGTAGAGCACGGCGTCGTAGTCTTTGAAGCGACGGTCAAGAGCGTCGTAGTAGCCGCGGCTGCCAAGATGAACGGCACCGACAAGATCGACTTCGAGTGGCTCGTTGCGACCGGCGCGGGCTGCTGCCTCGACTGTTTCGCGATACCGTACGATGGCCGTGTCGAGTGAGAGCGGACGATTTTTGGAATCCCTGCTGAGGCGTAAAAATTCGACGGCGGTATCGGCTGGCTTCTCGGCCTTAGGGGCCCGAGCGGCCAAGGGAGCGGGTCGACGGTTCGTCTGGGCTGGGGCAGCCGGCTGGATCGGCTTGGCCCGCGCGGAGCGGGGCTCAGCCGCCTCGGCCCGGCTGTTTGTGGCAAAGGTTGGGAGTGTTGTGGCTGCGATTGCGAGCGGGACAAAAAGAAACCAATTCATGATCGGCTCCTCCTACTTGAGTAGCAAAGGGCGGGGCTTTCGGGATCCTACCTTCTCACAATAGCCACAATTGCCTCGCCTGCCAGCTTTTTCACCGTAGAGCATGGGTTGGCGGCTATTTGGGCACCAGAAAAACAACGCTTCCGGCAGAGTTTACCAAGATTCGTCAACTCTTACGACCGTCACGACCGATACAAGAGAAGTCATCCGCATACGCGGAAAATCGGTTCCTGCTCCCCAGGACAATCAAGTGATGGCCACGAATAAAAATCTCACTCGTCTTGCAATTCTGATCCTTGCTCTGGCAGGCGTCTGGGAGATGCCTTGCGCCGTCTCGCCGGCGGCCCGCGCTGGCGATTGGCTGCCGATGCTGCCCGATCAGGACTTTTACGACTTCCAGCTCTTTGCTCCGCCCGACATGCAGGATTACGAGCTTTATCCAGAGCCGAGCGAAGGATTTTTCTTCAACTATGACCGCCTCTACTGGGGCATTACGCCGCCAAAAGTTTCGAGGGTCGGAGAAACAAATCGCGGCGGATATCTTATTCCCACCAATCCGATTTCGCCACAGGCTATTGTGCAACTCAACAACGGCAGTATTCAGGCTGCCGGCCCGCCGACTACGAATCCCGATGGGAGCGTCAATTACCCTCCTAGTGTTATTGGTGGTATTTATCCATTTGGCTCAGACCCTTTGCAGCTAGAGCTCAATACCAGTTGGTTGCGAACCGATATGTCGTGGGGTAATCGATACGAGGGGGGATGGATCTACGACAATCGTGGCATCACAGTCGGCTACTTTGACACGGGCGAACAGCCCCAGAGCTTTCAAACGATAAGTGAATTTGCCGCAGCCTCACCCCAGCAGATATTTACGCAGAGCGCTCTGGGTGGCGGCGGTAACGGTGGCGGCGGCGGTGTCGGCAACATCAATCAAGCACTTGCGACCAGCACAATTATCTCAGTGAGTCCGCCACCCGACCATTTGATTGCGCAAAAGCTCGTACAAAAGAATACAACGCGGATTCAAAGTGCCGCCGTGACATCACTCATCCGCCGAGAAATTGGCGGCCGCGGCAGCCGCTCTCACGTAAAGTTTTCTGTTGGCCCGCGATTTGTACAGTTTGAAGACCGGTTTAATATTGGGTACGAAAGCAATCAGTATGCATTTAACACAGCCGGCTAC
>Ga0194051_1001389_pt1 | contig 12809 bp, 11 predicted proteins | sample SepL2320m_MetaG_FD_161275 | JGI IMG/M metagenome (GOLD analysis project Ga0194051, IMG submission 161275) | Anoxic zone freshwater microbial communities from boreal shield lake in IISD Experimental Lakes Area, Ontario, Canada - Sep2016-L239-20m | ecosystem: Environmental > Aquatic > Freshwater >... | reverse complement strand
CTGCTGCAGTCGGTACCCACGCTGACCTCACGTTTCGCCGGAACCTCGATCGAGCATGTGCTGGCGCCGATGACCTTCGCCACCATCGTGGCCATCGTGCTGAACCTCTTCATGCGCATCGGCATCAAGCAGACGGAGAAGATGATCTTCGCGGGGCCAGGTGCTGGTGCGAATTCGGATGAAATCCTCAAGACCCTGGGCGAGCGCTGGGGCATGCACCGCCAGACGGCGACACGCGCCGCAGCCGCGATGAACGAGACACTGGAACTGCTCGACAACGTCGCCAAGGGCCCCATCGACTGCACCATCACCTACAACGAGCTCGCACTCGTCATGCGGTTTGCCTATGAGGGGCGCCCGCTTGTGCTGCCCGGCAAGATGCCCTCCGTCGACGACCTGACGGACAAGCCGGATGGCGTCATGCAGATGGGCGGATGGATCGTCCGCAAGCTGTCGGACTACTCCAGCGTCTCATTCTCCGGTGGCAAGCAACAGCTGAACATGGCCTTCGAGTGCTGAGGCGGAGGTCTTCTGCCCCCGTTCAGTGCGCTGCGGTGATCGCAGCGTTCAGCTCCTGGTATTCCTCGCAGGTCGTGCCGCAGCTCTTGGCGATCGCTTCCAGCTGGAGCATGGCGAGGTCGGTGCGGCCTGCCGCAAGGTAGCCTTCGCCCAGATATTCGCGCGCGAGGTTGAAGTTGGGGTCGATGGCCAGAGCCTTCGAATAATAGCTGATGCCGATCTCGAGGCGGCCCGCCTTGCGGTTGGAATAGCCGAGGTAGTTGAGGACGCGCGGGTCCTGCTGGTCCTGGATGGTGGAGAGCACCTCGATGGCCCAGTCATAACGTGCTTCCTTGGCCAGCGCGCGACCCTGCTGGTAAAGCTCCTCGTCGGGCAGGATGCCGGACTGGGCCTTCACGCACTTCTTGGTCTTCTTGTTCCACACCTGGCCCGCCTTGCAGCCCTTGGTGGTGGGCGAGGCGTTGCCGCCGCCGCTGCTGCTGCCTGAGCTGCTACCGCCGCTGCTACCGCCGCTGCTGCTGCCCCCGCTGCTTCCGCTGCTTCCGTCGCTGCCGCCAGCGGCGAAGGCCGGGGCTGCAAGTGCGATCAGGGCTGCAAGGGCGACTGGTACGATGCGAGACATGGTGTCCTCCCGGAATGTGGATCTGATCATGATACGCAGCCAGGCGCCCGGTCATTCCACACGATTTGGTGATCAGCCCGTGGCGTCCGGCGTCCAGCGGTAGATCCACTCGAGCCGCCCCAGCGCGAAAGAGGGGCCAGACAGGCGCAGCGTGAGGTTGCGGCCTGCCGCCACCACGCCCGAGGCATGGTAGATGCGGCTCATGCTGCGCGACTGCTCCTGGATCTTTGCCGTGCGCTCGCGGCGCTGGCGCTCATAGGCGCGGAAGGCTTCGGGCAGGTCTGGCCCGCGCGCGGTTTCGCGTGCCAGCACCACGGCATCCTCCAGCGCCATCACGGCGCCCTGGGCGAGGAAGGGCAGGGTGGCGTGGGCGGCATCGCCCAGCAGGGCCACGCGGCCCCTGGTCCACTGCGGCAGTGCCCCCAGGTCGGTTCCGGGCCAGCGTGTCCACGAGGCCGGTGCGGCCAGCAGCAGGGATAGTTCCCTATAGACGCCGGGAAGCCGCTTCGGCACCTCGCCCGAATGGGCAGGCGTCTTCCAGCCCTCGTCAGGGAGCGTGCCGTCCACTGCCACGACGACATTGAAGTTGCGCCAGTTGGAAACCGGGTAATGCACCACATGCGCGCCGGGGCAGAGCCACAGCGTCACGCAGTCGGCCTCGATCTCCGGCGGCACGCGCTGGAGCGGCATGAGGCCGCGATAGAGGATCACGCCGCGCTTGGTGGGGGCAACCTCACCCGCCACGGCGGCGCGCAGGGTGGAGCGGATGCCATCCGCCGCCACCACGCCAGCGCCCCTGGCGGTGGACCCGTCGGCGAAGCCGAGGCGGGCTGCCTCGCCCATGTCCTCAACGCCAGTGGCGCGCTTGCCCGTATTCAGTTCTATGGCAAAGTTGCGCTTGGCGGCGGTCACGAGGCCCGCCAGCAGGTCCGCCCGGTGGCAGACGCGATAGGGGGCGCCGAAGCGCTCCTCGAAGGTCTTGCCCAGCCGGATGCGCTGCAGGATGGCGCCGGACAGGCCGTCCCGCACATGGATTTCGGAGGGGATGACACAGGAGGGCTCCACCGCTTCCCAGGCGCCCAGCGCCTTCAGGGCCCGCACCCCGTTGGGCGACATCTGCAGGCCCGCGCCGATCTCCTCGAAGCCTGTTGCCTGTTCGAACAGCCGCACCGGCCGGCCCTGCCGGGCCAGACCGAGGGCTGCCGCCAGGCCACCTATGCCGCCGCCGGCGATGAGGAAGGGTTGGTCGTTCATGGGATGGGTTTCTAGCCCATTTCGGCCCTGCCGTTGATGCGGCGGATTGTGGCTTGCCCCGGGGCCTGCTTGAGCCTATTTAGCCCGAAAAATCGAAAGGTTATCGCCATGGGCTTCATCTCCGATTCGCTGAACCGCATCCAGCCGTCCGCCACCATCGCCATTTCCAACAAGGCGATGCAGCTGAAGGCCGAGGGCAAGAACGTGATCGGCCTGGCGGCAGGCGAGCCTGACTTCGATACGCCGCAGAACATCAAGGACGCGGCCATAAAGGCGATCCAGGCGGGCAAGACCAAGTACACCCCCGTCGACGGCATCCCGGAGCTCAAGAAGGCCATCGTCGACAAGTTCAAGCGCGAGAACAACCTCGACTACAAGGTCGCCCAAGTGTCGGTGGGCTCGGGCGGCAAGCAGGTGCTGTTCAACGCGCTGATGGCTACCGTCAACCCGGGCGACGAGGTGATCGTGCCCGCGCCCTACTGGGTGAGCTACCCGGACATCGTGATGCTTGCCGGCGGCACGCCTGTGTTCGTCGAGGGCAAGGTCGAGAACGGCTTCAAGCTGCAGGCCGCCGATCTCGAGAAGGCGATCACGCCCAAGACCAAGTGGCTGATCCTCAACTCGCCGTCGAACCCTTCGGGTGCTGCCTACTCGCGCGCCGAACTGAATGCCCTGACGGATGTGCTTCTGAAGCACCCGCATGTGTGGGTGCTCTCGGACGACATGTATGAGCACCTGGTCTATGACGACTTTGAGTTCACCACGCCCGCGCAGGTGGAGCCGAAGCTCTATGACCGCACGCTCACCATGAACGGCGTGTCGAAGTCCTACTGCATGACCGGCTGGCGCATCGGCTATGGCGCGGGGCCGGAACAGCTGATCAAGGCAATGAGCAAGCTGCAGTCGCAGTCGACGTCGAACCCGTCGTCGATCGCCCAGTGGGCCGCCGTCGAGGCGCTCAACGGACCGCAGGGCTTCATCGACGACAACAACAAGGTGTTCAAGGAACGTCGTGACCTCGTGGTGTCGATGCTGAACCAGGCAAAGGGCCTCTCGTGCCCGACGCCGGAGGGCGCTTTCTACGTCTATCCCTCCTGCACGGGCTGCATCGGCAAGACCGCGCCGTCGGGCAACGTCATCCGCAACGATGAAGACTTTGTGACGGAGCTCCTCGCAGCAGAAGGTGTCGCCGCCGTCCATGGCGCGGCCTTCGGCATGTCGCCCTTCTTCAGAATTTCATATGCAACGGGCACGGAAACCCTAGAAGACGCCTGCAAGCGCATCCAGCGTTTCTGCGGCAACCTGCGCTGAAGGAGCCAGACCCATGAACATCTATGACTCTTCCGTTCCCCTCTTCGTCCACTTTCTCGGCTCGCTTTCGGCGATCCTGAAGAAGGCAGAGGCCCATTGCGCGGCCAGGAAGATCGATCCGTCGATCATTCTCAACGCCCGCCTCTTCCCCGACATGTTCGCCTTCACCCGCCAGGTGCAGATCGCGTCCGATGCCGCCAAGGGCGCGGGTGCGCGCCTTGCTGGGATCGCCGTGCCGAGCTTCGCCGACGAGGAAAAGAGCTTCGAGGACCTGCAGGCCCGGATCGCCCGGACGGTGGAGTTCCTCGCCAGCCTGAAGCGCGAACAGTTCGATGGCGCGGAGACCCGGGACATCCACATCAAGGCCGGCCCTCGCGAGCTGGATTTCAAGGGCGCCGCCTACCTGGAGACCTGGGCCAAGCCCAACTTCTACTTCCACCTGACAACGGCCTATGCCATCCTCCGCCACAACGGGATCGAGTTGGGCAAGCCGGATTTCCTGGCAGGCGGTCAGTAAGCGTACCCGCAAGAACAAACCCCAATAGGACGTACCTCATGAAGAAAATTGCTGCATCAATCCTGGCCCTCGGCCTCCTCGCCCTTCCGGCCCACGCTGATGGCGGCGTCAAGCTCGGCGTGCTGGTTTGCGACGTGTCTGGTTCGATCGGCCTCATCCTCGGCGGCTCGGAAGCGGCGAGCTGCACCTTTCAGGGCCCCAACGGCGTGGAAAACTACAAGGGCCGCATCACCCAGGTCGGCCTCGACATCGGCGTGACGTCGGGCGCCGTCATGTCATGGGCGGTCTTCGCGCCGGGCCAGGTTGGCAAGGGTGCGCTGGCCGGAACCTATGTCGGCGCCACGGCAGATGCCTCCTTCGCGGTGGGCCTCGGTGCCAACGTGCTGGTCGGCGGCTCGCAGAACTCCATCGCGCTGCAGCCTGTCAGCGTGGAAGGCTCGGCGGGCGTGAACGTTGCGGCAGGCCTTGCCTCGTTCAAGCTCGAATATCTTCCGTAAATCGTGAAAAAGGCAGTTAACCTTGGCGGTTAACTGCCATTCTGCTCATCGCTACCGGATTTGTCCAATTCCTGACACAATACAGGCCTCTAGCCTAGACCTTCCAATAGGAGACGAAGACACATGAAGAAACTGGCCATTGCGGCTCTGATCACCCTGGGCCTCGCGGCCTCCCCGGCCTTCGCCAAGACGAGCGGCGTCAAGATCGGCGTCCTCAACTGCAACGTATCGGCTGGCGTCGGCATGATCATCGCCTCCTCCCGGACGCTGAAGTGCAAGTTCGACCGCGCAGTCGGCGGCACCGAACGCTATACCGGCACCATCGAGCGTCTTGGCGTTGACGTCGGCTTCACCGGCAAGGGTGTCATGTCGTGGGTCGTTTTCGCCCCCGGCCAGATCGCCAAGGGCGCCCTCAAGGGCAAGTATGCCGGCGCTTCGGCGCAGGCTTCCATCGCGGTTGGCCTCGGCGCCAACGTGCTGGTCGGCGGCGGCAACAAGTCGATCGCCCTGCAGCCGCTCTCGGTTGAGGCCCAGACCGGCCTGAACATCGCAGCCGGCGTCGCCGCGCTGAGCCTGACCCCCTCCAAGAAGTAATCCCATTCGGGACTGCTGTGAACGGGCCTGGCGGAAACGCCGGGCCCTTTTGCATTTCTGAATTCGCTTGCCGGGCGTTCTGAACGGAGTCAGTCTTGACGTTGTGGAACCGCCCCGAAGTGGTGACACTGGTATTCGAGAAGGGCGGTCCTTCGCTGCACTGAGTTTCAGCAGTCAAAGGAGCATTGTCCATGGATACCCAAACCGGCAGAAGGCCATCGGGCTCGCGGTGCATCGCACTTGTGGGCCCCTATCTCAGCGGCAAGACCACACTCCTCGAAGCCATCCTGTTCCGCACCGGCGTCATCCCGCGCCAGGGCAGGGTGTCCGACAAGTCATCGATCGGCGATGCGGCACCCGAAGCGCGCGCCCATGGCATGAGCATCGAGCTCAATGCCGCCACCACCACCTATCTGGGTGACAGCTACACCTTCCTCGATTGCCCGGGTTCGGTTGAATTCGCGCAGGAGCAGCGCGCCGCACTGTTGGGTGCCGATGTGGCAATCGTCGTCTGCGAGGCGGATGACAAGAAGGCGCCCGCCCTGCAGCTGATCCTGAAGCAGCTCGACGAGATCAACCTGCCGCGCATCCTGTTCATCAACAAGGTCGACAAGTCCGATTCCTCGCCGCGCAACGTGCTCGAATGGCTGCAGCCTGCCTCCTCGAAGCCGCTCATCCTGCGCCAGCTTCCAATCATGAAGGGCTCGATCGTCACGGGCTTCGTCGATCTCGCCCTCGAGCGTGCCTTCGTCTACCAGGAACATCTCGAGAGCAAGCTCATCGACATGCCCGCCGACATGGCGGAGCTCGAGAAGTCGCAGCGCTTCGCCATGCTGGAGCGCCTCGCCGACCATGACGACGAGCTGATGGAGCAGCTGCTCTCCGACATGGAGCCGCCGCGCGACCGCATCTTCGGAGATCTCGCCAGCGAACTGGCCGACGGCTTCATCACGCCCGTGCTGTTCGGCTCCGCCGAGCATGGCACGGGCATCGAGCGCCTGCTCAAGGCCCTTCGCCACGAGGCGCCGGGCATTGCCGAGACGGCAAAGCGGCTTGGACTCAAGCCCAACGGCGCCACGGTGCAGGTGCTCAAGACCTTCCACACGGCACATGGCGGCAAGCTGTCGCTGTCGCGCGTGCTGTCGGGCGAAGTGGCCGATGGCGCCGTGCTCCATGGCGCGCAGGGCCAGGACAGTCGGGTCGCCGGCGTCTTCACGCTGATGGGGTCAACGCCAGCCAAGGTGCAGAAGGGTGTCGCCGGAGACACGGTTGCGCTCGGCCGCGTCGAAGGCGCGCGGACGGGCGAGACACTCGCCACCACCAAGGGCAACACGCCGCAGCTGGTGAAACTCGAAACGGCGCCGGGAGTCTATGGCTTCGCCATTTCGGTGGCTGACCGCAAGGACGAGGTGAAGCTCACCAGCGCCATCGCCAAGCTGGTCGAGGAAGATCCTTCGCTGTCGCTGGAACACAATCACGACACGCACGAGATGGTACTGTGGGGCCAGGGCGAAATGCATTTGCGCGTGGCGCTGGAAAAGCTGCAGGGCAAGTTCGGCGTTCATGCCAGCGCCAAGCCCCGGCGCATCGCCTACAAGGAAACGATCAGGAAGCCCGTGCAGATCCGCGGCCGACACAAGAAGCAGTCTGGTGGGCACGGGCAATTTGGCGACGTGGTTGTGGAGATCGCACCCCTGCCGCGCGGCTTTGGCTTCCAGTTCACCGACACGATCACCGGCGGCGTGGTGCCGAAGCAGTATATCCCGGCGGTGGAGCAGGGCGTGCGCGAGTGGATGGGCCACGGGCCCCTGGGCTTCCCCGTCGTCGATTTTGCGGTGAACCTGTCGGACGGCTCGTATCACGACGTCGACTCCTCCGAAATGGCCTTCAAGACGGCGGCGCGCATCGCCATGGCGGAAGGCATGCCGCAATGTTCGCCCGTGCTGCTCGAACCCGTCGTACAGGTCGAGATCCATGTGCCCAGCGATGCGACTTCGCGCATCAACCAGATCGTCACCGGCCATCGCGGCCAGCTTCTGGGCTTCGACGGGCGCGACGGCTGGCCCGGCTGGGACACGGTGAAGGCGCACATGCCGGAGTCGGAAATGGCCTCGCTCATCATCGAACTGCGCTCGGCCACGTCAGGCGTGGGCACCTTCACCTTCACGCTCGACCACATGGCGGAACTCACCGGCCGCGCCGCCGATCAGGTGGTGGCGGGCCGCAAGGCGGAGGCGGCCTAAGCCTCATCACCAACACCTCATCATCGCCGGGCTTGAACCAGTGACCCAATTTGGGTGACTTTGCGATTATCCCGCGGGCATGATGAGGAAATTGAAAGGTCAGGTCTTCCCCTAAACGTGATCGGGGCTTGATTGGCCTGCGTTACAGGAAGGGGGATAGATTGCCCCCTCAACAGGAGACGATTCAAATGCTGATCAAGCGCACTCGGGGCTGGGAAATTCCGGAGGCGCGCGTCACCCCGGAGCATGTGTTCCTCAACCGCCGCAGCTTCATGGCGGCCAGTGCAGGTGCGCTGGCGCTTGCCACTGTTAACCCGGCGCGGGCGGAGACCGACCCTTCTGCCTCGCTCTATCCCGCCAAGCGCAACCCCGCCTATGGCGATGCGGGCCGGCCGGTGACGGATGCTGCCGACAACACGACCTACAACAATTATTATGAGTTCGGCACCTCGAAGCAGATTTCGGAGGCCGCCGCCGCGCTGCCCATCCGCCCATGGTCGATCGTCATTGATGGCGAGGTGGAGACGCCCACGACCATCGCCATCGACGACCTCTTCAAGCAAGTGACCTTCGAGGAGCGCATCTATCGCCACCGCTGCGTGGAGGCATGGTCCATGGTGGTTCCGTGGACGGGCTTCCCGCTGAAGCGGCTGGTCGAGATCGCCAAGCCCAATTCCAACGCCAAGTACCTGCGCTTCGAGACGTTCAACAAGCCGGATGTAGCCGTGGGCCAGAAGGATGGATTGTTCACCTCCTTCCCCTGGCCCTACATCGAGGGCGTCACCATGGCAGAGGCAATGAACGACCTGCCGCTGATGGTGACCGGCGCCTATGGCAAGCCGCTGCCCAATTCCATGGGCGCACCGCTGCGCCTGCACCTGCCGTGGAAGTATGGCTTCAAGTCGATCAAGGGCATCGTCAAGGTGAGCTTCGTCGCCGAGCGCCCGGTGAGCTTCTGGGAGCAGTTGGGACCGGCGGAGTATGGCTTCTGGGCCAACGTCAACCCGGAGGTGGCGCACCCGCGCTGGAGCCAGGCGACCGAAGAGGTGCTGGGCGCCGGCGAACGCGTGCCCACGTTGCTCTACAACGGCTATGGCGCGCAGGTGGCGGAACTCTACAAGGGTCTCGAGAACGAGAAGCTGTTCATGTGAAAGAAAAAGGCCAGTCGAAGGACTGGCCTTTGAAGTTACCCGTTCCCCCTCGTCTTCGAGGGTTTGGTCCCGTCCGCCCGGTCAGGGGTGAGAGGGCGAGGACCCAATCGGCCACTCCGCAAGGGGAGACAGAGGAGCGGCGAATTCCGCGCCGGACTGCGCGGCGAGGGGAAGTTTGGCCTTGAAGTGGCCAATCGGCAAGCAGCGCGCGTACATGGGAGCCATGTGACGGGGGTATGTGCCGCGCACCGCTCTCGCGCATCGTCATGGCCGGGCTTGACCCGGCCATCCCTTGTGGCGGCCGCAAAAAAGATGCCCGGGACGAGCCCGGGCATGATGAGGTAACGCGTGACGCGTGAGCCCTCAGAAGCTCCACTCTTTCGCCTTGGCAACCAGGAAGTCGCGGAACACCGTCACGCGCTTGGTGTCCTTCAACTCTTCCGGATAGACGAAGTAGGTGTCGAACTCCGGCGTCTCTACCGGCACGTCGATCTGCACCAGGCCTGAGTCCTCCGGCACGATGTAGTCGGCGAGCGAGGCAAGCCCCATGCCCGCCTGCACGGCGCGGCGAAGCCCATAGGCGTTGTTGACGCGCAGCGCCACCGGGCGCGGGTCGCCCTCGGGCCGGCCCACGAACTCGAGCCAGTTTACCGGGGTGAGATAGTTGGGCGCCTGGCCGTGGGTGAGGATCTTGTGCTTGTCGAGATCTTCCAGCGACTTCGGGATGCCGTGCTTCTTCAGGTAATCCGTCGAGGCATAGAGGTGATGATGCACCGTGAACAGCTTGCGCTGGATCAGGTCGGGCTGCGTCGGGCGGCGCAGCCGGACGGCCACATCCGCTTCGCGCATGGAAAGGTCGAGCTCGCGGTCATCGAGCAGCAGCGTTACCGCGATGTCCGGGTAGATCTCCGAGAATTCCTTGAGGCGCGGGGTCAGCCACACGGAACCCAGGCCCACCGTGGTGGTGATGCGCAGTTCGCCCGACGGCTTCTCCTTCGAGTCCATCAGGCGCGTCTGCGCGGCGGTGAGCTTGGTGAACACCTCATGCGCGGTGCGATAGAGCATCTCGCCCTGCTCGGTGAGGATGAGGCCGCGCGCATGGCGGTGGAACAGCGGCACGTTCAGCGCGTCTTCGAGTGCGCTGATCTGGCGGCTGACGGCGGACTGCGACAGCCCAAGCTCGTGACCGGCATGGGTGAAGCTGCCGGCATCCGCCACCGCATGGAAGATGCGCAGCTTGTCCCAGTCCATCACCGAGTTATTCAGCGGCATGGCGCGTCTCCGTCTGTGTATGGAGCCAACGCTCCGCTTCGAGTGCGGCCATGCAGCCCATGCCGGCGGCTGTCACCGCCTGGCGATAAACATCATCCGTCACGTCGCCTGCCGCATAGACGCCGGGAATGGCTGTCTGCGTCGAACGCGGTTCGGTGACGAGGTAGCCACCCTGCTTGAAGGGCAGCTGGCCCGCGAACAATTCGGTTGCCGGAGAATGGCCGATGGCGATGAAGATGCCGTCGACGGCCACGTCCTGCGTTTCGCCGGTCTTGACGTTCTTGATGCGGGCGTGGGTCACGCCCTTCGGATTGTCCGTACCCAGAACATCCTCCAGTGCCGAGTCCCACATCACCTTGATCTTGGGGTGATTGAACAGGCGGTTCTGAAGAATGCGCTCGGCCTTGAATTCATTGCGGCGGTGAACGACGATCACTTCGCTCGCGAAATTGGTGAGGAACAATGCCTCCTCCACGGCGGTGTTGCCGCCGCCGACCACCACGACACGCTTGTTGCGATAGAAGAAGCCGTCGCAGGTGGCACAGGCCGATACGCCGAAGCCGCGGAAGGCCTGCTCGGAGGGCAGGTCCAGCCACTTGGCCTGCGCGCCCGTGCAGATGATCAGCGCGTCGCAGGTGTATTCCTGGCCGGAGTCACCCTTGAGCCAGATCGGCTTGTCCTTGAGCCGCACCTCGGTGATGGTGTCCGAGACGATCTCGGTACCCACGTGCTCCGCCTGTGCCTGCATCTGCTCCATCAGCCATGGGCCCTGGACCACGTCCGCAAAGCCGGGATAATTCTCGACGTCGGTGGTGATGGTCAGCTGGCCTCCCGGCTGGATGCCCTGCACGAGGATCGGCTTCAGCATTGCACGTGCGGCATAGATCGCGGCGGTATAGCCGGCGGGTCCCGATCCCAGGATCAGCACTCGGGCGTGGCGGGCGGACATGGGTTCCTCCAGTTGCTATGAGAAAACAGCATAGCTTAAGTGGGGTCTATGGCAAAGCCACTACAAGCGCTTGTGAACAGCTGGCACCGTGAAATTCGCAGCGGTGGCCTGACAGCCGGAATTTGCGTTGTTCTTCCAAAGGTTGCGCCTCAACGTTATGCTGCCATGCAGCAATCGCGCTGCGGCACTGCACTTGGCAAGACCTGCAGATTTTGGAAGGTTTGGCCTGGCTGCCCCCACCCCGCACGCTCGCGGGGCGAGGGGAACCGAAGCTGGTGCATCCGCCGTCATGATGAGCTAGAGCGACCTTCATGGATCTCGATGCCACAGACTGGAAGATTCTGCGCGAATTGCAGCGCCATGGGCGGCTGACCAATGTCGAGCTGGCGAGCCGCGTCGGCCTCTCGCCGCCACCCTGCCTCAGGCGCGTGCAGGCGCTGGAAAGGGCGGGTGTGATCGCCGGCTACCGCGCGCTGCTCGATGCCGCGAAACTCGGTTTCGACGTGACGCTCTTCGTCTTGATCGGGCTGAAGAGCCAGTCCGATACCGAACTCCGCGCCTTCACGGAGCGGGTCACCGCCTGGCCGCTGGTGCGCGAGGCCTATGCGATTTCTGGCGAGGCGGACTTCCTCCTCAAGTGCGTGGCGCGCGATCTGTCGTCGCTGCAGGATTTCATCATCCGCGAGTTGACCGCCGCGCCCAATGTCGAGAACGTCAAGACCACGCTCATGCTACGCGTGGCGAAATACGAGCCCGGAGTTCCCATCACGTGACCGAAACTGCCCTGAAGCGCGACCACGCCGGCTGGTTCAGCATCATTTCCGCGACCTTGACCGCGGTGGTCATCGGGTTTGCCTCCACCATCCTCGTCATCATGGAGGCTGCGCGTGCCGTCGGCGCTTCGCCCTCGCAACAGGCCTCATGGGCGGCGGCACTGTGCTTCGGCATGGTGGCAACGACCTTCTTCCTGTCCTGGCGCTACAAGATGCCGATGATCACCGCGTGGTCGACGCCGGGTGCGGTGCTCATTGCCACCTCCGGCACTGGCGTCACCTATTCCAATGCGCTCGGTGCTTTTCTTGCCGCCGGCATTCTCATGATGGTGGCGGGCCTCATCAAGCCACTGGAAAAGGCCATCGAAAGCATCCCGGCCCCTGTTGCCGCCGCCATGCTGGCAGGCGTGCTGTTGCGCTATACGCTGGGTGTTCCCGGTGCCGCCATGGCCATGCCCTGGGCGGTGCTGCCGCTCATCGTTGTGTTCTTCGCACTTCGCCTCTCCTATCCGCTCTTTGCCGTGCCGGTGGTCGTGGTGCTGGGCGTGGTTCTCGCCGCCTTCAGTGGAGGCTTTGCAGGTGATTGCTGCAGCTTCGGCATAACGTCGCTTGAATGGACCACGCCGACCTTCGACTGGCAGACGATTCTGTCCATCGGCGTTCCACTGTTCCTCGTCACCATGGCCTCGCAGAACCTGCCGGGCTTTGCCGTGCTGCGGGCGAGTGGCTATCAGCCCCCGGTGCAATCGGCACTGCTCGTCACCGGCATCGGCTCCACGCTGATGGCGCCCTTCGGCAGCCACGCCATCAACATGGCGGCAATCACCGCCTCGATCGTGACGGGCCCGGACTGCCACCCGGACCCGAAGAAGCGGTGGCTCGTGGCATTCCCTTACTTCGTGCTCTATGGCCTGATTGGTCTCATGGCGGCGAGCTTCGTCCATGTGCTCGGCGCATTGCCGAAGGACGTAATCGTCGCCATTGCGGGCCTGGCCCTGTTCTCGCCGCTGATGGGCGGCATCATCGCCATGATGAAGGAGCCGCGCGACATCGAGAGCGCGCTGGTGACCTTCCTCGTCACCGCGAGCGGCCTCACCATTCTGGGGG
>Ga0194051_1001387_pt1 | contig 12810 bp, 7 predicted proteins | sample SepL2320m_MetaG_FD_161275 | JGI IMG/M metagenome (GOLD analysis project Ga0194051, IMG submission 161275) | Anoxic zone freshwater microbial communities from boreal shield lake in IISD Experimental Lakes Area, Ontario, Canada - Sep2016-L239-20m | ecosystem: Environmental > Aquatic > Freshwater >... | reverse complement strand
GATGGGTTGTCAGATGGTTTGTCAGATGGTTTGTCAGATGGTTTGTCAGATGGTTTGTCAGATGGTTTGTCAGATGGTTTGTCAGATGGTTTGTCAGATGGTTTGTCAGATGGAGCATCCGCTTCTTGTTTTTTGTCACCGCCAGATTGCTTTGGATTTTTTTCTTTTTCTCCCGAAACAGATTTGTTTTCTGATTTTCCGTCTTTGGAGTCAGCTGATTTCGAATCACCTTGCTTCGAACGAGGCTCTTCGTTTTTCTTTTGAGAATCTTGGTCTGATTCTTTTGATGGGGACTCGGGGTTCTCGCTGGACTGCTTTGAGCTAGGCTTTTTTTCATTCTGTTCGGATTGTTTGTCCGATTGTTTGTCCGATTGTTTTTGTTCTTTTTTGTCAGATTCTTTTTTCTCTTTTCTCTCCTCCTGTTTCTGACGGTTTTCAAGAATGCGATCGATTGCCTCGCCGTCGTTGGTCCCATCGCTGGCCACGGACTCTTTTTGAGGCTGTGGCTTTTCTTTCGCCGATGATCCTGACTTTTCGGAATCCTTGGAATCTGTTTGAGACCGATCAGGCGACTGGCTGTCACTGCCTTGCTCGGATCCACTTTGTTTTTCGCTATCGCCCTGAGGCTTTCCTGATTTTTCGGACTGACTGTTATCCGAATTCAACTCCTTTGTGGGCTTTTCATTTTTTTCTTGATCGCCTGCCGGTGACTTCCCTTCTTCCTGATCTTGATTTTTAGTTTCTTGTTTATTTTTTTTATTCTCTTGCGAATTATCTTGAGCAGCCGAATCGGCCTGCTGATCTCCGCTTTGTTTTTCGCTCTGATTGTTTTCTTTCTCGCTGGGCGGCATCTCTGGATCGTGGTCACTTGAGCCTGAAGCAGCATCCGAAGACTTCTCGCGGCCAGTCTCTTTTTCGGCGTCTGGCTCCGAAGGCTTTCCTGCATCGTTGGCAGGATCTTCTTGCGAAGAGTCATCGGAAGCATCTTGAGACGGATCTTTTTGACCGTTCTCTTCTTTTTTTCCGGACGTTTCTTCGTTCGCCTGATCCGTCCGGGCATTGTCGCGCGGTTGGGGCTTGGCAGCGGCATCAATAGTCAACGACATCCACGGCGAGTAACTCACATTTGGTTCTTTTGGACGGTTGTCCTGAGCCATGGCACGGTATTCGAGCGTCTCACCTAATTGAATGCCGATCGTAGACAGATCAATCGAACCCACGCCCACAAACGGACCCGCGTGTTGCTGATCAAGCACTCCAATATCATTGAGCTTTTCGCCGTTTTTTCTTCGAACTTCTAAGGTCACTCGAGCCAGTGCAAAATCTGGATCGATCGCTCGAATCCGAACATCGAACGGCAGTTTTGGCGGAACTCGAATTGCTGCTTCAGTCGGTTTTTCAATCGATACTTCGGGAGCTACGTCCGCAATCACTTCGATGCGATGCTCGAGTTTTTCGGCAGCAGTTTTTTCTTTATTGCGAACGTCTTGACCAGATTCATTTTCAGATACAAAAACCAACCGATAGCTTGCGTGTTTCGATTGACTTCGATCGGCATTCATTTCCAGCAGAACTCTGTTCAGAGTTGCACGTGTTCGATCACGGATGTCGATCGACATTGGCTTATCATTCCGCCCGTCGCAATCGAAATCGAGCCAAGCCCGCTCCAGGGATTGATTCGATTCTGCGATGATCGTCACCGTGGTGCCTTCAATGCCCCGCAAGTCTCCTTGCCACTCAACGATCTCGTTTTCACGTCCTGTGTAAGGTGGATAGTGATATTCAACGCTTCGAACGAGCAGCGTTGGAACATCAATGACTCTCACTTGAATTGGTTCAGTGCGAGCATCACCAGCCTCAATCAAAATACTGATGGGTTGATCAACTCCTCGTCCAAGCCCGGGTATAAACGCCTGAAACTCGGCTTGTCCCTTTCCGCGAATCATCTCCACCATCCAGCGATCGCCGTCGTCTGAAGGGATCACCGAAACACTGGGTTTTTCATTCGACTTCAAGCCGTTGATCGTCGCAGATACGACAATCTGCCGACCCCTTATCACCGTCACTTGGTTTCCGTTGAGATCCATCTCGAGAGGGCGGCCGAGTCCGGGAGTGTCTGCTGCTTCTGGAGGAAGCCACTCCAAGCTCAGTCCTTCGATAGAAACTCTCGCCGGGGCGGCGACGCCAGCCCACGGCACGACCAGTCGAGCACTGCTTCGGAGAAAACTTTTCGGAGCGAACAATTCATACAGGCACGCCAGTCCCACCAGTGCCGCCAGCACATAGGCAAGCCGAAGCGCTGCGGCGCGATCGACGACGATATCCGTTGGCACTCGCGAAAGGCGTTTGGCTGCGCGTCGTTCAATCGATCGAACAATCAGTGGAGGACTTCCCTCCGGATGCGTGCGCACTAAAACGGCGTTGACGAGATCGTTTCTGAGTTCGGGATTATTTTTTTCAATGGTCCTTGCCGCGTAGACAAGATTTACGCGATACCGCGCCAACGGCACAATCCATTTCACAATTCCAAAGATCAACACAACGAATCCCATTCCCCACCAGGTGATTCTCATCCATTGTGGCAATCCACCCGAGACCAACCAATGCTCACTGAGCACGCCTATGGCCAGCCATAGCATCAGTGCAACACCTGCACCGAGCACAAAAGTCATGATGGCAACGCTCTTGAAATCGGCGCCAGCGGCGATCAGTCTTCTAGCGAGATACCGATCTGATTTAGATCCTTCTTTTCCATGACTCGTCCACGAGCCGACGGTGAGTGGGTCGTCTGATAAATTTTGTACGGTAGCCATTTTTTCTCCGTAGAGCGTATCGACCGCGGACAACCCTACTCCTCAGAGTCCCCGTCCCTAACCGCTTCAATCGACTTCATCCAACAAAGCGTCTTCGCAAAATGCTATTCAACTGTCATCCGTTCTATTTTTCGAAGCCGCTTTTTTCTTCCCTCCTGGATTCTTCTGTGAACTCGCACGAAACAAAGTAGGAGGCCTACGAAAGTATATCGGCCCGGCAAGAGAGATGCGTTGACGCTGGCTTCAACAGATTCGTAAGGTACGGTCTGTGAAACAATAGGTTCGGTTCTCCTGCCTTTTAATCATCGGTCACTATTGAGTCCTCACCACCTCTTGGAGCTAGCCCACTTATGGCCTATGACGTCACGCTGATCACGGGAGATGGAACTGGCCCAGAACTTGCTGCCGCCGCCAGGAAATGCGTCGACGCAACCGGCGTGGCGATCAATTGGGATGTTCAGGAAGCTGGCATCGATGTCATGGCCCGCACTGGAACGCCTCTGCCCGAGGCATGTTTGGCGAGCATTCGGCGAACCAAATGCGCCCTCAAAGCCCCTATTACAACTCCCGTGGGAACCGGATTTCGCAGCATCAATGTTCATCTTCGACAGACGTTTGGACTCTACGCATGCCTGCGACCGTGCAAACACTACAAGGGCGTTCGCACGTTTTTTGATTCCGTGAAGGTCGACCTTGTAATTGTTCGGGAGAATACAGAGAGCCTCTACGGGGGCATCGAATTTGAGCAGGGCTCCGAAGAAGCCGGCGAACTGATCGATTGGATCAACAGTCATTCGAAAACTGGCACGGTCAAAAGCGATCGGCTCGACACTGGAATTACCATGAAGGTCATCAGCATCGCAGCGAGTGACCGAATCCTTCGTTTCGCATTTGAATACGCTCGTGCGAATCGTCGAAAGAAAGTCACGGCGGTACACAAAGCGAATATTCTCAAGTTTTCTGACGGTCTCTTTCTCGCGCGAGGAAAAGTGATCGCAGCCGAATATCCAGACATCGAGTTCGAAGATCGGATCGTCGATAACATGTGCATGCAACTGGTTCAGAAGCCTGAGCTCTACGATGTTCTTGTGCTCCCCAATCTCTACGGCGATGTGCTGAGCGATCTTGCTGCTGGTCTGGTCGGTGGCTTGGGTGTGGCGCCAGGAGCCAATATCGGCCCCCAAGGCGCGGTCTTTGAAGCGACCCATGGCAGTTCGCCAAAATACAAAGGACTCGACAAGGTCAACCCGACGGCGCTTATCCTGAGCGGCATGTTGATGCTTGAGCACCTCGGAGAAACCGACGCCGCACGCAGACTCGAACGAGCCGTCGCCGATGTGATCGCACAGGGCAAAGACGTAACGTACGATCTGAAACTATCTCGGGACGATCCGTCCGCAGTTGGCACGCGGGCAATGGCCGAAGCCATCTGCCGAAAACTGAATGAAACAGAACAAAAATGACATTGAACAGAATGCTCACTGCATCGAAGCACGCTCTAAGAACGCGGTGACTCGAGAGCTCGCAAAAACTGTTCGCAGTAGATTTGGTTTTGCAGCAGTCCTCGTAGAGGCATTCATGCGTCTTGATGCCGAAACGTTTCGATCGCTGGTTGACGGCTCGTGGAAAGGGCTTTTTCCTGCGTTGTTGCGCGGCGTTTTAAGCCTGCTTTCATTGGTGTACGGGACTGTCATGCATCTGAGAAACAGTGCGTATGACCGGAGATGGCTCCGAGTTGGCACAGCCCCCATTCCTGTTATTTCCGTTGGGAATGTAACGCTTGGGGGCACCGGGAAAACTCCGCTGGTCGCCTGGATTGCTTCGCGAGCTCGCGCTCGCGGTTTGCGGGTGGCGATTGTCAGTCGTGGGTTCGGAGCGAGTCACGGCGCGCCCAACGATGAAGCGGCAGAACTTCAACTGTTACTGCCGGACGTACCGCATGTCATCAACTCTGACAGAGTTGCCGGAGCCACAATGGCTGCCGAAGAATTCGCCTCACAGTTAGTCATTCTGGATGATGGGCTTCAGCATCGGGCCATTGCAAGAAATCTCAATCTTCTTGTGATCGATGCCACAAATCCGGATGGGTACGGCTGGATCTTTCCGAGAGGATTTCTGCGCGAATCCATTCGCGGAGCGTCGAGGGCTCAGGTCTGGATTCTCTCTCGTGCAAATTCGATCGATTCTGAAAAACGCAAACGCATTCAAAATCATTTTCTTATGGCATGCCCAACAGGTTCATGTTCTGCATGGGTTGAAGCCATTCATGCTCCCGTCTCCTTGCGGTCGTGGCAGGGTACGAGTGAATCACTTGGAGTTTTACGACGCGAAAAAATAGCTGGGTTCGCCGGCATCGGCAATCCTCAAGCATTCCGAATGACACTGGAAAACGAAGGCGCACAACTCGTTGGCTTTCGAATATTCCCTGATCATCATGCTTTTTCCGCCGACGATATTTTGTCGCTTACAAGCTGGGCAGTTGCATGCGGAGCATCGCGTGTGATTTGCACGCTCAAAGATCTTGTGAAAATCAAAGCTGTGCGACTCGGTACGATTCCACTTTTCGCAATTGAAATTCGACTGGAAATTCTCGATGGAGAGTCCTTGCTCGATGCTGCACTCGAACCAGTTTTACAACTGGCTGCCGCAGTGGAGTCAGAGGCGCTCTTCACAGTTTCTGAATAAACTGTAGGGAGCGGAAGAGCGTTGTTCGATCAATCGTTCATCGACTCTCTCAAAGCTCATAGAGCTCAACAACCAGACTACTTCTTCTTTTCCAAGTGAAGCGTATGTTTTCGTAGGCGCGGCGAATACTTTTTGACTTTCAATTTTTCCCCGCCAGATTTTTTCCTGAGCGTGTAGTTTTGGTCGCCAGTTTCCTGACAAACAAGATGGATCACTTCAAGTTTTCGCTTTCCTTTGGCCATTTCAATTCCTGCTTCGCTTCGAGCTGGTATATACCGATCGTCTTTTGAGTCGGCTCAAACGTCCTTCAAGAGTCGAACTACTGGAGCGTCTCAAACATTTCCCTGAAGACTACAATGCCTGATTCGGGTTTCCGGGGAGACTACTCGCACCCAACCGTTGCCGCCAGTCCCCTCAGAACGTTTGGCCTCACTGGAGCATTTCCTCTTCAAACTCTATGCTGTACTGGGCTGTATCGGTCTATTTTTCGAAAATGATTCCATAGTTTTTCAGCACCAGATGTGACCGGAAATATCCAATTCGGTTGAGTGTCCCATACTTCTTGGGCCTTGAAAGGTGGCACAGAAAATCACGCGACTGTTCTCCTGCCAACTGGAGACTCACTGAGAATGGATCCTTCACAATCTTGGTGAATCCCGGGTAAAATGAAGATTCGGCCACACTTTGAAGTCAGCGTTTCGGTGAAAAAAACAAAGCGGATCAAAGTCTTTTTGGCGGAGACTCGGGGTCTTGTTTGCGACATCTCTCTTGGGCGATATTATCAGGAGCGTGGAAGTAACGGCTCAAAGAGCTTTCTGGAATGTTTTTAGAAGGTTCGTGCGAATAGACAGTGCTCGGGGCTCGGGGCGGCATCTTTACCCAAATTTTCTATACAGAGGCTTTCGATGGCAAGCGGAATCGATCCAGATCCGAAAATCGCTCCTCCAAAGCCGGCCGTTGGGTCGACTGCAAAATCGACTGCTGCGCCGAAAGCCGCTGTGCCCCCAGCACCCAAAACTCCTGCAAAAAACACTGCCGTTCCTGTTGCCAAAGAACAAAATGCTCACCCACAGCAACGACGGGAAGCCTCCGGTTTTCTGACCGTTTTGTCTGCTGCGCCTGCATGGGCAGTCAGCATGCTTGTGCATATTGTCATTCTGTTATCGCTTAGCCTCATCTCTAATGATTTTCCAAAAACGGAAGAAAAGCGTGTTATTACGTCGAGTGCTCCAGAGGTTCAGGAAGAATTTGAAGAGTTTGAGGAGATCGAGCAGGACCAACCAGAGGTTGGAGAAATTACTGATGCGGTTGTTGTGCCCGATGCTTCGATGGTCGAAGACGTTCAAATCGTCAGCACGGCCGATGATCTCGATGCTGCAGCGCTTTCCGTTGAACTGACTGATTTCAGCACGGAGTCCGCGCCGTCAAGCGACCTGCTCTCGACTGTTGGCGCGATCGGTGGCCAAGCCGGTGGCTTGGGTGGACGCACCGGTGCGCAGCGATCAAAACTTCTTCAAGCTGGTGGTGGAAATGCGCAGAGCGAAGCGGCAGTCGAAGCGGCACTCAAATGGTTCATCAATCATCAATTGCCTGACGGTGGATGGTCGTTCGATATGAATCAGTGCCCAAGTTGCAAAGGTGCATGTACGCACAGTGGCAATCCAGGAACTTCCCTCGATCGCTGCGGTGCAACGTCGTTGGCTCTCCTTCCATTTCTCGGCCGCGGCTATACGCACAAAGAAGGCCCCTACAAGAAACAGGTTGAGGCAGGAATTGGTTTTTTGGCGGCGATGTCGATGCAGGGTCAGGGCAAAGTCTATGGCCCGGGCGGCAATATGTATTCGCAGGGCTTGGCTGGAATCGCACTTTCGGAATCGTATGCGATGACGAAGGACAAACGCCTGCAGGTTCCTGCTCAACTGGCTTTGAATTTTATCGTAAACGCTCAAGATCCGATCGGTGGAGGCTGGCGGTACAGCCCTCGTCAAGCTGGCGATACATCTGCTGTCGGCTGGCAGTTAATGGCGCTCAAGAGCGGGCACATGGCTTATCTTCAGGTTCCTCCGATCACCGTCAAGAAAGCAGTCGAGTTTCTGAACTCCATGCAGGCTGACGACGGTGCCGCTTACGGCTATGACAATCCTGGAAATGCTCCCGGGACAACCGCGGTCGGCCTGCTGTGCCGAATGTACTTGGGTTGGAAAAAAGATCATCCTGCGTTGCAAAGAGGAGTCGACCGTCTCGCAAAATCGGGGCCTTCAAAAGATCTTTATACAAGTTATTACAGCACTCAAATTCTGCACCATGTAGAAGGAGACCGTTGGGTTTCTTGGAATACAAAGATGCGGGATATGCTTGTTACAACTCAATCAAAGGCTGCGCATGAGGCCGGCAGTTGGTATGACGGAGTAGAAACAGGACACGGTGCGCATGTTGCTGGCAGACTTTATTGCACAAGTTTGGCAACGATGATTCTTGAGGTCTACTACCGGCATCTTCCTATCTACGGTGCCTCAAGTATCGATGATTTCAAGGAATAGTTTTCTGCTTTTTGAAATTGAGCCTCGTTTCTTAGATTGCGTTTGTACGAAAAAACTTGTCGCTCCATTGAGATGACAGCCGCCCCCTCTCTTTCCTCTTGAAAAGATCTCTTTCAGAAAACCCTCTGAAAAAATAGAGATCGATAATTTCTCAAGAGTTTGAAACCGGCGTGCATAGAACCCGGTCAAATGGTCGATTACTCTTTACAGAGTTCCTCGATCAACCCTGAAAACAAAGCTCATTCGTGAAACGTCTGACACTCGGGTTGATCACTTTTCCTTGAACAAATTTCCTCCACGCTACACCAGTGGCACGAAAAGCCTGCCTCACGCAACTATCTTCCCTAATCGCGATGTTCCACCAGCCATGCTACGCACGCATACTCTCGACCGAATTTGTCTCGAGCCAAAAAACTCATCGCCGCTGATTGCTCCACAAGCAACTGCGATTGAACGGTTCGTTCAACATCCTGCAGTGCGTTCGGGGTATGCCAGCTTGGTGCTGCATGTCATTCTCTTGGTGCTGCTTGCTCTTTTTGCGATCGAATCCCGCTGGAAACGATCGCGTTCACCTCTTGTCATCGAGATGCTATCGATCGGCAATGGCCAGCAAGACTCACCCGCGGGCATGGAGGGGGTGGAATTTATCGAGGCGGCTTCCATTTTGGAAGAGGCCACTTCGATGCCGACAGACGTAACAGAAAATCAAATCGTTGTCACCGACTCGACTCTTTCAGAAATCATTGAGACTCCAGATTTTTCGGACCCGACGCTCTCCGCAACGATTCTCTTGGAAAAGGGAACCGAGGCTGCGACTCCTCTCGCACCATCACCATCTCAACCACACTCGACGCTCACCACACACAAAGCCGCGGTGCGTTCTCCTGCGTTCGATGCGCGACGCGGCCGCGCGCGAGGCGACGCCGTTCGTGCACGAGGAGGTTCGCCGGCAAGTGAGGCTGCTGTCGAACGAGGACTCGCGTGGCTTGCGGCACATCAGTCAGTGGATGGGTCTTGGCGATGCGATCTGAGTGATTGTCGCTGTAACGGTGCCTGCTCCAATCCGGGAACCATTTCGAGCACAACAGCATCAACGGCAATTGCGCTCCTACCTTTTTTAGGTGCAGGTTCGACGCATCAAGAAGGCCCGTATCGTGAAACTGTCTCGCGTGGTTTCTACTATCTTTTTAGTCGGATGCAGTCGACTCCGCGCGGCGGCGATTTTTGCGAAGGCACGTTATACGGACAGGGTTTGGCCATGCTGGCGATGGCTGAGGCATACGGAATGACCTCCGATGAGGCATTCACTCCCTATGCCGAAGCGGCCATTCGGTACATTGAAACTTCGCAAGATCTGCACACCGGGGGCTGGCGGTATCTTCCTGGACAGGCTGGCGATATCACCGTAACAGGCTGGCAATTGGCGGCTCTCAAGAGTGCTCGATTGGCTGGCCTTGCGGTTCCATCACCAACCATTGAAGGCGTAGTGCGATTTCTTGATCGAGTTTCCTCGGCCGATGGCTCGGCGTATGGATACCGTACCCCATCTGCTAAACCGAGTACATCGGCCATTGGATTGCTGAGTCGGATGTATACCGGTTGGCCGGCCGCTCACAAATCGATCCAGCGAGGTCTCTTACGAATCGCTGCCGAAGGCCCTAGCGAAACGAGCCTTTATCGCGACTTCTATCTTTCGCAGGCATTGCTTCAAGCAAACCACCATTCGTGGAAACGCTGGAATGCCAGAACTCGAGATTTTCTAGTGAGCAGACAACACTTACGACATCACGAAACCGGTAGTTGGTTTTTTCAAGATTCCGATATCGCTCCCGGAGGTCGGCTGGCCCACACAGCACTTGCTATTCTCACACTTGAGGTCTACTACCGAGTACTTCCCATCTACGGGGCCGATGCGATTGTGGATGAATTCTGATTGTTCTCATAGTCATTACCCCGAAAACTCTTTGCTCTTTTGAGTTTGGCAACTATTCTTGTTTGCCATCAAAGGCGGTAGACAGACCGAGACTCTTCTTGAGGCCATTCTTCGGGAGATGCATCTTTGCGACTTCGAACATTTTCATGGTTGGCCGTAATGATCGCAATCGGCCTGGCAGCTCTTGAATGGATCGGATTGGCGGGCTGGCTGGCAGCCGTGGTACTGCTCGCCTCTGTTGGAATGCACGTCGCTGGAAATTCGATCGGCACACGATTACGACAGTCAACCGATGATCGACTCAAAGCCGGATCTCGTGAGGACCAACAGGTACAGCCGCTCCCTCGCGCGATGCCTTCAATACTTGAACGCCGTTTGCGACTTGGAAAACTTATTCCTATCTCGGCAGGAATTGGCGGAGTATGCGGGGGTATTTCTGGAACACTTGCTCTGGCCATGTTCACGACAAGTTCTACCGCTGGCACATTGCTCGGCGGGGCGTCGAGCGCCGTCATCGGGGCAATTGCCAGCTTTCTTCTTACAAGTTTTATCGATACCATTCGCTCAAGCGTGCGTGAAGCCATAGCGGCTGAACGCGGTGGTCTGCCGGAGCAACCCCACCCTCAGTGAAACTTCCTCTACGAGTGCGATGCGACGCTTTGAAAACATCACACTTGTTGGGTCTCATTCTCACAAAGGGTGACTCTGGGGCCAAACGATTGGCCAAACTGTGAGAACATTCGCTCTCTCAGGCAACCCTTCTTCACATTCGAATCCTGAATTGGTAGGTTTCTACCTGATCGTGATCCAGTGGTGCCTAAAACTGTTCCATTGTGATTGCTCTGAATCAATGTCCCAACACACACGACAACCCTCTTTTCTTTTTTTGGAGCATGCACAATGACCAAGCCGCACCGTAATCTCAAAAAGGCAAATCATGGCTCGCGCCCTGCCAACAGCAAGGCTCGTCGCATGAAGCGGAAGCATATCCGTACCTAGGGATTTCTCGACGTGCAGTCGCCTCAGTCGTTCTCGTCATGATTGCGATTTGATCAAGTTGACTGTCCCCTGCGGAGAAGATCGTGTCCCATCGTGATTACATCGTTGACCCAAGTCTTTACGACTTGTCGAAGGTCATCGCCGACATCCATGAAATCCGTCGCTGGAATATGCAACGGTTCGAGATGGAGCAACTCACGGCAATTGTGTACGAGGATACGCAGCGGGGTGCATGCGTTGGCTATAAAGACGTCACCAAAAATGAGTTTTGGGTCCGCGGACATATGCCGGTGATGCCTCTGATGCCCGGCGTCATGATGTGTGAAGCAGCGGCGCAGCTTTCAAGTTTCTTTGCCCAAAAACACAATTTGCTCGAAGCGAAGGTGATTGGTTTTGGCGGGCTTGAGTCTGTCAGGTTCCGAGAAGTGGTTGTGCCCGGCGATCGGCTTGTCATTGCCGTGGAACGAATCCGCGTGCGACCAAAGGCGATGATCGTTTGCAAGTTTCAGGGATTTGTGAAGGACAATATTGTTGTTGATGGCATCCTCAAAGGCGTGCCGCTTCCCGTAGAGTACCTCTTGAACGCCGCAGGTGAACCTGTGCCGAGCACGTGATGCGCTACCGACTACGGGGGCACAATCGCAGGCTGCTCCTACACATTCGATACGTCTTTTACTCCTCACGCTTGCGAAGCATGTTTGTTCTGATTCAAAGTCAGCTCCGCAGCGTAAAAATTATTTCGCCGGAACTTTGATCTTCATGCCACGTCGAGCCCCAAAAAAACCAGACCCTTTGATTGATCTCTCGGGACATCTTCGCATAAGTTCTCGACTGGCCAGGCCACTTGTGCTTCGCACTTTGTTCGACCGTCAAGCACCTGTGGAACTGGAAGTTGGGTGTGGCAAGGGACTTTTTCTCTCGAACATGGCCGGCCGTGCTCCAAACATCGATTTTCTTGGCGTTGAAATTTCAGCCGCTTACGCCCGTCTTGTGGCTTCAAAACTCGCTCGAGCAAATCTGTCAAATGCTCGAATCATTCAAGGTGACGGTCTCGACGTGCTTCGATCGTGCCTCCTCAATCAAAGCCTCAACGCAGTGCATGTTTATTTTCCTGATCCTTGGTGGAAAGCCCGTCATCGGAAGCGGCGAGTTCTTACACCAATTTTTCTTGCACACTGTGCGAGAGTGTTGGTCGCTGGTGGACTCTTACACATCTGGACCGATGTCGAGGAATATTTCCGGGAATCCTTGGATTTTGTGGAACAAACCGGCTTGTTCGAGCCCCCTGTTGAGGAAGGAGAACTTCTCTCCACTCACGATCTCGACTATCGCACTCATTTCGAGAGGCGAACGCGTCAGGCGGGAGAGCCCGTATGGCGGGCGGTGCTCAGAAGAAATGTTTTTCCTACCGGGCTCGAAAGAGTTGTTTTCGGCCCTTCGGTTGACGTTACAGAATTGGATTCGGATTCGACAATTTTGAAAACTTCTCTGGAATAAGTGCGCCGGTGAATCGAACTATTGGTTCACCCTTGCGGCATCCTTCCACTTCAGAGAACTCCCTCTGAGGCAAGCACATCACTACCGACCGACAACAGGCACGGTTTCATAGGTACGCCCACCCGATTTTTTGGATGGCTGCCCCTTGGCCAGTTGATAGAGATGTTCGCCGGCTGGAGTCGGATAGTCTCCTGTGAGACAAGCCTGACACAGTTGGGAAACATCCTTTTGAAGCGCATAGGAAATCGATTCAATCGGTAGATACCGAAGCGAATCGGCTCCGAGTCGCTGAGCCATTTCGACCTGCGCTTGATCGGTAAGGACGCCGTCCCTGAGGAACTGC
>Ga0194051_1001386_pt1 | contig 12817 bp, 13 predicted proteins | sample SepL2320m_MetaG_FD_161275 | JGI IMG/M metagenome (GOLD analysis project Ga0194051, IMG submission 161275) | Anoxic zone freshwater microbial communities from boreal shield lake in IISD Experimental Lakes Area, Ontario, Canada - Sep2016-L239-20m | ecosystem: Environmental > Aquatic > Freshwater >... | reverse complement strand
CTTAGCTCCTGAATTATTTTTTGCCGAGAACGCTGGCGATCGTATTGAGTTGTTCATCGGTGTAGCCTTTAGCCAATTGCGGCATGATAGTACCTTGTTGCGCACCACTTTTATAGGCCATGAGTTTTGCGAGCATCTCATCTTTATTCAGCTGACCAATGGCTGGCATACCACTATTAGGTACGACCACCGCATCAGTGCCATGACAGTTAGCACAGGTAGCTGCTAGCGAACGATTATTCATGTTACTAGCAGATGTTTGTGCAAAGCTAGGTGAACTGATTAGTGACAGCCCAAGCAGACTTAAGTTAATGAGACTAAATTTCATCAGCTGTTGAAAATGAATTAAAGACATTTGCTCCCCCACCGGTATATTTTATAAGACTACCTCTAGTAATAATTTACTGCAACTTATTGCCCTTGCCACTTAGGGTTTTCACCCGCTAAAAAGGCCGCTACCCCAGCTTTAAAGTCAGCACTGCCATAGCATTCGCGAATTAAATCATCGCAATTCGGTAAATTACTTTGTGACAGACGCAATAAACTGAGTTTAGTTACTTTTTGCGTAATCGGCGCTAGCGATTCCAGGCGCTGGGCTAAGGTGATTGCGGCAGCACTTAATTCAGCTTGGGGGTAGATGCGTAAAATAAATCCTTGGTTAAGCAATTCGGGTGCACTAATTAATTCTGCTAAGAGCAACATACGCCTAACTATGCCGGTGCCAAGTTGTGCAGTAAGCCAGGCTAAATTGCCAATTGACAGGCAATTACCGAGTGTTTTGGCAATCGGTACGCCAAACTTAGCTTCAGGTGTGGCAATGCGAAAGTCGCAGCTACTCGCAATTGCTAGACCTCCGCCAATTGCAAAGCCTTCAATGACTGCAATGGTGGGAATGCTGAGTTCTTGCAGGGGTTGTAAATAAGCTGCTATGGAAGCTTCGTAGCGCATACCATCTTCACCATCTTGGTAGTTGGCGAATTGCGCAATATCACTTCCAGAGATGAATGATTTTTCACCTACACCACGTAGAATGGCTACCCGAATCGCAGGCGTATTTTGGATTTGCTGACAAATCGTTCGCAAGCTTTCATACATTTCTTGGGTCATAGCATTACGAGCCGAGGGATGCTCAAAATGAATATGCGCAATTGATCCCTCAACCGCAAACAATACGCGGGCTACATTGTTCTGGTCTGCGTTCATCTATCGACTCATTATTGGGCTTTAATACCCAGGGTTTTAACCAATTGTCGATATTTTGCTAGTTCCGCAATTAAGAAAGCATTAAAGGCTGCTGGAGTTTTAGGCCCTTCGGTTTGTAAGCCCTGTGACTCAAGCGTTTTATACGTATTGGGGTCAGCCATTGCTGCTTTAACCGCTTGATCAATTTTGGCGACCGTGGCAGGCGCCATATTTTTTGGCCCCATCACCGAGTACCAGTTAGTTACATCAAAACCAGTAATACCAACTTCAGTAAAGGTAGGTACGTTCACTAGCAGAGGCAAGCGCTTTGGAGTGGAAATTGCAAGAGCCTTTAATTTGCCTGATTTAATATGCTCCAAAACGGGCGGCAGCGTATCAAAATTCATGGTGATTTGGCCGCCCAATAAATCAATAATCGCTTGACCACTTCCTTTGTATGGCACATGGTTAAGAGATATACCAGCGATTTTGGCAAAGAGTGCACCAGCCAAATGCTGCGTGCTGCCAATGCCGGATGACCCATACGTTAATTCACCCGGTTTAGTTTTAGCGAGGGCAATTAATTCAGCCACGGAATTGACGGGGAGTGAGGCATTCACAACCAATACATTAGGCACGTATCCTAAATAAGTAATGGGGGTGAAATCTTTTTCAGGGTTAAAGGGGACGTTATCTAAAACAAAGGGCGCAATCGCATTGGAATTTGAATGCCCCATTAATAGGGTATATCCATCTGGCGCTGCTTTGGCAATCATGTCAGCGGCAATGGTGCCCGCAGCTCCCGCTTTATTTTCAATAATGACCGATTGACCGAGCGACTCACTCATTTTTGGTGCTAAGGCGCGAGCAACGATATCTGTGCCACCACCAGGCGCAAAGCCCACAATTAAGCGAATGGGCTTCGTCGGATAGCCTTGTGCGTTTGCAGACAAAGTACCAAAACCAAGCAGAGCAATGGTTAAAAGAGCAGTCATGCGCAAGATATTCATCTTCTTCCTCGTAAATGATTTATATTATTCAGCTTATTCTATTCCTTCAAAGTAAAGCACTGCATGATTAATTCAGGTGCCACAAAACCACTCCCTTTAGCTGGAGTCCGTGTTTTAGATGTAAGTCAAGTCATGGCAGGACCCTATAGCTGTATGTTATTAGCTGATTTGGGCGCCGATGTCATCAAAATTGAACCACCTGGAACGGGCGATCAAACGCGTGGCGCGATGGGCTTCAAAATGAAGGGCGCCGATAGTATGGGTTTTTTAAATATGAATCGCAATAAGCGCAGTGTTGCGCTGAATTTAAAAAGTTCAGCAGGGCGGGCAGTTTTTTTACGTTTAGTAAAAACAGCAGATATCTTAGTTGAAAATTATCGGCCTGGCGTCATGAAAAGATTAGGTATTGATTACGCGGTTTTGCATGAAGTGAATCCCGCATTAATTTACGCGAGTATTTCTGGATTTGGTCAAACGGGTCCTTGGGCAGATCGCCCTGGTTTTGATTTAATGGCCCAAGCCATGTCAGGTGTGATGAGTGTCACTGGTTATCCCGATGGCCCACCGGTGAAAGCAGGCGTACCGGTAGCCGATATTGGTTGCGCCCTGTTTGCAACCTATGCGATTTTGGCGGCATACATTGGACGCACAAAAAGTGGTGAAGGCCAATTTATCGACGCCTCTTTATTCGATGCAGCGCTAGCGTTTTCGATTTGGGACACTGCCCAGTACTGGGGAACAGGAGTTGAGCCTTATAAGCTAGGTACGGCAAATCATATGAGTGCACCTTATCAAGCGATGAAATCAGCTGATGGCTATTTTGTGATGGGTGCAACGAACCAAAAATTATGGGGTTTGTTATGCGCCAAAATTGGCCGTCCTGAATTATTTAGCGATGCCCGTTTTATGACGAACCCTTTGCGCTTAGCTAATCGACTAGAGCTTGTAGCTGAATTAGAAAAAACGTTTATTACGCGTGCGAGTGCCGAGTGGGTTGATCTATTACTTGCCGAAGGAATTCCTGCGGGACCCATTAATACCTATCCAGAGGCCTTTGATAGTGCTCATGGCCAACATCGGCAAATGCGCATTGAAATCGACCATCCAATTGAAGGTAAGATTCCGAATATTGGTTTTGCCGTGAAATTATCAACTACGCCACAACAAGTGAGAATGCCTCCGCCATTATTGGGTGAGCATACCGCGAGCATTTTGGCCGAGTTAGGTGTAAACGAAGCTGAGCTCGCCAGTCTCACGGCCGAGGGCGCTTTTCAGCCTTAAGTTTTAAGGTGATTTTAAGAACAACTCTTGTAAATCATTCAAATATCGCAAACCCAGTGCAGTAGGTTTAAGGGTAGTGGGATGGCTATCGAGTAAACCTTTAGCAGTCGCACGTTCAATTTCCTTGCTAATCGTTTGCAGTGATAAGCCGGTACGTTCTGCAAAACTGGTAGTGGCTACACCAGCAGGTAAACGCAGTGCATTTAGCATAAATTCAAATGGGATTTCATTGGGGGTCAGTTCACGGGTTTCAATCAGCGCATGGCCTTGTGTTTCCATGGCGTGCATATAGGTTTCTGGATGACGTTCGCGTACTTGACGCGTAATTGAATGAGGCAGTGAAATTTTGCCATGTGCGCCTGCGCCAATACCAATATAGTCACCAAATTGCCAATAATTGAGATTATGTTTGCAAGCTTGTTGAGGTTTACTATATGCCGAGACTTCATAGCGTGCATAACCCGCATCCGTAAGCAGGGCAAAATTACTATCAAAAATTACATCACTCTCGTCTTCATCAGGTAGCTCGGGTGGCTGGCTAGCAAATAAAGTATTTGGTTCTAAGGTGAGCTGATAGAGTGAGAGGTGGGTAGGGTTAAAACTGAGTGCCGTACGAACATCCGCAGTGGCATCGGCAAGACTTTGTTGTGGCAAGGCGTACATTAAGTCAAGGTTAACGGCTTGAAAATGCGTCTGGGCAACCTCAATCGCGCGCCTTGCTTGGTTGCCATTGTGAATGCGACCTAAGGCCTTGAGTTGAACGTCATGAAAGCTCTGAATACCCAGCGAGATGCGATTGATGCCGCTGCCAGCAAAGGCTGCAAACTTATCGGCTTCAACTGAACCTGGATTTGCTTCGAGGGTAATTTCAGCAGCAGGATCGAGCGGTACTAAGGCACGAATGCTTGAGAGTAACCATTCCAAACCCGCGGGAGAAATTAAACTAGGAGTGCCACCGCCAATAAAAATGGTTTGTACTTTACGCCCCCAAATGCGGGGTAATTCAGTTTGTAAATCTTGAATGAGTGCACGCAGGTAACGCGCCTCATCAAAACCCGTATCTTTAATTTGATGGGAATTGAAATCACAGTAGGGACATTTTTTTTCACACCACGGAAAATGAATATAGAGCGATAAAGGCGGAAGGGCGATTAGCTTAATTGTCATGCCAAGTTGGCTAGTAATTGCTGTAAAGCTTGACCGCGATGACTAAGGCAATTTTTTTCAGCTGGCGATAGTTCAGCCACTGTTTTTCCTAGGCTCGGTAAATAAAAATAGGGATCGTAACCAAAACCATTGGAGCCGCGGGGCTGATCAATGATTTCACCTTCCCAGCGAGTCTCGACGATAAGGGGGCTGGGGTCGTCAGCAGAGCGCACTAAAACAAGTGCGCAGACATAATGTGCGGCTCGATTCGTTTGATTTTTTAATTCGGTGAGGAGCTTGGCATTGTTGCGCGCGTCATTGGCGGGTTCATTTTCAGTGGCAGCGTAACGCGCTGAGTGAACCCCAGGGCGATTTTGAAGAGCGCTGACACAAATACCCGAGTCGTCAGCTAGCGTTGGTAAGCCACTGAGATGGCTTGCATGCCGGGCTTTAGCAAGGGCATTCTCGGCGAAAGTAAAAAAAGGTTCAGCAGCAGCCGGTATTCCCAATTCTGCTTGTGATTGGACAGTAATATTGAGTGGCGCTAATAATTGTCGAAACTCACGCACTTTACCAGCGTTGTGAGATGCGATTAATAGTCGTGTTAACGGTATCAAAACTGCAACCAAGCGTTAACTGGGAATTACTTTTTTACTGAGGGCATTTTTTTGCTCTTGAGTTAAGAGCAAAATACCCTGTTGTGCTAAATCGAGTAAAGCATTTAATTCGTCTCGAGAAAAGGGCGGACCTTCAGCGGTACCTTGCACTTCGATCATGCCACCCTGACCATTCATCACCACATTCATATCAGTATCACAAGAGGAGTCTTCGGCGTAATCTAAATCTAATACAGCTATGCCTTGATAAATGCCTACTGAAATAGCGGCGATACTATCTTTAATCGGATCTAGCTGTGGATCTGCACTAATTTTGCCGTTTTGAATTAAATGGTTGACTGCATCGCGGGCGGCGACATATGCACCTGTAATAGCAGCGGTACGCGTGCCGCCATCGGCTTGCAACACATCACAATCTAAATGGATTGTGCGTTCGCCTAGCAGTTTTAAATTGAAAACACTGCGCAAAGCTCGCCCAATGAGGCGCTGAATTTCTTGCGTACGACCGCTTTGTTTGCCGCGCGCCGCCTCGCGATCGCCGCGAGTATGCGTGGCCCTTGGTAACATCCCATATTCTGCAGTGACCCAGCCCTCCCCAGAACTTTTTTTATGGGGGGGAACACGTTCCAAGATGCTGGCCGTGCACAGCACTTTGGTATCACCAAATTCAACCAGTACCGATCCTTCAGCATGTTTGGTAAATCCGCGCATGATCTTCACTTGACGGAGTTCATTCGCCTGCCGGTGGCTTGGCCGCTGGCTAGCCTGATTTGCTGGAGTAGTGCTGAGACTCATGACTTTAATTCCTTATAGGGAGAATGCGATTTAGTAATTACAATGCCTACATGATATCGAGCATGACTGGTTATGGTAGCGCTTCTCGGCAAGTATCCCTTGGCGGCGGGATGGTAGCTGATTTGCAGTTGGAAGTGCGGGCGGTGAATAGCCGTTTTTTAGACCTGAGCTTTCGTTTGCCCGACGAGTGCCGCGCCGCCGAACCTGCTTTGCGAGAGCTTGCAGTTCAGCAATTAACCCGCGGTAAAGTGGAGTTTAGGGCAGTATGGCGGATTAATTCAACCGGCAAATTACCCGCTGCATCAGCGGAAGCTGCTCAAAGCCTAAGTCAAGACCGCTTAAACGCCTTACAAGTACTTGCTGCTCATGTGCAAACTACTTTTACTAACGCAGCACCCATGAGCGTAGCCGAGGTTTTACGTTGGCCAGGGATTGTTAGCGAACCTAAAGGCGACGAAGAGGCATGGGTGACAGCAACCTTAGCTGCAGGAACCGAAGCCTTAGGGGCTTTAGTGGAGACACGGGGTGCCGAAGGGCGGGCCTTGGTGACGGTACTCCAGCGGATTACATCCCAGATGCGCAGCATTGTTGAGCAAATTGAACCGCAAATTCCTGAATATGTGCAGCAATATCAAGCGAAGTTAACTGCGCGCTTGGCTGAGGCCTTGGCTAGCCAAGCTAGCTCAGGTCAAAATACTTCAGCTGTTTCCGCTGAAGTATTAGAGCGGATTCGTCAAGAAGTCATTCTTTATGCAGTACGAATTGATGTGGCTGAAGAATTTGCCCGTTTGAAAACCCATTTCGAAGCAGTAGAAACAGCATTAAAAAGTAAGGGGCCCGTGGGTAAGCGACTAGACTTTTTAATGCAGGAATTAAACCGCGAAGCAAACACCTTAAGCTCTAAATCGGTGGCAGTCAATTGCACCTCAGCTGCATTAGAATTAAAGCTCCTGATTGAGCAAATGCGCGAACAAGTACAAAATTTAGAATAAGCATGAGTACGCAAAATTACCTAGGTAGCATGTTGATGATTGTGGCGCCGTCGGGTGCAGGTAAGTCTTCGCTGGTACAGGCCTTATTGCAAAGCGATTCCAGCGTTAAATTATCTTTATCGACGACAACACGTACACCACGTATAGGTGAAGTGGATGGTCAAGATTACCGCTTTGTTACCAAAGCCGATTTCCTGCAACAACGGGCTAACCATGATTTTTTAGAGTGGGCTGAAGTGCATGGTCATTTTTACGGTACTTCACGTTCATGGCTTGAAGCGCAAATGCAAGCAGGTAGTGATGTGATTTTAGAAATCGACTGGCAGGGCGCACAGCAGATTCGACAATTGATTCCCTCGGCGCAGTGGATTTTTATTTTCCCTCCCTCATTTGAGGCGCTCGAAGCACGTTTACGCAAACGCGGTAAAGACGATGAGCAGACTATTGAGCGTCGTTTGGCAGCAGCGCACCTGGAACTACAACATGCAGTAGAGGCCGATTACATTGTGATCAACGATTCTTTTGAGCAAGCCCTGGCTGATTTAAGCAGTATTTTGGCGGCCACGCGTCTTCGTTCCGCAGCTGTTATGTCGCGTAACCCAGCCCTTTTAAGGCGCCTTGGGGTGTAATCAGGTATCCTATAGGCATTAACCCTAAATAAGTGAGTACAGCATGGCCCGAATTACTGTAGAAGATTGCATGAAAACCATTCCCAATCGATTTGAACTTGTGTTGGCAGCCACGTATCGTGCGCGTCAACTGGTTCAAGGTCATTCTCCCCGAGTAGAGTCTAAAGATAAAGCTACCGTAGTTGCTTTGCGTGAAGTAGCTGCAGGCGTTACTGACCGGGATATGTTGACCAAAGTGCCACTGTAATTTGAAAGCCCCGCTGTGGCGCCTATGCTAACCACAACGGGAGATCAAGGTAAGCGCTCGTCTAACGAGATTAGCGATGCCATACTCAGTAATTCAGCTGCCTCGCCCGAGGTCATCGCTGAAGCGAGTACCAAAAAATCCATCATTGCTTCACTGCTCACCCAGTCAAGTCGCTATCTGTTTGGCCCCACCTCACAACCTCAGCTGCCACCTAAGCAGCAAGTTGTTTCAATTACGGGGCTTACAGACAAACTCAGTTATTTAAAAGCAAATGAACGTGAGCTCATTAAAAAAGCATTTCATTTTGCCGACGCAGCACATTTAGGACAGTACCGCCAAAGTGGTGAGCCCTATATTACGCATCCACTAGCTGTAGCAGAGTTATGCGCTATTTGGCGTCTGGATGCTTTATCGATTATGGCGGCTTTATTGCACGATGTCATTGAGGATACCGGCAGCACTCAGGCAGACTTAATCAGTACCTTTGGGTCTAAGGTGGCTGAACTCGTTGAAGGCCTCACCAAGTTAGATAAATTGGAATTTCAAAGCCACGCTGAAGCGCAGGCCGAAAGTTTCCGCAAAATGTTTATGGCAATGGCCCGCGATGTGCGCGTGATTTTGGTGAAGCTAGCCGATCGCACGCACAATATGCGTACTTTAGATGCGATGCCTCTGGAAAAACGCCACCGCGCTGCTTTAGAGACGATGGAGATTTACGCTCCTATTGCCCATCGCCTGGGCCTTAATTTAATTTATCGTGATTTACAAGACTTAGGCTTTCAATATTCGATGCCGCTGCGTTTTCGGGTGATCGAAAAGGCGGTAAAGAAAGCGCGTGGTAATCGCAAGGAAATGGTAGAGAAGATTTTAGATACTGCGCGCAGAACCTTTGCCAAAGCAAAAATTGAGGTTGATTTGCACGGGCGCGAAAAAACCCTCTTTAGTATTTACAGCAAAATGAAATCAAAGCACTTGAATTTTTCGCAAGTGCTTGATGTTTATGCATTTCGGGTCACCGTGCAATCGGTTGACGACTGTTATCGGGCTTTAGGCGTTTTGCATGCTTTGTATAAGCCCATGCCCGGCAAATTCAAGGATTACATCGCCATTCCCAAGCTCAATGGTTATCAGTCGATTCATACCACTTTGGTAGGGCCATCTGGCGTTCCGGTTGAGTTTCAAATTCGCACCATTGATATGCATGCGATTGCAGAAGCCGGAGTAGCAGCGCACTGGGCTTATAAAGATGGTTCACCTGAGCTCAGTGAGGTACAAAATCGTGCTCACCAATGGCTGCAATCACTCATTGATATACAAGATAGCAGTGGTGATTCGCAAGAATTTTTAGAGCATGTCAAGATTGATTTATTCCCTGATGCGGTTTATGTTTTTACGCCCAAAGGACAAATTCGCGCGCTGCCACGGGGCGCAACCGCACTTGATTTTGCTTATTCGATCCATAGTGAACTTGGCAACACGTGTGTTGCTGTCAAAATTAATAGTATGCAATTACCGTTACGCAGTGAGTTACGTAATGGCGATATCGTTGAGGTAATCACCTCGCCACGCTCGCAACCCAATCCAGGTTGGTTAAGTTTTGTGCGCACCGGTAAAGCTCGAGCTGCCTTACGCCACGCTCTAAAAACCAAGCATTACGCCGAATCTTTGCAATTAGGTGAGCGTCTATTAGCAAATGCACTAAGACAGCAAGAAGTTGATGTAGGGCTACTTACAGAGGCTATTTGGACGCGCTTACTACACTGGACTGGCGATAAAAATCGTACCGAGGTGTGCGTGAATATTGCTTTAGGCCGCCGCTCTGCGCAGGAATTAGCCATGCGCTTGAAAATTTTGTTAGCTGAAGATGCTGGTGCAGAGCAAATGGTCTTAGGGACAAGTAATTTTATTTTGCCGCAGCCCGAAATCCGCCACCATGCCATTTTAGTAGATGGACGCGAGGGCATGTCAACTAGATTTCAATCCTGTTGTCACCCCATACCGGGCGATAACATTATTGGTTATCTTGGTAAGGGCGAAGGTTTACAAATTCATATTAGCGATTGTCAGCATGCGCTACGCATGCTGTCTAAAGACCCTGATAAATGGGTTGAAGTAGAGTGGAGTAAAGATGTACATCGCGAGTTTGCAGTTGATTTAGTGCTAGATACGCGCCAAGGTAAGGGCGTATTAGCTCGCGTTGCTAGCAGCATTACTGCGGCAGATGCAAATATTATGAATGTATCGATGGAGGATCCCTATAAAGAAGATGCAGTAACGATGCGCTTTACCATTCAAGTCGCCGATCGTTTTCACCTCTCGCGGGTCATGCGCAGTTTGCACAATAATACCGACGTACTCCGGGTCGTCCGCAGTCGCCAGACCTAATTAGGTCAAGATTCGTTGGTGGACTAATAGTTCACAGCAATAATTTCAATGGTTCTTGGGCCCGTTGGCGTTTGAATCACCACCTCATCGCCTACTCTTGCTTTAATTAATGCTTTGGCAATAGGGGAGACCCAACTGACATGGCCTTGCTCCAGATTAACCTCGTCGACACCCACAATTTTTATGGTGATTTCTTGGCTGCCCTGATTTGGGTCGCACTCTAGATAAGTTACGGTGGCGCCGAAGAATACTTGAGCGTCATCGCTTTCACCTGCTTTTCGCGCGGCATTATCAATAACTAAGGCAAATTCAAGGCGCTGATTGAGAAAGCGAATCCGCCGATCAATTTCCCGTAAACGTTTTTTGCCATAAATATAGTCACCATTTTCAGAGCGATCGCCGTTTGAGGCGGCCCAATGCACAATTTGTACGATTTCCGGCCGCGCTTGATTTAATAGGTGTAAGAGCTCGGTTTTGAGGCGCTCATGACCGTCGGGCGTAATGTAGTTCTTTTCTTCCATGGCATAATTGTGCCTGTTGCGGCTGTAGCTCAGTTGGATAGAGTACTTGGCTACGAACCAAGGGGTCGTGGGTTCAATTCCTGCCAGCCGCACCATTTCGATTCGTAGCACCAAGGGGTAAGGGGTCTGATCCCTTATAGTTGCGTTATGAGCAAGATAGCCATTCAACCAGGCCAGCCACCGCAAGCCCCCCCAGCGGCTTTAACCATCCTGAATGACTCACACGCAAGCTTGGTTTTGCGTGGCACCTTGGATATTTATGCCTTAGGGGCAGTTTGGTCACCAATTCGTGCAGTTCAAAATACTTGGTTGGCCACTGGCGCTAGTAAGCAAAAAATCCTTGAAGTGGATGCTGCCCAAATTGAGTCGCTCGATGGAGCGGGAATTGCTTTCATAATTGATGTGCAAGAAGCACAAATGAATGCCAAGGCTGAATTTGTCATGCCTAATTTAGCGGCACGTTATCAGCCCTTATTAAAACAGTTTGACCCGATCACCAACTTATTTCCAGCTCCGCAAGCGGTGACAGCACAAAGCCCAATTGTGGCCGCTGGTAAAGCGGCTTATGCGCTTTGGCAGGACACGATTCAGTTAATTACCTTTGGTGGTCATGTGGCGGCCGATTTGGTTTGGTCTTTACGCTATCCCCGTCAAGTGCGGTGGGGTGATTTTATTAATGCTGCGGTTCAAGCAGGTTTAGCGGCGTTGCCGATTGTCGGCTTGGTGGCTTTTTTAATTGGCGTTATTTTGTCATTTCAATCGGCCATTGGCATGCAAAAGTTTGGCGCAGTGACTTTTGTCGGTCCTTTAGTATCGTTGGGCGTATTTCGTGAGTTGGGCCCTTTAATTACTGCCATCTTATTAGCAGGACGCTCGTCAGCAGCATTCGCTGCTGAAATTGGCACGATGACAGTAAATAGTGAGGTTGATGCTCTAGTTACTGGTGGCCTCAGCCCGGTGCGGTTTTTAGTCATACCGCGGGTGCTGGCAGGTATTTTAGTCGCACCGATTCTGACCCTCTATGCCGATATTGTGGCGATCTTGGCTTCGGCAATAACGATGACTGCCTATGGCGTGCCCTTCATTAATTTTTACAACAATACACTCACGATGGTCGACACCGAAGATATCTTATCGGGCCTAATGAAGTCCCTGTTATTTGGTACTGTGGTTTCTAGTGTGGGCTGCTTACGTGGCATGCAAACTGGCAATGGTGCAGCAGCAGTAGGCATTTCTGCCACATCAGCAGTAGTTAGTAGCATTGTTTTAATTGTGTTAGTTGATGGTGTTTTTGCTTACATCTCTTATCGGACGGGATTCTAATGCTAGCCCTCGAAGCAAAAAATCTGACGATTGGCTATGGCACCAGAGTGCTTTTGCAAAATCTCAATTTCAGCGTGAATTTTGGTGAAATTTTTATTATTTTGGGTGGTTCGGGATGCGGTAAGTCCAGCTTACTTAAAAATTTGTTTGGTTTATATCGTCCCATGGGTGGCGACGTCTTGATCGAGGGACAAGACATTACGCATGCGTATGGCGCAGACTTACAGCGCATCATGACGAGTTTTGGGGTGATGTATCAGCAAGGCGCTTTATTTGGCTCGATGAATTTACTGGATAACGTCAAATTATTTATGGAAGAGTACACCAGTCTCGACGAACGACAAATGGATTTACTGGCCCGCTGTAAACTTGATTTAGTGGGCCTACTGCCGTTTGCGAGCTATATGCCTAGTGAAATTAGTGGGGGCATGCAAAAGCGGGCAGCGATTGCACGCGCCATGGCCTTGGACCCTAAAATACTCTTTTTAGATGAGCCCTCGGCTGGCCTAGACCCCATTACTTCTGCCGACTTAGATCGGACGATTTTGGATCTATCAAAAAACCTCGGCATTACCTTTGTGATTGTCTCGCATGAGCTAGCTAGTATTTATTCGATCGCCGATCGTGTGATTATGTTAGATGGGGCAACTAAAAGTATCATTGCCGAAGGCGACCCCAAAGTATTACGG
>Ga0194051_1001381_pt1 | contig 12847 bp, 12 predicted proteins | sample SepL2320m_MetaG_FD_161275 | JGI IMG/M metagenome (GOLD analysis project Ga0194051, IMG submission 161275) | Anoxic zone freshwater microbial communities from boreal shield lake in IISD Experimental Lakes Area, Ontario, Canada - Sep2016-L239-20m | ecosystem: Environmental > Aquatic > Freshwater >... | reverse complement strand
CCACGGGAGGCCGCAGTGGGTGAATGGCGTGGGTGAATGGCTCGGCGTTCTGATCGCCATCGTCTCGAGCTGCCTCGGTGGAACGGCGGCGGCGGTCACGCGCTATCTCGTGGGCAACGCCGATCCGCTGACGCTCGCCATCCTGCGCTGGGGCATCGGCTTCCTCTGCGTGCTGCCGATCGCCCTCATTCTGCGCGTGCGCTGGCCGGGTCGCGGCGACTGGCTGCCTGTGGCTGGCCTCGGGATCTGCTTCTTCGGTCTGTTCTTCATCCTCTACAACATCGCCATCGGCTACACGACGGCGGCCCGTGCCAGCCTGGCGCTGTCGACCTTGCCGCTGCAGACCATGGCGGTCGGCGCCGTCCTGTGCATGGCCTTCTACAATGTCTGGTCGCGTCCCTTCATCCAGAGGTCGAGCGCGCTGGGCTTTCTCGCGGTCGGCATGGGCAGTGGGGCTGCGGTGCTGGTCACTGCGGGCCTCGTCACCGGTCGCATCGCCGTCCTGGCCAGCTTCGGCGCGCCGCAGTGGATCGCCGGCATCTATCTCGGCGTCGGCGGGGGTGCGCTTGCGTTCATCCTCTGGGTCATGGCCCTGCAGCGGGCGTCACCGACGCGCGTCGCCAACACCATGACGGTCAATCCCATCGCGGCGGCGTTGCTCGCCAGCCAACTCGTCGACGAGCCGATCACGCTCAATCTGGTGATCGGGCTCGCAGCCGTCTTTGCCGGAATCTGGATTGCGACGACTGAACCGAAATCGCGGCCGAAAGCCGCGCCGAAATCCACCTAGTGGCGGAAGTGGCGCATGCCGGTGAAGACCATGGCGAGGCCGGCATTGTCGGCGGCTTCGATCACTTCCTTGTCGCGCATCGAGCCGCCGGGTTGGATGATGGCGGTGGCGCCCGCCTCGGCCGCGGCCAGCAGGCCATCGGCGAAGGGGAAGAAGGCGTCCGACGCCACGACGGAGCCGATGGCCGGGCTCTGCGGGAGTTTCGCGATCTCGCCCGATTCGGCGGCACGCATGGCCGCGATCCGCGAGGAGTCGCGGCGGTTCATCTGGCCCGCGCCGACGCCCACCGTGGCGCCATCCTTGGCATAGACGATGGCGTTCGACTTCACGTGCTTGGCAACGGTGAAGGCGAACAGGAGGTCGTCGAGCTCCTGGGCAGTCGGCGCCCGCTTGGTCACGACCTTGAGGTCGCTCTTGCCGAGATGGCCGTTGTCGCGGCTCTGGAAGAGATAGCCGCCGGCCACGCTCTTGATCGTCATGCCGGCACTCGCCGGATCGGGCAGCGTGCCGGCCAGCAGGACGCGTACGTCCTTCTTGCGGGCCAGGATTTCCAGGGCTTCCGGCGTGGCATCGGGCGCGATCACGACTTCGAGGAAACGCTTGGCGAGATCGGTCGCCGTTGCCGCTTCGAGCGTACGATTGAGCGCCACGATGCCGCCGTAGATCGAAATTGGATCGCAGGCATAGGCTTTGAGATAGGCGCTGTACTGGTCCTTGCCGATGGCAACGCCGCAGGGGTTGGCGTGCTTCACGACGACGACGGCGGGTTCCTTGAACTCGGCCACGCACTCGTAGGCCGCATCGGTGTCGCCGATGTTGTTGTAGGAGAGCTCCTTACCCTGGACCATGCGCGCGGTGGCGATGCCCGGCCGCTTGCTGCCGTCGGAATAGAAGGCGGCCTTCTGGTGCGGGTTCTCGCCGTAACGCAGTGTCTGCACGCGTGCCGCCGAGATCGTCAGACGCTCTGGGAAGGCCTCGCCTGCCTGTTTGGCAAACCAGGCCGCGATTGCCGAATCGTAGGACGCCGTGCGGGCATAGGCTTTGGCGGCGAGCTTGCGGCGCAGCGCCAGTGTCGTGGCGCCCTTGTTGGTCGCCAACTCGGTGGTCACGGCGGCATAGTCGGCGGGATCTACGACGATGGTCACGAAGTCATGGTTCTTGGCCGAGGCGCGAATCAGCGCCGGACCGCCGATATCGATGTTCTCGACGCACGTCGCGAAGTCGGCGCCGCCAGCCACCGTCGCCTCGAACGGATAGAGGTTGGAGACAACGAGATCGATGCCGGCGATCTTGTGATCGCTCATCGCCTTCTGGTGGCCGGGGTCGGTGCGGCGGGCGAGGATGCCGCCGTGGATCGAGGGCTGTAGCGTCTTGACGCGCCCGTCCATGATCTCAGGAAAGCCGGTGTGGTCGCTTACCTCGACGACCTTCAAGCCAGCGTCACGCAACGACTTGGCCGAGCCACCGGTCGACAGGATTTCGACCCCGTGGGCCGCCAGCGCCTGGCCGAGTTCGATCAGGCCCGATTTGTCGGAAACGGAGATCAGGGCGCGCTGGATGCGGGCGAGATCGGGAGTGGGCGAGGGGACGTATGAGGGGGAGGCGGCCATGGCGGGTCTTTTAGCCCGCAGGGCGGTGGGATGTAAGGCGGCGCTTTTACGCGTCGGCCCCCTCCAGAACGCGGACCTTGAAGCCGTCGGATTGCAGGGCGGCTAAAAGCTCGCCGACGTGGGCGCGGTCGCGGGTTTCGACCGTGACATCAAGTTCGGTCGCCTTGGCGACGACGCCGAACAGCCGCTGGTGCAGTACTTCCACGATGTTGCCGCCGGCCCCGCCGATCAGGCCGGCGACCCGGGCGAGCTGGCCGGGGGCGTCGCCGATCATGAGCCGCAGGCGCACGATGCGGCCGTCGCGCACCAGGCCACGCAGCAGGACCGAGGCCAGCAGGCGCGTGTCGATGTTGCCGCCGCACAGCACGAGACCGACCTTGCGGCCGGTGAAATACTGCGGATAGGCCAGCAGGGCGGCGAGACCGGCCGCACCCGCACCTTCGGCCACCGTCTTCTCGACTTCGAGGAAGAGCGCGATGGCGCGTTCGATCGCCACCTCGTCGACGCTCAGCACGCGGTCGAGCAGGGCGCGGGCGATGGCGAGCGGCGCCTGGCCGATGTCGCGGACGGCGATGCCCTCGGCGATGGTGTCGCCGCCCACCGTGACCGGCTCGCCGGCCAGAAGCTGGCGCATCGCCGAGTAGCCGGCCGATTCGACGCCGATCACCTTCAGGTCGGGTTTGAGGCCGCGCGCCGCCACGGCGCAGCCTGCGATCATGCCGCCGCCGCCCACCGGGATCACCAGCGTGTCGAGTTCGGGCACGTCCTGCAGCATTTCAAGCGCGATCGTGCCCTGGCCCGAGATCACCCGGGGGTCGTCGTAGGGATGCACGAACACCAGTTTTTCGGCGTCTGCGATGCGGTGAGCTTCGGTCGCGGCCTCGGCCAGCGTATCGCCGCGTAGCACGACCCGCGCGCCGTGGTCGCGCGTGTGTTTCACCTTGGTGTTGGGGGTGAACGACGGCATGACAATGGTGGCGGGAATGCCGAGGCGGCCGGCATGATAGGCGACGCCCTGGGCATGGTTGCCGGCCGACATGGCGATAACGCCGCGGCGGCGTTCCTCGTCGCTGAGCTGCAGCAGCGTGTTGAGCGCGCCGCGCTCCTTGAACGAGGCGGTGAACTGCAGGTTCTCGAATTTTATCCAGATATCGGCGTGGGCGATTCGCGACAGCGTCTCGCTGCGCAGGCACGGTGTATGAACGACGGCGCCCTTGATGCGCGACGCGGCGGCCCGGACATCAGCTAGGGAAACGGGGAGAGTTGCGGTCGCGGGAGAGGTCATGGCCTGGGCTTATGGCACGGCTAGACGGACGGGTAACCGTCGCGGCACAGCGTCTGGAGCTGCGAGAGCGAGATCACTTCGGTGTCGAGGGCGGCTAAAAGATCGTTCTCGGCGCTGAAGTCGCGCCCATACATTGCCGAGAAAATCCCGACGCCAGCCTCGTGCAACGGCGCGGGATGGCCCGCAAGGCGGCCGAGCTTTGCGGTCGGGACCAGGCCGAACGGCACGTCCTCGGTGACGTAGCGGCTGTCGGCGGTCGTTGGACCCGTGCCGCCCTTGCCGATGGCATGCATTGCCTGGTGCATCTCCGAAGCTGAACCCAATGGCACACCGAACGACAGATGGACGTGCTGAAAAATGGTGCGGACCTCGAGGCCAAGGGCCGTCGCAATCGCGAGCCGCTCGCGGTCGAGCTCCTCGAGCAGGCGGCCGACATTGGGCGTCACGTTCTCGGCCTGGCCCCAGGTCTCGCCGCGCTCCATGCGCGTCATGTTGCCGAGCGCGATGCCCATGTGGACCGTCGGATTGAGATTGCTGAGCGCGATCGCCAGTAGGCTCTGCCGATCGACGAATCGGTCACCGAACAGCGACTGGCATGTGGCAAGGCCCTCCAAGCTACGCGCTGCCGGCACGGTGGCGAGGTCGACCGACTGGCGCACCGTGTTCACCTGGACCTTGGCGGGTCCGGTCTGGCGGCCGCTCACCAAGGTGGTACCCCAGGCAATGATCGGAACCACGATGCGTCGGGCCGCGAGCAGGCGCGACAGATAGAGCGCGCCGAACGAGGCGTGCGAGCTCACGATCACCGTTTGCGCCGGCGTAATGTGCGGCGCGATCCGGTCGAAGACGTGCTTGTGGCCGTAAGCCGGCAAGGCGATCAGGATCACCTCGGCGCCGGCCACGAGCGCCTCGCCGCTGGAGGCAACGGCCGGTCTGAACGTCCCCTCGATCGCGCCAGCGGCGACGAGTGGTTCGCCCGTGGACAGGGCCTTGGTGCGTTCACCCGACGGCGACCACAGGGTGGCGGCATGTCCCTCGCGCTCGAGAAACGCCGCCATTCCGAACGCGATCGAACCCGCGCCGACGATGCCAACCTTCATGTTCAATATCCTGTTTCAGCCAGCCAGCTTGCGGTCGAGCCAGTCGCGCGTGCGGTACAGCGCGCCGATCAGCGGCAGATAGAGCGACGGGTCGCCGTTGTAGAGCGGATGCTCGGGGAACTCGCGGCCGTCGAAGGCATTGACCGGCGCATTGGAGCCGCCCGCGATCTTCCGGGCCGTCTGGGTGCCGAGATAGGTCATCATGGCGACACCGTTGCCGTTGCAGGCGAGCAGGTAATGCATGCCGTCGTCGGTGCCCATGTGCGACATCGAATCGAGCGCAAAGGCGACGTTGCCCGTCCAGGCATGGGTGATGCGGATGCCCTCGAGCTGCGGGAAGCGGTCGATCATGTACTGGTACAGGATCGGCGCGCTCACCTCCGGCGGCGCCGCCGTGAAGCGGGCGCGGCCGCCGAAGATCATGTGCTTGCCGTCGGGCGAGGGCCGGTAATAGGTCAGCACGCGTTTGGTGTCGCCGATCGAGCGCTGCAGCGGGATCAGGTCCGTCGCCGGCATCGGCAACTCTTCGGTGGCGATGATGTGGCTCGCCACCGGCACGACGCGCAGCTTCAGCTTCGGCGTCAGGTCGCCGGTATAGCCGTTGGTCGCGATCACGACCTCGCGGCAGGCGATCGGACCCTTGGCCGTCAGCACGCGCCAGCCGCTGCCGGTCTTCGCGCCACCCGTCTTCTCGATGCGCTCGGCCTCGAGGTTGCCGCACAGGATCGCGCCTTGCGCGTGCGCCGCTTCGAGTAGGCCCTTGTAATAGCGTGCCGGATGGAGGTTGCCGCCGCTCTTCACGTACATGCCGCCGTAGTAGTAGTCGGACGCCATCATCTCGCGCACGCGCTCACGCGGGATCATCTCGGCGCCGACATTGGCGTACTTGTTGAACATCTCGACCTTGCGCGCCTGGTCGTCATAGTGCTTGGGCGTCCAGGCGCCGGTGAAGCGGCCGTTGGTGATCAGTCCGCAATCGATCTTCTCGCGCCCGATAATGTCGATCAGGGTCTGCAGCGAGTCGGCGCCGCTGCCCAGGAAGGCAGCCTTGTTCGCGGCGAACTCCGCCTCGACCTTGGGGTTCTTGCCGCCAAGCCCCTTGGCGATGTTGGTGCCGCCCGAGAGCATGCCGCCGTTGCGTGTCGAGGCACCGATGCCGAACACGCCGCGTTCCAGCACCACGCACTCTATGCCGTTGCGCCTGAGCTCAAGGGCCGTCGACAGGCCGCCATAGCCCGCCCCCACGATCACCACGTCGGTCTTGACCGGTGGGTCCACGCTCAGCGCGTTGTTGGGTGTCCACGCCTCCCACCACCAGGGCTGGGCCTTGAAGGCGGGATGGAAGATGTCGCCGCGCATCAGAAGTCGGTTACCTTGCCGTTGAACTGCCAGTCGCCATAGCGCGTCGGTTCGGGGCCGGGCGGGCCGCCGATCTCCTCGACTTTCTTGGGCTTTTCGGGGGGCACGGGCTTGGCAGGCTCGGCCTTCGCAGGTTCAGGAGGTGTGGACTTCGTTGCGTCGGACATGCTGGCATGATGCCCGGTGCCGCCTTGATTCGCCACAGTTGGCAACCATCTTTCCTGCCATGAACTACTTCAAGACTGCTCTCCTTCTCGCGGCCCTCACCGGCTTCGTCCTGGTGGCGGGCTATCTGCTGGGTGGCCAATCCGGCCTCGTCATCGCCCTGGTCGCCGCCTTGGGCATGAACCTGTTCGCCTACTGGAACAGCGACAAGATGGTGCTGCGCATGAGCAACGCGCAGGAGGTCGGCCCTGAGCAGGCGCCCGAACTTTACGGCATCGTCCAGGGCTTGGCCGAGTGCGCCGGCCTGCCGATGCCGCGCGTCTACCTGATCGACGAGGAGCAGCCCAACGCCTTCGCCACCGGCCGCAATCCCGAGAACGCCGCCGTCGCCGCGACCACGGGCCTGCTACGCCATCTCAGCCACGAGGAGATCACGGGCGTGATGGCGCATGAGTTGAGCCACGTCCGCCACCGCGACACGTTGATCATGACCATTGCCGCTACGCTCGCGGGCGCCATCGGCATGCTGGCGAGCTTCGGCGGCCTGATGGGCGGTGGCCGGGATTCCGACGGTCGTCCGCTGGTCAATCCGATCGTGGCTATCGCGGCGATGATCCTGGCGCCGATGGCGGCCATGCTGGTCCAGATGGCGATCAGCCGTGGCCGCGAATACGAGGCCGATCGCATGGGCGCGGAAATCTCCGGCCAGCCGCTGTGGCTCGCCTCGGCGTTGGCCAAGCTGCACGCCGGCGCGCAGCAGATTCCCAATCGGGCGGCGGAAGCCAACCCGGCGACAGCGCACATGTACATCGCCAATCCGCTCTCGGCCGGTGGCATGGCCAGCCTGTTCTCGACCCATCCGCCGATGGAAGAGCGCATCGCGCGTCTGGAAGCGATGGCGGGACAGGCGCGGGGCCCAGCACAGACCAGACCTGTGATGCCGGTAAACGGCCCATGGGCCACGGCTCCGCAGACGCGTCGTCGCGGTCCGTGGGGCTAAGCAACGTCTACTTTTCGACGATCTTCCAGAACGAGTCCTTCTTGGTGATTTTGCCGGCCCTAAAACTGTAGAAATCACAGCCGCGTGCTTCGACGTGCTCGCCTGCCGGCGTCGTTCCCGTCACGGTCCATTGCGAAATGCCCATGTCGCCGTCGACGTAGTGACTGTCGTTGCCGTAGTGAACGTCCGGCAAACCGGTGAAGCGGGCGCGCAGGCCTTCGCGGATGGCGGCAAGGCCGACATAACGCCGGCCCCACGGATCGGGCCCGCGCGGCATTTCCAGGACGGCGTCGTCAGAGAAGAAGCCCATGATGCGGTCGAGATCGTGGTCGTTGAAAGCCTGAGCCAGGGCCTTCAGCACGGTGAGGCTGGCACCGGATGAGCTCATGACGACCTCCCTTTTTCAGACTTTCGGTGGCAGCGCGGCAGGCTCCTCGCCGAGATCGACTTCCAGGATGCGATTGCCGCGCTTGGTGATGCGGTCGGCCGAGATGTCGACCTCGCGCAGGTCCTTCTCGGTCATGGCGAAGTGCGACTTCAGCTTCTCGACCCGTTCGTCCAGCCGCTTCACATCGTCGAGCAGCAGCCCGACCGTCTTCTGGATCTCGCCCGCCTGCTCGCGCATGCGCACGTCCTTCAGCACGGCGCGCACGGTGTTGAGCGTCGCCATCATCGTGGTGGGCGACACGATCCAGACGCGGGCGCGGTAGGACTCTTCCACCAGGCCGGTGAAATTGGCGTGCAGCTCGGCATAAACTGCCTCGGAGGGCAGGAACATCAGCGCCGACTCGGCGGTCTCCCCGGAGACGATGTACTTGTTGCGGATATCGCCGATGTGTTTGCGGATCGCCTGCTGGAAGCTGCGTTGGGCGACGGTCAGAGCCGCCGTGTCGCCCGCCGCCACGGCGCGCAGCGCGCTATAGCTTTCGAGCGGGAACTTGGCGTCGATGGCGATCGAGCCCGGCGGATTGGGCAGCTTCAGCAGGCAGTCGACGCGTACACCCGTGGACAGCGTCGACTGGAATTCGTAGGCCGAGGGCGGCAGGGCATTCTGCACCAGATCGTTGAGCTGAACCTCGCCGAAGGCGCCGCGTGCCTGCTTGTTCGACAGGACTTCCTGCAGGCTCACGACCTGGGTCGAAAGCTCGCCGATTTTCTTCTGCGCCTCGTCGATGCGGACCAGCCGCTCGCGCAGGTCCGTGACGATTTGGCCGGTCGCCTTCTCGGTGCGGTCCAGCCGCTCGGCCACCACTTTGCTCAGCGCCTGCTCCTGCTCGCGCAGCGAACGCTCGACCCGCTGGACGGTCTCGGCCTGCTGGCTGAGCGCCAGGGCGAGCTGCTGGCGCATGGCCTCGGCCTCGTTGCTGCCGCGACGGGTCAGCGCGAGCACCAGCACCAGGATCAGCAGCGCGATGGCCGCCAGCAAGACGATCGTCAGGGTGTCCATTGGCGCCTTTATAGGCTGCCCGCCCTAGAAGCGCATCGACAAGCGCACGACTGGCCGGTAATCCAGCGCCATGCCCCCGCTTCACGATCCCCCACTTCACGATCCAGACGTCTGGCTGTTCGACCTCGACAACACGCTCTATCCGGCGCGCTGCAATCTGTTCGCCCAGATCGACGTGCGCATCGGGCGCTACATCTCCGACTGGCTGAAAGTGACGCCGGAAGAGGCGCGGGTCGTGCAGAAGGCATACTGGCGCGATCACGGCACTTCGATGCGCGGGATGATGAGCCTGCACGGCGTCGACCCGACGCACTATCTCGACTACGTCCACGACATCGACTACTCGCCGGTCGAGGCCAATCCGGCGCTGGAAGCGTCGCTCAGGGCGCTGCCGGGCCGCAAGATCATCTTCACCGCCGGCGACGTGCCGCATGCCGAGCGCGTCATGGAGCGGCTGGGCGTGGCACATCATTTCGAGGCCATCTTCGACATCGTGGCCGGCGAGTACTGGCCCAAGCCGCACAAGCAGATCTACGAAAAGCTGGTGAAGCAGCACAATGTCGACCCGACGCGGGCCGCGTTTGCCGACGACATCGCCATCAATCTCAAGCCCGCGGCCGACATGGGCATGCGCACGATCTGGATCCGCACTGACGAGAGCGTGAAGCGCGCGGCGGACCTCAACCTCGACCATATCCATCACCAGACCGACGACCTAGCGACATGGCTCGCCGACTGGCTGGCGGAGCGGAACAAGACCGGGAGCAAAGCGTGAAGATTCTCATTCTCGGAGCCGGCGCGGTCGGCGGCTATTGGGGCGCGCGCCTGCATCAGTCGGGCGCCGACGTCACCTTCCTGTTGCGCGAGAAGCGTGCCGAGAAAGTGCGGAAAGATGGCCTGGTCGTGAAAAGCCCGAAGGGCGACGCCGTTATTCCAGCAAAGGTCGTGACCAAGGGTAGCGAAGGTGGGCCCTACGACATCGTCGTGCTGGCTTGCAAAGCCTATGATCTCGACTCGGCGATGGAGTCGATTGCTCCCGCGGTTGGGACGAACACGACCATCGTGCCGATGCTGAACGGTCACGCCCACTTCGCCACGCTCGATAAGAAGTTCGGGCCTGAGAAGGTGGCGGGTGGCCTCGCCCGCATCTCCGGCATGCTGGGCCCCAACGGCGAGATCCTGCATTCCGGCGCGTCAGGCGTGTCCTTCGGTGAGCGCGACGGCAAGCCCGCCCGGGCCTCGCTCGTGGAGCTCGAGGTGGCCTGCAAGAAGGCCGGCATCGATGGCGGCATCAACGCCAACATCAACCAGGATCTCTGGGACAAGTGGATCATGCTGGCCACGATCGCCGGCATGTGTTCCTCCATGCGCGGCACCGTCGGTGACATCATGGAGACCGAGGATGGGGCGGCCATCGTGCTCGAGACACTGGACGAGAGCTGCAAGGTCGCCACGGCGGAAGGCCACGCCCCCAGCGACAAGGTCCTGGCCGGCCTAAAAACCATGCTGACGAGCAAGGGTTCTAAGGCCGTGGCGTCGATCCTCGGCGACATAGAGAAAGGCGGTCCAGCCGAAGGCAAGCAGATCGTGGGCGACATGCTGGCCCGTGCCCGCAAGGCCGGGATCGCCGCACCCAACCTGCGCTTCGCCTATACCCATCTTCAGACCTATGAGGCGCGTCGCGCGCGGGGCGGCCTCAAGTGAAAATTCTCATCCTCGGCGCCGGCGCGATCGGCGGCTATGTCGGCGGCCGGCTGCACCAGAGCGGCGCCGACGTGACGTTCCTCGTGCGCGACAAGCGGAACGAAGCGCTGAAGCGCGATGGGCTGGTCATCAAGAGTACCAAGGGCGACATCACCCAGATGGTGAAGACCATCACCAAGGCGGGCGACGGCGGGCCCTACGACGTCGTGATCCTGACCTGCAAGGCCTACGACCTCGACTCGGCGATCGACGCCGTGGCGCCGGCGGTTGGCGCGACGACCACGGTCATTCCGCTGCTGAACGGCATGCGCCACATCGACCTGCTGGCCGCGAAGTTCGGCGATGCCAAGGTGGTGGGCGGCCTCGCCCGCGTGGGCGTCGCCATGAACGACAAGGGCGAAATCCTGCATACCAGCCCGTTCGCCGCCATCTCCTTCGGCGAGCGCGACGGCAAGCCTGCGCGTCCGGCGCTGGTCGAGCTCGATGCCGCGATCAAGAAGTCAGGTGTCGACGGAGGGCTGAACGCCAACATCGTCCAGGACCTCTGGGACAAGTGGATCATGCTCTGCACGCTGGCAGCGACTTGCTGCCTGATGCGCGGCGCCTCGGGCGATATCCTCGAAGCCGATGAAGGCCGGGCGATCGTGCTGGAGACGGTCGACGAGGGCTGCAAGGTTGCAGCCGCGGCAGGTCACGATCCCGGCGAGAAAGGCATCACCACCATTCGCTCGTTCCTGACCGTGAAGGGCTCGAAGTTCGCTGCCTCGATGCTGCACGATCTCGAGAAGGGCGCGATGGTCGAAGCCGATCACATCGTGGGCGACATGATCGCGCGGGCGAAGAAGGCGGGCATCGCCACGCCCAACCTGCGCATGGCCTATGCCCATTTGCAGGTCTATCTGGCGCGACGGGCGGCCGGCCGGGCTTGAAAGCCGACAGGTCCAAGCCTACGTACTAGGTATGAAGTTCTCGGCCATCCTTTCGCTCGTGCCGCGACGGAACCATCTGATCGCAGAGGCGTAGTGCCCGAGCCGGTGTCCCGGCATCGGGGCACCTGAGATCGCGTGCGCGATCGACCGATCTCTTCATTCTGCCGATATCTCATTCTGCAAGAGCCAAAGATCAGGAGCATCCACGATGCCTACTCTCGTGCGCAGCCGTTCGGTTCCCAACATCATCGTCAGCAATGCCGACTACGAGCGCCTGACCGATCTCGCCACCGCCTCGATCGAGCGCCTGCCGGAAGTCGCCGGAGAGCTTCTGTCGGAGATGGACCGCGCCAAGATCGTGAAGGATGGCAGCGTGCCGGCCGACGTTGTGCGCATGGGCTCGACGATCACGTTCCGCTCCGACGACGGCCGGGAGCATACGGAGACGCTGGTCTATCCGGTCGACGAGGACAGCGATGCGCACAAGATCTCGGTGATGACGCCGGTCGGCGCCGCCCTGATCGGCCTGGCCGAGGGTCAGTCGATCTCGTGGACAGCGCGCGATGGCCGTAAGCACGAGCTCACGGTCATGAAGGTCAAGCAGCGGTAGCGCCGCCTCGCTCGCTATTTGATCAGGCCCGCGGTCTTGGGCAGGAACAGCGAGAGCTGCGGGAACAGGATGATCAGCATCAGCCCGCAGAGCAGCGCGGCGACGTAGGGCATGTAGGATCGCCAATGCTGGCCCACCGTGAGGTTGGCGAATTTCAGCGCCATCAGCAGGCCGACGCCCATCGGCGGCAGGAACAGGCCGATGCCGACGGCGGCGGTCTGGACGATGTTGAAGTGAATGGGATCGATGCCCATTTCCTCGGCGATCGGGAACACCACCGGGATCAGCACGACGGCGGCGGGCAGGCCCTCCAGCACCATGCCGAACATCATGGTGATCAGCGCGGTGCAGACCAGGAACAGCCAGGGTTGCGATTTCAGCGGCCCCAGCACCTCGGCCAGCAGCTTCGGCACACCCGACATGCCCATCAGATATTGGAACACCGAGGCGACGGCGAGCAGGAACACCACGGACGAGGTCAGGATCGCGCTGTCGTAGGCGAGCTTCGCCATCTGCCGGTACGAGACGTTCTTGTAATAGAAGCGGGCGGCGACGAAAGCGTAGCCCGCCACCACGGCGCCGGCTTCCGTGGCGGTGAAGACGCCCAGGAAGAAGCCGCCCAGGATGACGACCGGGATCACCAGCGGCACCGCGGCGCCCCTGGCGGAGCTGGCCAGGAAGGCGATGCTGGGCTTGCTGTCGACCGGCCAGTCGTATTTGCGGGCGCGAAAATAAACCAGGATCATCAGACAGACCATGATGGTGGCGGCCGGGACGAAGCCCGCGAGAAATAGCGCCACCGCCGAGGTGTTGGTGACCTGGGCGATCACGATCATGAAGATGGCGGG
>Ga0194051_1001380_pt1 | contig 12850 bp, 10 predicted proteins | sample SepL2320m_MetaG_FD_161275 | JGI IMG/M metagenome (GOLD analysis project Ga0194051, IMG submission 161275) | Anoxic zone freshwater microbial communities from boreal shield lake in IISD Experimental Lakes Area, Ontario, Canada - Sep2016-L239-20m | ecosystem: Environmental > Aquatic > Freshwater >... | reverse complement strand
TTCTTCACGCCCGCGCTGGTCAGGGCGGTCAGCTGCCCTGCCTCACACCGAGCAGCTGCTACCACGCGTGGCTCAGGTTGAACGTTTTTCATCCGCAAGGGCCCATCAGGAGCTGTCCACCATGACTAGCCGCATCGCCAGGCTTGAAGTAATACCCGTCTATTCACCTGCCACATCCGCCAATGATCTTGACGGTACGGCAGATACCGTGATCGTCAAGGTCCATGACGAGGACGGCCGCTATGGCTTCGGTGAGGCCGATGCGCCGCCCAGTGCCGTCAAGGCCTTCATCGAAATGCCCACCGCGCATCTGTGGAGCCGTAACGCTAGTGAGATCCTTGTCGGAGAAGATCCCATTGAGATCGCGGGACTGTGGCAGAAGCTTTATGATGGAACTTTCTGGCCGGGCCGGCGCGGGCTCGGCATTCATGCGCTTTCGGCGATCGACATTGCGCTCCATGACCTGGCGGGCAAGCAGCTCGGCCTTCCCGCCTACAAACTGATGGGTGGCGCGCGTCGTGCGAAGCTGAAGCCCTACTGCACCATCTATCCAGGCCTCTCCCAGGGCCGCAGTATCAGCGATCTCATGAAGGAAATTGGGCGCCAATTCGACGCCGCGCTTGCAGCGGGCTTTCGCGCCTTGAAAATGGAAGTGCTGTTCTATGATCTTGTGACCGATCGCGAGCTTGCCCGCCTCATTGGCGAAGGCCGCCGTATGTTGGGCGACGACATCCTGATGGCAGTGGACTTCGGCTATCGCTGGCACAACTGGCACGATGCCCTATTCGTGCTGGAACGGGTCACCGAACATGACATCTTTTTTGCAGAAGCCACGCTGCAACATGATGATATCGAAGGCCATGCTCGTCTTGCGGAGAAGAGTTCCATTCGCATCTGCGGCGCGGAGGCCGCAACCACCCGGTTCGAGGTGCGGGAGTGGATCACGCGCGGCAAGGTGGGCGTGGTGCAGCCCAACATCGGGCGGGGCGGCGGCCTCACCGAAATCCGCCGTATCGCGGACTATTGCGAGTTGATGGGCGCCGAAGTGGTGCCACATGGCTGGAAGACCGGTATCACGTCGGCTGCAGGGCGTCACTTCCAGACAGCTTGCCCTGCCGCGCCCATTTTCGAATACGTCTCGCCGCATGTCTTCGACAGCCCGATGCGGCGCGAACTGGTTTCTCCCGAGCCGGAGGTAATCGATGGCTTCATGACACTTCCAGAGGGGCCCGGCCTTGGGATTGAACTTAACGAGGAACTGGTGGAGCGCTGGCGTCGGCCTTCTGCAGGCGCCTAGAACAAACCCTGTTCCACGACGCACAAATTGCGCGCGCGTCAGTGTGGCAAGACAATCGTTTCGAGCGTCTACTCTCTTTGTAAAAAAAATTCAGGTCGCATCACTCGTGATTCAGTTACGATGCGACGTTATACCTAGCAAGCGCCTCCTCGTTGAGTGTGACGCCGAGGCCCGGCCCTGTTGGTAGCGGAATAAGACCGTCAATGACCGGCAGTTCGACACTACACAAGTCCCGGCGCAGTGAGGAGTCGGCTAGCTCGCGTGGCAAGAACTCAATGAATGTGCAGGTCGGCGATACCGCTGCAAGATGTGCCGAGGCCGCGATACCAATCGCCGACTTCCAGCAATGCGGCACCACCGCAAGGCCTCGGTCACGCGCATGCATTGCAACGCGCTTGGCTTCCGTCAAGCCCCCGACGCGCCCAACATCCGGTTGCACCACATCGACTGCCTTGGCGTTCATGAACTCGAGAAACTCGAAACGAGTATTCTGCCACTCGCCCAGCGCTATCTTGACTGGTGAGGCATGGCAGAGCTTAGCATAACCTTCAACATCGTCCGAAGGGAGCGGTGTCTCAACGAAATATATGTCCTGGTCAGCGAACATGTCGATGGCACGCAGCGCCTGCTTCCAATCGGGCCAAGCATAGGCGACATCTACCATGAGGGTCATCTCTGTCCCCACCGCCTTGCGCACATCGCGCACCATGCGGGCGCATTCCCGGTCATCGGCAATCTGCAGCGAATTGTGTGAATAGGGCCCCTTCAGGCAAATCTCGAGCTTAGCCGCCCGAAAACCAAGTTTCTGAGCAGCTAGCGCGCGCTCCCGCAACACCCGACCATAGGTTTCGAGGTCGTCGCCTTCAGGCAACAAAGAGGCATAGGGCACGATATGGTGATTGGTGGCACCGCCCATCAGTTGCCAGCACGGCTTCCCTTCAATCTTGCCAACCAGATCCCACAGCGCCATGTCGAGAGCACCGATCGCACAGATGCCAAGGCCCCGCCGCCCGGTCATAGCAGATCCACGGTACATTTTTTCCCACAGACCTTCAACGTCGCGAGGATCCTGACCGATCAGCATTTCAGTCAAACCAAGACCCATGATATGGGTTCCACGAGCCTCGATCATGGCGCGCGCCACCCATGGGTTGGTGTCGGTCTCGCCGATTCCGACATGGCCGTCGTCAGTATGGATCTTGACGACCAGATTGTCCTGTGCGGACGAGCAGGCGTCAGCTCGGAAGTCGGGTACCAGCAGAACAAAACACTCGACCTTTGTAATCTTCATGGCTTCTCTAATCCTCTTCTTGAAAGGCCTGATTCTCTCTCGAGCAAATCCTCAAGCGTGTGATGGCAGCGGATCGCCAGCCCATCCTGCGTTTCGCGCCATGGGGGCGGCATGGTGCCGCATATTCCTGGGATTTCTGCGACACAGCGACCAGCATAAACACAGCCAGTTCCGACATCCACCGACGTGACAGTCCTCTGCCGCGCGGGCTTACGTTTCTTGAGCGGTACCGGCACCGCTTCCAGCAAGGAATGAGTATAGGGGTGATGGGGTGGTGAAAACACTTGTTCGCGTGACCCGATTTCCATCACCTCTCCGCGGAAAAGCACGCAGACTCGGTCGGCCAGCATGCGCACAACGGCCAGATCATGCGAAATGAACAGCATCGCGATTCCAAGTTCTGACTTGAGGCGTTGTAAGAGTTCGAGGATGCTGGCCTGTACCGACACGTCGAGCGCTGATAGAACCTCGTCGCAGAGCAGCAGTTCGGGTTGGGCGATGAGAGCACGGGCAATCGCTACGCGCTGACGCTCGCCGCCAGAAAGTTGGTCCGGGTAGCGGCTAGCATAAGCCGCATCGAGGCGAACCTCCGCAAGCGCCGCCGTGATTTGCTCCATAGCACTGGCCGATCTGTCTGGAAAAAAGAAGTCAAGTTGACGGCTGAGACTGCGTCCGATTGTTGCGCGCGGATTGAGCGACGCGTCAGGATTCTGGAAGATGTACTGAATGAGGCGGCGCTGGGAGGGGCTCCGCGCTTTCACGAGAGGGGATAACTCTGCCTCATTGAGATGTATATGACCCGCGGTTGGCGCGACCATCCCGGCAATCGCCCGTGCCAACGTTGACTTGCCGCTGCCCGACTCGCCCACGAGTGCAAAGGTCTCGCCTTTTCCAATAGTGAGCGACACGCTACCGAGAGCCGTGAAAGCCCGAACACCATGACCGTAACGAACTATCAGGCTGGCCACTGTCAGCAACGGAGGCGTTGCGCAGTGATCTGGCTCGGCTGGCAACTCTTCCACCGCCGGCGCAGCTGCCGGAGGCATTTCCGCCAGTCGCCAGCAAGCCGCCTCATGGCCGTGCCCCGCATGGCGGAGGACTTGGGCTTCATCAAAACAGCGGGTCAGCGCGAAATCACACCGTGGCGCGAATGGGCAGCCTTTGGGCAGCGCATCACGTTGCAGGAGCCCACGTAAAGGCTTGATGGTCCGACGGTCTTCGTCGAGCCGTGGTAGGGCGGCGATGAGGCCACGGGTGTAGGGATGGCGGGGCTCGGAAAACAGCTGCGCCGTCGGAGCGAGTTCAACCATGTGCCCAGCATACATTACGCCGATGCGATCTGCGATCTGGGACAGAAGGCCAAGATCATGCGTGACATAAAGCATCGACATGTCGAGCCGAGCTCGAAGGCCGACCAACAAGTCAACAATCTGTTCCTGTGTGGTTACATCAAGTCCGGTGGTTGGTTCGTCCAACACCACAAAACTTGGCTCACAAGCAAGCGCCATTGCGATACAAACACGTTGCTGCTGCCCACCTGAGAGCTGGTGCGGATAACGGCGCAGAAACGCTGCGTCGTCAGGCAAGCCAACGAGCCCGAACAACTCCCGCGCACGATCTCCGGTAGGCAGATCATGGGCGACGAGTATTTCATCAATTTGCTCACCGATACGCATCCCGGGACTAAGGGCTGTAGTCGGATTCTGCGGCACGAAGCTCACCTTCGCGCCACGCACGCGGTCGAGGCCAACACGATCAAGCGTCAATACGTCGATGCCATCGAGCACAATCTTGCCAGTGTCGGTGCGGAGACCGCCATGACGGAAGCCAAGAAGCTGGAGAGCCACAGTGGACTTGCCGCATCCGGACTCGCCGACCAACCCCAGCACCTCGCCGCGTCGTACTGAAAAACTCACATCCTCGACAACCTGCCGCCAGCCAAGGCCCTGGCGGTAGGACACCGAGAGTCCAGAGACCTCGAGAGCGAGCATGGTCATTGCGTTCCCAGCTTCACTGTCCGGCCGAGTACCCTAGCCAATCCCTCAGTGAATAGGTTCAGTCCTACGACCAGGGATGCGAGTGCGAGACCGGGACCAAGAACTGTCGAGGGACATACAATCAGCAAGGCACGATTTTCGCTGATCATGAGACCCCATTCCGGCGTCGGTGGCCGCAATCCGAAACCCAGGAAGCCGAGCGAGCCGATGAGCACCGGCGCATAACCGGCGCGCAAGGCGAACTCGACAAGCAGAACGCCGGTCGCGTTAGGCAACAGTTCCCAACACATGACCGACCACGCTTTCTCGCCCCTGAGCCGCGCCACCGTCACGTAATCGCGAGTGGTGATATCGATGGCGGCGGTCCTCGCCATGCGAGCGATGCGGGGTGCATAGACAAGCGCAACCACCAGCACAAGAAGCACAGGATTTCCGGAGTACTCCGGGCCCGCAGCTGCAATAGCAATCAGAGCGAGGACAAGAAATGGAATGCTAATCAAGGCTTCCAGAACCCGTTGAACGATCTCGTCGATCCATCCGCCCACATAGCCTGACAGAAGCCCGACGATAGCGCCAATCAGCATACCCAGCAGGGTGCCTGCGAGTGAAAGAGAGATGACAATCCAGCTGCCGCGGACCACCCTGCTGAAGACGTCACGGCCCAATTGGTCAACGCCGAAAGGATGGGCGAGGCTCATGCCTGAGAGTGGAGGCCCGGCGCCCATTTGGGAATAGCCGTAAGGCGCCCAGAAGGGCCCGGTGACAGCCACCAGCAAGTGGACAACAAGAATGAGACTGCCGATGCGGAAGCTGAGGGGCATCTGCCTCCAAAGCATCAGCCAGTTTCGTCTCATCTGAGACGGGGCAATCAACTCTATGTTGGCTTCACTCATATCTCAAGCCGTCCTGAGCCGTGGATTAAGTAGAATCGCTGCGATATCCGCCAACAGATTGGCCGAAACATAAACCAATGCGGCGATCATCACTGTGGCTTCAATGACCGGCAGATCACGCAACTGCAGCGAGTCGACGAGCAATGTGCCAAAACCCGGATAGGAGAACACTCTCTCCACCACCACGACCCCACCAATGAGATAGGCGAGGTTAAGCGCCGTAACGTTGAGGGTAGGGACTAGCGCATTGGGCAGCGCATGCCGCAGCAGCACACGCTCGCGCGACAGACCTTTAAGTTCTGCCATGCGGACATAATCTGAATCGAGTACCTCGATCAAATTATCCCGCAGCATGCGCACCGCATATACAGCCATGACGATGGCCAACGTCGCAGCTGGTAGCGTCATGGCCCGCAGATATTCGACGTAACTTGAGGTCTCATCGACAAGCGAAATTGCTGGTAGCACCGGTATCCAGAGCACGAAGGCGAGTAGCAGGATAGTGGCCAATAGGAAGTCTGGCATCGAGAGAAGTACGAGGGTTACCACCGACAGCGCATGGTCAACCGCCATGTCACGTTTCAGCGCCTGCACAACCGCCGGGATCACGGTCAACGGCAGGTAGAGGAGGAATGCATAGACTGACAGTGCTAGTGTGTTGAAAATGCGAGGCGCTAGAATTTCGGAAACGGCGCGGCTGGAGACGAGCGACCGGCCCAGATCGCCAGTCAACAACCCACCAAGCCAATGAATATAGCGGATCATGGACGATTGATTGAGGCCCAGTTGTTCCCGCAGCACCAGAAGCGCTTCCGGGGTCGCATCGCGGCCGAGAATGCGAGTGGCGACGTCACCCGGCAGAACTTCAAGCACGGAGAAAACAAAAGCCGAGACAAGCAGCAGGGTAACTGCAGACAGCACGATACGGCGCACGATCAGTAGCCAGATTTGCAAATGACCCCCTTATGACTACAGGGCGAGGCTCGCCTCGCCCTGCATTTACTTTTCAATTTCGCCGTTGCGGCGTTATTTGCAGCTCAGGTTCTCGAAGTTGAGGTTGAAGTTCTGCGCCAGGGGCGCATAGCCGTCACAGCCTTTGCGCAGGGCCAGAACCTGATGAACGAACATCGGTAGAATCACGCCTCCCTCCGTTGCGAGCAGCTGCCCTGTTTGTTGGAACAGCTTATTGCGTTCGGCTTCGTCGGCGGTTGTGTTGGCCTTGAGCAGCAGCGCATCATAGTCAGGCCTCTCCCAATGTGTTTCCTTCCACTTGGCGTTCTGCGTATATGCCACAGCGAGACCTTCGCCCGGCGGACGCATTGACCAAGCTGATGTTACGATCGGCTTCTTCAGCCAGACATCGTCCCAAAAGCTTTCGGCCGGCGTCACGATGACATTAATCTCGATGCCGGCGGCTTTGGCCATCTCGGCGTAGACCTGCGCCATACGCACCATGCCGGGCACACCTTCAGCAGTATAGAGATCGAATTTGAGTCCATCCTTGTAGCCTGCTTCCGCAAGTAGGGCCTTCGCCTTATCTATATCCTGCTTCGGCGCCTCCTTGACATACGAGGCAGGGTTGCTCACCGGAACAGGATTATCGGCTGCAGTCTCGCCGAAGCCGAGAAGAACGGTGTCAACCATGGCCTGCCGGTCAACCACCAGCTTGAGCGCCTCCCGTACCTTGGGGTTGTCGAAGGGCGCTGTGTCCACCCACATGGAGATGGTCATCGAGTTCGATGCACCGGTCTCGAGTAACTGCACGTTCGGGTCGTCCTTCACGGAGCCAATTACTGACGGATCGACGTTCAGCATCAGATCGACCTGCCCCGCCTTCATGGCAGCGATGGCCGAAACGGCTTCCTGCGCCACCGTGATCTTCAGGCATTCGGCCTTGGGCTTTCCGGCATCCCAATAGTTGGGATTCTTCCGAAGGATACGCACCGGCGCATTGGGCGTAAATTGCTCCTGCATGAAGGGGCCCGTGCCGTCTTCCTTGAGCCTGAGATCCGCCGCCTTAGCGCCGTCAGGCACGATATTGGTGAACTTGTTGGTGATGAGCACAGGGAGTTCCACCACCGGCTTCGGAGTGGTGAAGGTGACGGTCATCGGGTCTGGCGCCTTGATGCCTTCCGGATCCAGGAAGGCCAGAACGGCGCGCGCGCCCGAGCCGGTCTTCTCGTCAAGCAGGCGCTTGAAGGAGTAGACCACATCGGCCGACGTGAAGTCTTTGCCAGAATGGAACTTCACTCCGGGGCGGAGCTTGAAGGTCCAGGTGAGGCCGTCGCCCGAAACCGACCATTCGGTTGCCAGCTCTGGCTTGAGGTTGAAGTTGTCGTCTACATCGACGAGCCGGTTGTAGACCGCGAAGGTATGATAGGCATCATCGCCTGAGTGCATGTCGGCGGGATCCATCGATTGCTTCTCGCCGCTCGATTCATACCCCAAAATCTTCACGCATTCATCGCCGGCGGCCGCCCATACGGGCGACGCGGCGGAAAGTCCAATCGCGGCGGAAGCCGCTCCCAACAACCATCTGTTCATTCTCATGGGCATTATCCTCCAGCGTTTTTGTAGCAGACATGCAATTCCGAAATACCGGACAAATGTACGTCTTGCCAGACAGACCTTGTACTGCAATAAGTTATCAGTCAAGAGAACGGGAGGCGCGCTTGGCAAAAATCAAGCTCAGGGGCATGACGTGGGATCACCGGCGAGCGGTCGATCCGCTGATTGCGGCGCAAGAGGTCTTCCGCCAGCGCCATCCGGACATTGACATCACCTGGTATAGTCGTCCGCTCAGCGGTTTCGAGTTCACGCCTGTCGAAGTGCTCGCCAAAACCTACGATCTCATCATTCTTGACCATCCTTTCATGGGGCAGGTGGAGCAAAGCGGCTGCCTGATGCCGCTCGGGACCAGCCTCGAGCTTCACGACGGCGATTTCGTCGGCCCGTCACTCGCCACCTACCGCATGGCTGGGGAAATTTGGTCGGTTCCCGTGGATGCGGCTTGCCAGGTTGCGGTGTCACGGCCTGACCTCATGGCGCGCATCGGCGTTGAAATTCCACTCGATTGGCAGCAACTTCTCGGCCTCGGACATTTGGCGCGGCAGCGCGGCCTCTGGCTCGCAATCGGGCTTAAGGGCGTGCACAGCCTGATGACCTTTTTTACACTTATGGCCAATCTCGGGACGCCATGCGCCACAAACCCGGAAGAGCCACTGTTCGAAATTCAGGCGGCACGGCAAGTGCTGAACCTGATGCGATCGCTTCTCGCCTTTTGTCCTCCAGAAGCGCTGGATTGGAACAGCATCGTGCTGCACGAACAGATGGCCTCACGCGACGATCTCGTGTTCTGCCCGGCGGTCTATTGCTATGCGACTTATGCCGAGGCTGACAACAACCGTCCGCTGCGTTTTCACGACTTTCCGGGGCCCCAGGGCCCCCGCGGCTCGACCATTGGCGGCACCGGGCTTGGCCTGTCGGCAAGTTGCGCCCATCCGGAAGCCGCACTCGCCTATGCACGCTTCGCAGCCGAACAGAATACGCAGCTGCTGTTCGCGCGCCACCATGGCCAGCCTGCCCGCCACGCTGCGTGGGAAGATCAAGCTATCAACGATCACTTCGGCTGCTGCTACAGGGATACCCGTACCACCATGGATCAATGCTGGATCAGGCCGCGCTACGACGGCTACCTTCGCTTTCAGGAAGCCGCGGGTGAAGTGATAGAAGCCCATCTCAGGGGCAAAACCAGCGAGACAGCCATGCTCGACCGGCTTCAGCACTTGCACGGAGCGACCTAACCCAGGCGGCGTGACAGCTTCTCCGCGGCATTCATGACACTGGCAATCAGACGTTTGCGAGTGACCTTGTTGAACCGTTGCTCTGGAATTACGACACTGATCGCCGCGAAGCAGCGTCCGGCCGAATCGAGAATTGGCGCTGAGATACAACCCGCATGTTCATTGGCTTCGTTGAGTTCCGTGGCATAGCCGAGGCGTCGGAACTTCCTGATCTGCGCGATAATCTTTTCCACGTTCATTGTGGCGTTGCTGGTCGGCGACTGGCGAATGGTCATTTTTAGAAGGCTTTTCAGTTCGGCATCGGAATAGTCCGAAACCAGGAGTCTTCCGGCCGCCGCCCAGTTCACCGGCACGCGGGTGCCGACGTTACTGATGATCCGCAGATGGCCGCGACCCTCCTCCTTGACTAGAACCATCATCAACCCGTTATCCAAGACCGAAAGTTGAACGGTTTCTCCTGTTTCGTCGCGCAACTCTTCTGCTATCTGCGCGCCGTCGCGCAGGAGATCCACGTGGCTGCGATAGGCCATGCCCAGTTCATAAAGCTTACGGCCAATAAAAAAACCAGTGCCCTTGCTGGCGGGCGCCACATAGTCGGCCTCGATGAGCGTTCGCACGAGTTCATAGGCAGTCGACTTCGGAATCTTCAGTTCGGCGATGACCTGGGCGACCGTTATAGGCCCACCGCGCGCCAGCATCAGCCCTAGGATGTCGATCGCCCGCCTGACGCTGCGCGAGCCTTCGCCGCTCTCTTCAGCAGCTGGCATTGCAGATGTTCGCTCCTTGTGGCTCTTGCGACCTATTGTGTCCTTGCTCATTTCCGGTATTCTAGACTTTAGTCCGGCATATTGAAACGGGAAGTTTTAACCGGTGGCGGTTGGGGAAGCTCATGAAGATAAGCGATATTGAAGTTGTCGAGTTGCGGGTGCCCGGCTGGACGGGAGAAACGTTCGACGGTTCCTATGACAATTGCCTTGTTCTTGTCCATACAGACGAGGGCGTAACCGGGATCGCCGAAGTCGACAGCGTTCCTTCCGTTATCCGCGCCATTGTCGACGCGCCGCGTTCGCACACTCATGCCATGGGCCTGAAGCAGGTACTGCTGGGTGCAGACCCGTCCGACGTCGAAGGACTGTGGGAGCGGATGTATGATCTGACCAGCTACTACGGCCGGCGGGGCGTCGTCATCCATGCCATTTCGGCCGTCGACATCGCCCTCTGGGACTTGCGCGGCAAAGTGCTGAACGAAAGTGTCGGCAAACTGCTGGGTACGCCGCAGCGCGACAGCGTTCTCGCCTATGGTACTGTATACCCACTTGGCACTGAGCCTGACGACGTCAGGCACAACATTGACCGCGGGCTGAAACTCGGCCTCAAGGCCATCAAGATCGTCGCCGATCCGTTCTGGCGCGACAACCTGGACAAGACCGCTCTTTTGATCCGCACCGCGCGTGAACATGTAGGCAATGACATATGCCTGATGGTCGATGCCGCGACCGCCTGGTCTACCGTCGATGAGGGGCTGCCACTGATGCCCATTTTCCGGGAGAACGGATTCGTCTGGGTAGAAGCACCATTACCTATTGACGACCTCGATGGCCATGCGCGCTTCCAGGGTTTTGGTATCCCGATCGGCGGCGGCGATCTCGGGCTCACGACGCACTTCGAATATGAGGAGGCATTTCGACGCGGACAAATCGACATCGCGCAGCCGGACGTTACCATGGCTGGCGGCTTGACGGAGTTAATGCGAATCTCGACGTTGGCCCGGCAACTCGGGCGCCGCGTAGTTACCCATGGCTACAAATCGAATATTACAATCGCCGCGAACTTGGCCTTCCTTTCACAGCACTGGATGGATGAGCCGCTCGAGTATTCGACGAGCGATTCTCCCTTGCGCTGGAAGCTCACCAACGAGGAGTTTCCAATCGGCATAGACGGCCGGGTAAAGGTGCCAAACCGACCCGGCCTCGGAGTGTCGCTCAACCCCGAAACGGTCGACTCCTATCGTACGCGGTCATGAAATAGAGCATGAAGTCAATGCCATGCAACACTCGGTGCCCGTCGTAGCTCTTTCGAGCTCCGCCGAAAGCGGCATCTGCTGTCCGTCGTCAGATAATTTGAGAACTTTGGGCGCGTGATCGAAGAGAGGATCTGGCGCATCTGGGTTTGATGTTATGCGGCCTTGCCGCGGTGTTGCAAGCGTCTGGTTTTGATGGTGTCGCGTTTGATCCTTTCTCGTTCCAACAGGATAGTCTGGCCGCGCCCGAAGTAGACGTCGGCCGGGGTCAAGTTGCTGATGCTCTCATGGTACCGGAGATGATTGTAGTAGGCGACGAAGTCCCCGATCTTCTGCTCGAGGTCGCCCGGTAGGTAGTAGTTCTCGAGCAGGATCCGGTTCTTGAGCGTCTGGTGCCAGCGTTCGATCTTTCCCTGCGTCTGTGGATGAAGCGGCGCCCCGCGGACATGATCCATGCCCTTCTCCTCGAGCCAGTCCGCCAAGTCACCGGCGATGTAGGACGAGCCGTTGTCGCTCAACAGCCGAGGCCGGTGTGTGACCTTCATGCTGTCGAGCCCCGAGGCTTCGAGCGCCAGTGTCAGCGTCTCCGTGACGTCGCTGGCCTTCATCGTCGTGCACAGCTTCCAAGCCACGATGTAGCGGGAGAAGTCATCAAGGATTGTGGACAGATAGAACCATCCCCAGCCGGTGACCTTCAGGTAGGTGAAGTCGGTCTGCCAGAGCTGGTTCGGAGCCGTCGTCTTGTCCTTGAACTCGTCCGCCGCCTTCACAACGATGAATGCGGGGCTGGTGATGAGGTCATGGGCCTTGAGGATCCTGTAGGCTGAGGGGCCTCTGACACGAAGTATTCTTCCGTGTCGGTGAAGCGGACGGCCAGCTCGCGGGGCGACAGGTCTGGCTCGTCGAGCGCCAGCTTGACGACCTTGTACCGAACCTCGTCCGGGATGCGGTTCCACACCCGGCCCGGCTGAGGACGGCGGTCCTCGAGCGCCTCAGGCCCGTCGGTACGATATCGGTCGTACCAACGGCAGAAGGTCGGCCGGGGAATGCCGAGCTTTTCGAGCGTCCGCCGGACTGGGAGGTGCGACTGCTCCCCGCCCAGCACCGCCCAGTCTTCGCTCCAGTCGAACTGGAACGCCTCTCCCGGCGCAAAGACCAGGGGCACGAAGGTGCCGCGGCCACTCGTCTGGGCATCCCGCTGGCGCTCCACCTTCCAGGCCCGCACGAAGGCCGCCACCCGGCCGTAGGAGCCGACGTAGCCCAGAGAAACAAGGTCGGTGTAGATCTGCTTTGCTGTGCGCCGCTGCTTTCGCGACTTGCCCGCCTCTACCCGGAGCCACGCCGCCGGCTTCTCGGCAAACGGGTCCAGGTTGCTCGGCCGGTCGGGAACCTTGAACTTCGGCTCCACGGCGCCCGCCCGCAGGTATTTGCGGATCGTATTGCGCGACAGTCCTGTCCGCCGCTCGATCTCCCGGATCGGCATCCCCTCGCGGAAATGCCAACGTCGGATAACGCTCAAAAGTGCCATGTCGATCACTCCATGATCCCC
>Ga0194051_1001378_pt1 | contig 12879 bp, 11 predicted proteins | sample SepL2320m_MetaG_FD_161275 | JGI IMG/M metagenome (GOLD analysis project Ga0194051, IMG submission 161275) | Anoxic zone freshwater microbial communities from boreal shield lake in IISD Experimental Lakes Area, Ontario, Canada - Sep2016-L239-20m | ecosystem: Environmental > Aquatic > Freshwater >... | reverse complement strand
GGAGGGAAAAACTATGAATGCAATCGAATCCCGGCGTAGCCGGAGCAAGGGTCAAAGCGGTTTCACGCTTATCGAACTTTTGGTCGTTATCGCCATCCTTGGCGTACTGGCCGGAGTAGTCGTGTTTGCAGTTGGCGGCGTTACAGCCGGTGCCAAGAAGAATGCATGCAAGACAGAGCGCAAAACTGTTGAAACCGCCCTTGAAGCGTACAAGGCAGATAATAACGTTTACCCAGTTGGCTTGATCAACTTGCAGAGCGGCACCCCGTCGTACCTGAAGACTGATCCCACAGCCAACTTCACCTATGTTGCAAGCTCCGGTGTAATCTCCGGTATTGGCGCCACTGGCAAGTACAGCACTGTTTTGCTGACTGACTGCACCAACTAGTAGATCAATTTGATCTAACAGAATCCGAATTCTTGGGCGGGACCGGTCTCCGGTCCCGCCCACATTCGTTTTATAACTTACCCAGTCCGTTCACACCGTCAGTTCACCAACCGTTCCTCAGGAAGAGGCCACCGTGGCTCAAGTCGATACCAGCCCGCTCGATCAACTGCTCCGCTACCTGTGGGATACCCAGGCAACCGACTTGCATCTAGCGGCCGGCACCACGCCACGAGTTCGCATCGATGGCCGCCTGTGGGCAGTGCCCGATGCAGAGGTGATTACTACCGAGTTTATGGACGCCGTACTCACCGGCCTGCTTGATGAAGAGAACCAAGAGCAGTATTTAGCGGAGCGGCAATTGGATTTTGCCTTTACATGGTCAGAGGTTGCCCGGTTTCGGGCGAACGCATTCTTTCAGCTTGGTCGTCCAGCACTAGCGCTTCGCCTGATCCCAACCGAGATTCCAACCCCCGAGAAGATCGGCCTGCCAGAGAGCCTGTCGAGCATGCTCACCCTGCCGCATGGTTTGGTGCTTATGACGGGGCCCACCGGCTCGGGCAAGTCAACCACGCTGGCCTCGATGATTGGTTGGATCAACCAAAACCGGGCCGTGCACATCCTGACCATTGAAGACCCCATCGAATACATCCATCCGCCAGCGCAGGCACTTGTCAATCAGCGTGAGGTTGGCTCGGACTGCATCTCATTTTCCGAGGCGCTTAAGTCGGCCCTGCGTGAAGACCCCGATGTTGTCCTGGTGGGAGAGATGCGAGATATCGAGACCATTGCTCTGACCCTGACCCTGGCAGAGACAGGCCACTTGGTGTTTGCCACCTTGCATACCAATGACGCCGCCCAAACTGTTGACCGCATCATTGACGTGTTCCCCGCCGATCAGCAAGACCAAGCACGCACACAGTTCTCTATGGCACTAGCGGCGGTGGTCTCTCAGCGCTTGGTTCCAAAAATTGGCGGTGGGCGAGTGGCTGCCTATGAGGTACTCATGGGAACCTCGGCAGTATCGAACCTGATTCGAGAAGGCAAGGTTCGGCAGTTGCGTAACCTGATCGCCACCGGCCAACGCGAAGGCATGATGAGCATGGAGCAATCGCTCGGCGACCTTGTTAAGTCTGGTGTGGTCACCTACGAGGAAGCCGCCTTGGCCTCGGTGCACCCAGAAGAGATTGCTGGTCTGAGCGCCACCGGTGCCACAGGGAAACGAATCAAAGTAGAGCAGTGAGTTCTACCGAGATTGTTCTGCTGGTTTTTGGCGCGCTGTTGTTCTTGGCTCTGGGCTCATTTTGCTGTGTGATTATTGACCGGCTGCCGCTGCCGCTCGATGAGCCAAACGAATACGGCGAACTGTGGGACACGCGCCCCTGGGGCCAGGTGTTTGGCGGCAGCAGTCGCTGCTCAGACTGCGGCGAGCCGGTGCACTTCTACGACAACATTCCGGTGCTGTCTTGGCTTGCCCTGCGCGGAAAGTGCCGTGGCTGCGGAGAGCGAATCCCAGCGTTTCATCCCATTGTTGAACTTGTCTGCCCGGCGCTGTTTCTGCTGACCATCTGGTCAATTGGCTGGGGTTGGCAACTGTTGCCGGTGCTGTGGTTGATTCCCGTTGGGGTGACTGTTTCGACGATCGACCTGCGAACCCTGATGGTGCCAACCCGCATTGTGTGGCCTGCATTTGCTGTGTCGGTAGTGCTCACGTTGCTAGCCGCTGGGTTGTTGGGCAATTGGGTCTTGCTACTCACGGCGCTTGTTGGGCTCGTCACGCTGGCTGGCCCACTGTTCCTGATCTGGTTCGCGCTGCCAGCGGCTATGGGCTTTGGCGACGTTCGCCTAGCCGTGCTGCTGGGCTGGACTCTGGGCTTTTATGCCGGAAGCGAGCCGCTAGCGGGGCTGTTCTTGGCCCTGGTTTGCCTAGTGGTCTCTTCGGTAGTTGGGCTAGTAGTCGGCATCGTTGCCCTCGGGGCACGCGGCCGCAAGGCAAAAGTCCCGTTCGGGCCAGCGTTCTTTGTTGGTGCGATGTTTTGTATTCTGATGGCTGGGCCGATCCTTGAGCCCTTCGGTATTTATTCTGTCTAGTTTTTCCTGTTTGGACCCTTGTTTTTGAGTGACGCTCGGGGGTTCTTGGGGTAGCTTCGCTGTCTTAGTTCAACTCACTCGCCAACCGACGAGTCTCACAATTCCTTGGAGGGACGAAGTATGAATGCAATCGAATCCCGGCGCAGCCGGAGCAAGGGTCAAAGCGGTTTCACGCTTATTGAACTTTTGGTGGTTATCGCCATTCTTGGCGTGCTGGCCGGAGTAGTAGTGTTTGCAGTTGGCGGCGTTACAGCCGGTGCCAAGAAGAATGCATGCAAGACAGAGCGCAAAACGGTTGAAACCGCTCTGGAAGCTTACAAAGCAGACAATGCTGCCTACCCAGGTACCTTGGCCCTCCTTACCGGTGGTGCTGTGTCGTACCTGAAGACTGATCCCTCTGCGAACTTCACTTATGCTGCCGGTGTGATCACCGACATCCCAGCAGTAGGTGGCAAGTACAACGGTGTCACCATCGGTGAGTGCACGAACTAGTAGATCGATTTGATCGAACTGAAAGATGGCACCAAAAATTCTTGAGCCCTTCGGTATATATTCTCTGTAGTCCCTTCCGAGCGGCCACTTGTTCTTGAGTGATCCTCGGGGTTCTTGGGGTGGCCGCTAGAAGGGGCGAAATGATTGCAAGTCTGTCTACATGGATCGAAGAGGCCCTTCCGGTTGGGCTGCGTGAACTACCCCTTGCCGTTGTTCTGGTGGTAGGCGGAGCACTTTTTGCAGTGATTATGGGGCTGATCCTGTTGGCGATCGCAACCGCACGTGCAGAGAACGCTGGCTTGCGAAACGAGCGAGCTCGCCAAGGAAGCCTTGTCTTTTCAGGCCCCGCCCCCGTGACGGGCAGTTGGGGCGCATTGACCAATATCACCCCCGGCTGGATGCCGCCACCACTTGGCTCATCTGCGGGGTCACGACCAACGAGTGCTCGACCGCTCTGAGCCAAGAGATGAGCCAAGAGCAATGAGTTCACCACAACAGGTTGCAGCCGCAATCCGCACAGCCGTTGGCACAACACTGCGAGGCAAAGCACAGGCCATTGACCTCTCTCTTGCCACGCTGTTAGCAGGCGGACATCTGCTAGTCGAGGACGTTCCCGGCACCGGAAAAACCCTGTTGGCCAAAAGTCTGGCAGCAGCTATCGGCGGGCAGTTCGGCCGCGTGCAATGCACTCCAGACTTGCTGCCCACCGACCTAACCGGAACCTCGGTGTTTCGCCCTGATAGCGGCGAGTGGCAGTTTCGTGCAGGGCCAGTGTTTGCCAACGTGTTGTTGGTAGATGAGATCAACCGGGCATCTCCGCGCACGCAGTCTGCATTGCTGCAACCCATGGAGGAGGATCAGGTCACTATTGATGGCACCACATGGCCATTGCCTTCGCCATTCTTTTGTATTGCCACACAGAACCCGTTCGGCCAAGTGGGAACCTTTCCGTTGCCCGAGAGTCAACTCGACCGCTTTGCGCTCGTGCTGTCTCTGGGCCTGCCTGATCGGCAAGCAGAGAAAGAGATTGTGACTGGTGCAGGCGGAGCAGACCTGCTGGGCAAGATTCAACCCGTTACGCATCCTCAAGAAGTGGCCGAAGCAATAACGGCTACTTCGGCGTTGTATTGCAATGAGGCAGTAGTTGAGTACATCTTGGACCTTGCCGAAGCAACCCGCAACGAGACTCGGCTGAGCCAAGGAGTGTCACCGCGTGCCTCGTCTAGCTTGGTGCGCCTAGCTCAAGGCCATGCCGCCGTTGCGGGCCGGGACTACGTCACCCCAGATGATGTCCAAGCTGTTTTTGTTGCGGCGTTCGCCCACCGGGTGCTGGTGGCCGACAGGGTAGACACAGCGGCGGCAACTCACGTACTGGCCTGGCTGCTCACCCAAGTTCGTGTGCCACGAGTCTGACTCGGTACCCTCATGGCAGACCCTGGGCAATCTGCACGCAACAAGTCAGCACTTCGGCCAACCATCTTTGGTTTGATTCTGCTCGGAATCTTGACCACGACCTTCCTGCTGGGCCTTGCGGTGGCAGACCCATCGGCGGCCGCTCTGGTATGGGCGGGACTTTTTGCCGTTGCTCTATTCGGAGCGCTTTGGCCCCTTATTACTGTCCGGTCAGTGGGGATTGAAATCCTTGGCGCCCCAACTGACTTGGTGGTGGGGCAAGTTGGCTCGATTCGGCTGCAACTCTCGGGCCGAGCGGCCGGGCTCACGCTGCGCTGTTCGGGGTCTCCGCTGTTGGTGGCCGATGTGGTTTCACCAGGGGAAGTCAGCATCCCGCTCGAGGTGAGCGCACGAGGTGCCTATAACAGCATCCGTGTGGACTTGGGCAGTGATGCTCCGTTTGGGGTTGCGTTGGCTCTGCGCACCCGCACGCTGAAACTGCCTCGCCGTTTGCTGGTAGGGCCAGAAACTATTCGGCAGCAGGCACAGGTTCAGGATCTTCTTGGGCCGGAGTCAATCAATTTGCCCCGAGGGGTAGCCGCTCAAGGGGAGTCAGTTCGATCGGTTCGTCCCTATGTGGCCGGAGATGCCCAGCATCTGGTGCACTGGCCGAGTACGGCCCGCACGGGGGAACTCGTGGTTCGAGAGTTGGAGCCGCCCGTTGCAACTGGTCTGGCTCTGATCCTCGACCTCTCGGCTGGCTCTGGTTCGGCTGGCTCTGATTCTGCTGATGCTCAGTCTGCGGTAGAGGATGCAGCCTCACGGGCGGCGGGAATTGCAGAAGATGCCTTGGCACAAGGGGCCCGCGTTCTGTTGTGTACTTGCGAGGCGGGAAAAGCAGTTGGCAGCGAGGTGCTGGGAGTTCTGCAACTGCGCAGGCGGTTGGCGCTTGCAACGCCTGGCATTCCCGCTGCCGCACCCCCAGGGTGGGCCGCCACCAAGGTGCTACCACGGCCAACCCGTACAGCAGATGGTCAGACCCCATGAGTGTTCCCGCTGGTGAGTCATCGGCAAAGGTCGACTCGAGTTCAGACGCGGCTGTTCAACCGAGTGGATCAACCAAGGAGTTGCTGCTCGGCAAGGTTTCTCCTGATCGTCACAGCGTATCGAGCCAACGCATCTGGCTGCTGACCGCAGCGGTTGGCTTGATGCTCTGGTCGGCCTTGGCTTCGCTACCCACTTCAAGGAGTAGCAGCGGCGGTAGCAATGTTGCAGTGCAGGCCGCACTGCTGTGCGCAGTGCTGGCCATGTTCGGTTTGCGTTCGGTTCCGTTGCGGTGGATTGTGCGCGGCCTGGCACTCGTGAGTGGCGTGTTGCTGGCCAGATTCGGAGAACTCGGGCCACTCGACGGGCTGCAAGGTTCGTGGCACGCATTGCTGTGGCTCGTTGCGGTCGCTGGATGTCTGGTGCTCGCCCCATCAAGTCGAACCATCCCCGGAGTGGACTCGGGAACAGTGCTACGGGCAGATCAACTCCCCGGGCAAGTTCCCGGGCATGACTCAAGTTCTGCACTCGGCACTCCTGCAACCTCCGGACGGGTTCGCTCGGCAAACGCAGTGCCCGTGGCGCTCATGGCTGCTGCAGCCGCGCTTGTCGTTGCCAGCGCGCTGCTTCTCGGGCCGCGAGTCTCTGACGTCTTTCCAGTCGGCCCATCCGCGGGTGAACTCATCAATCAGGGAGACAATCGCACCGATAATGCGCTGGTGGCCCGAGACTCGCTCGATATGACCACCCGGCCACGACTGACCGAGCAGATCGTGATGTCGGTCCGCTCTCCTATCACGGCGTTCTGGCGCGCCGAAACCTTTGATCAATGGGACGGATCCACCTGGACTCGAACGGCCCCGCGCTCAGGGCGCCTCATCGAGGATGGCAAGGTGGTTGCTTCCCCAGAAGATGTTGCGGCCAAACAAGGCCAGCCAACCCTGCAGCAGTTCCGCCTTGAGGTTGGGTTTGCAACAGCGCTGCCATCAGCAGCGAGCGCCGTTCGAGTGGAGACTGCTGATGAGATAGCACAGCATGCTGACGGCACGTTGTGGTCACCGGGTGCACCACTTGGACGCGGCGCCACCTACTCGGTAACGAGTCGGCAGATTGCAACCGACCCCAAAGCGCTCCGAGCTACTCCATCAGCGGCTGAGGCCGCTGCGGCGGGGGACCGCACGGCAGCAGCGGTGATTGCGCAGTTTGCTCGGCCACCCACCACAACTGCCCGGGTAAGGGAACTCGCCGCGCAAGTTACCGCATCTTCGAGGAGTGACTTCGCTCGCGTGAAGGCACTCGAAGGCTGGATGGATGCCAACACGTCGTACTCACTTGATGCACCGCTCGCCCCCAAGGGTTCTGATGTAGTCGACCATTTTCTGTTTGTCTCCCAAGAAGGCTGGTGTGAACAAATTGCGAGTTCATTAGTGGTTCTGGCTCGGGCATCTGGGGTGCCCGCGCGCTTGGCCACAGGATTTGCCCCCGGCGAATGGGATGCAACTACGGGTCGCTTTGTGGTGCGCGAGCGAGACGCCCATGCATGGGCCGAAGTGTGGTTTGCGTCAACGGGATGGGTGGCCTTTGACCCGACTGCTGCGGTGCCACTCGCCGGTTCACAAGAGGCAACGCCCGGTGCCGATGCGCGTGATTGGCGAGAGGTTCTTGGCGCATTGTTGCTCGCCTTTGCCGCGGTGGTGCTGGCAGCCGGCCCCGTGTGGCGTTGGGTACGCCGACAGTCAGGGCGAGTTCGGCGTACTTCACTGCAGCGCAAATTGGTGCGCACACGCTGGGATGTTGCCGCCGAGGCTCGACTCGAACGCATCGGTGATGCTGCTGGCCGGCCCCGAGGCCCCGGCGAGACTCTGACCTTCTACGCCGGCGCGCTTGCGGGAGTCTTGGAAGATAACCGGGTCGAACAGGTGGGGGTCATTCTGGACCGAACCCGCTATCAGCAGCCGAGCCCGAGTGCGGCCCCTGCGGGAGAGGTCGATACAGACTCCCAGCGTGACTCAGCCTTCATCGATGAGGTGTTCGCCGCTCATTAGCCCCCACAGAGCGGGGTTGGGGGGTGCCGTGGCAGTTCTTCACCGGTCGCTCCATGAGCACCTGATTTCCCTCCGATACACTCGTGGGTACCTAGATGTCTCTCAGGAAGCACTGCTGCGCTCGTTGACCACCGAGACGTGAAAAGTAAGACTATTTTGGCTTGTTTGAGTGTGTGTTCTCTAGGGTTTATCTACCCTGCGGGTCTGACGGTGACCGTGTGGGAAGTGAAGAGCGCTCAACAAAGAGCGAGAGCCGAATTTTGAGGCCAACAGTTACATAGAGGGGGTGGAGAGGTGAGTAGTCAGAAGCCAACTCCACCTTGCCGACTGGCCTCTCCTGTGATGCGCTCGCAGCGCGGAGCAAGTTTGGTTGAGGTGCTCATTAGCGTTCTGCTCGTGGGAATCGTGATACTGGGTCTTGCTGCAGGCATGTTGACGCTCATCAGCACCTCAACTTCCACCTCGCAACGCCAGCAAGTCCAACTGGCGCTCGGCAGTTTCACCGAGAGCCTCAAGGCGGGAACCTACCAGCCTTGCACTTCGAACCAAGCCGTGGCCACAGCCGCCACCTATCAGGCCGCGTACGAGCAGTGGCCATCAAAATGGACTCCACCGCAATCGGGTATGACGCGCTCCATTACCGGTGTTGCTTACTGGGATAAGGCGCAAGCCGCCTTTGTTGCGTCTTGCCCAGCAGGTGGAGACCAAGGGGCCCAACGACTCACGGTTCAAGTTGATTTTCAAGACAGAACCGGTACTGCTCAGGTTGTTACTGGCAGGCAGGTGCGGTCATGAGGAGTGGTGTCAGATTCAGAGGTGGCGGGCAAGCGGGTTACACGTTGATTGAATTGCTGCTCGTGATTGGTATCTCAGCGGTGATTTTTGTGCCGCTCATGGCGTGGACGGGTTTGGCAATTCAACAGCAGCCAGTCATTCAAGACGGCTTGGTGCGCACGAGTTCGGCCGGCCTGCTGGGTGCTTACTTTCCTAGAGACGTAGTAGTTGCGGGCAAGGCCACAATCTTTGGCAGTGGAACTCCACCCACCTGGGCGAGTGATTGTGCTCCGAGCGCCATTCCAGACGCCGAAAATCCTGGCAGCGGAGGTGACCTTCAACTTGCGATGATCGAGGGCGGAACCAATGTGTACAAAGTGCTCTATAGCGCTGCTGCAGGTTCGGATAATCCGCAGCAGCAGAGCTTGTGGCGTCGAACCTGTAATGCGGCAACGAATCAGTTGATTGATGCAATCGAGGTGTACCCAGATATCAAACCAGGGTCAACGGTTACCACGTGCACCACGGAGTTAGGTGATGAGCCCTGCAGGCAGATTGAGATTTCGGTGACGCCGAGGAGCACGAACCGCGTCGTGAGGGTGCGGGCCACTCGCCGCCTCGACGAGGGTGCGCTCCCGACTGATCTCTCGGGCGTTGCGATGCCCACGGCCGTTATTCAAATTACCTCGCAGAGCGGTGTGCCACTGGTGGTAGGTCTCTCTGCAGCCCGATCGAGTGTTGGTGTTGGTCGCAGCGCAACGTACCAGTGGGAGTTCAACGGCCCCGGTCCAGTCACCGCAACGAGTACCAGCGCAGCGCAAACCTCGGCAACTTTTGTGCAGCCCGGTTTTTATACGGTGCTGTTGACCGTGTCTGATGACCTTGGAAATATCAATCGCTCGTATCAGCAGATCTCGACGACGAATCAAGCCCCAGCGGCAGTGGCGGCGGTGACCCCAACGGTTGCGGCGAACGGCACGGTGTTTAGCCTCAACGGCTCAGCCTCGGTTGACCCCGACGGCAGCATTGCTTCATATGACTGGATCGTTGAGTACCCGTCGATGGATGGGATCGTGATGGGAACACAGGTCACCACAACGGGGGCTGTAGCGAGTCTTCAGCCTCCTGCTGGCACCTTTGGTCTGGCCAGCGTGACGCTGATTGTGACCGACGCTCAGGGTGCTCAAGGCACTGCATATACCGAGTTTGAAATCACGAATCCGCTCGCACCGACTACCACCGTCGGCCCTGGTGGTTCCACGACTACCACGGTGAACCCCTCTGACCCATCAGCGGTAGTGGTGTCATTTACCAACTCCGCTGGTTCAGTCGCTAGCGACCAGAGCTTTGACGCCTCAGCTACCACAGGTACTGGTGGGAGCGGTGCTGGTTACCTCTGGGAGTTTGGAGACGGCGGGCAGGGGTCCGGCGTGAAATCCACTCACGGCTACCCGAACGATGGGCAGTACAACGTGCGGGTGACCGCCACCACTTCAGACGGTCGAACCGGTTCCTCGGCGCGGGTGATCAACGTGGGTGGAGCGGCGCCCGCACCGGTGCCATCGGTGGCAGATGGAACCCGACTGGTCTGGGCACCGATTCCAGGAGCGCGCCGATACTTGGCTGATTTTGAGTGGCGTACGGATACCGACTGTTTTCAACAACTTGTCAATCAGCAAGTTGCAGTCAGTTCGACTCCGTCTAAAGGCATTCCAGCGAACCCCTGTTCAGCGTTTGCAACCTCTCGGGCTCGGGTGGGGACGGACGCAAACGGAACCGTGAGCTGGTCCGGATGGATTTCAATTCCGTTGGTGAGTGCGTGATGCCCCGTTTGCTTGGTGAGCCTCGACACCGGAGCTACAGCCAGCACGGGTTTGTCTTGCTGGCGGTTTTAGCCGCGATTGCAATCACCTCAATCGTCATTGCGGCGTTGCTCGCGATGATGCTCAACACCATTCGGATCACTGCGAATCAAGAGCAGGCTGCTCGAGAGGCGCGAGCGGCCGACGGAGCGGTGAGTGCAGCAATTAATCAGCTTCGTTTGAATCAAACCAACGCTTCAGATGCGTGCGCTCCTGGAATTCCTACGGCTGCCCTCGGGGGGTTTTCGCTGCCCTTTGAGTCGTCCGGTCGCAGCGACTCAGCCACGGTGACCTGTAGCACTGCAGCCGACGAACTTGGTACCTCTGCCGGAGACGTCAAGCTCTCTGGCACTCGCTACGAAGGGTCATACGATTGGAAGCTGTGGCCCTGGCCTTCCTCGTTGCAATCCTCTGTCAATGTGGCGAGCCCAACGCTGGTACACCTCGGTGGTGAGGCCCTGAAATTCAACGGGAGTTTGAGTTTGAAAGCCGGGTCAGCGCCGCTTCGAACCGACTCTGCGGGCACACCAGCGCTTGAAGTTCGAGGCAAGTACGACCAAGCCGCTTCTGGTATTGGGGCCGAGGTTGGCGCGAGCGGGAATTGTGGTGCCCTTGATGGAGTTGCAGCCCTTGCTCAGACCACCGTTCGAGCGAGCGCCGGTGCAAGTTGTGGCGACCCCCTTCTCGTTCCTGTTTCGGTAACTCAGGACTATGCAATCGACGAGTCAGTTCCAACTTCGCCCTCGCTAGCAGCAGGGTGCCCGGCAGCTTCAGTCGTGACGTTCTCGCCAGGAAAGTATGACCAAAATGCAGTGGCAACACTAAACAAGTGGTTCGGTCGGGGAGCGGGAGGTTGCACCAATAAGACGTTCTACTTCCCGTATGGGCGCTACTGGTTTGACGCCAATACGGTTGTTTCTGGGGTGCCGGCAGCCAATCAACATGCACTGATCTTCGATAACCCCAGCTCAACATTTGTATTCGGCAAGGCAAACGGCTGGGACCCGGCTGGCGCAGGACCCTCGGCTACCAATTTCCCCAAGGCCTGTGACCCCCTGATTCCTGGGGCTAGCATTATTTTGTCGGCTCGTACCGAGTTTCGCCACCTAGCGGGCAGACTCGCCGTGTGCCCGTATAGCTCTAGCGGTTCCGCTGGCGGCACTCCGTACCCCGCCCTGTTGCAGCAAACAACGGTGCCGACGACGGTAACGGCCAAGACCGCAGTCTCACCCGCTGGAAATTTCTCGAACCCACAGAATCTGTTGGCAGGGCCAGCGGCTACGCCTTCAGCATCGGCTTCGTTTCGGTGCACGTTTGCGGCGGGTTACCCTGCGGGCCAGACCTGCACCTCAACAAATAAATTTACCGTCACCTTGTCGAGCACCATGAGTGGTGCGATTGGTTCGGTTGCGCTCAACGTGACCGGCAACGAGACCAATAATAACGTCAGCGGAGTGCAAGCTCGAACTGCTGCGCTCACCGTGACTCTGGCCGGTTCGGGTGGGTCATGTTCTGTTCCTGCAGCGGCGGGTGCTCCCGATAAGAGCCGAATCGCAACCTACGAGTTGCTTGGTGGGACTTGCAGAGCGCTCATCACCAAAGGTGAGCAGTTAGATGGTGCGCAAGTTGAGGTGAGCTACTCCTACAAGTACGCCCGAATCTGCCCGCTCACCATCTGCAATCAAGCTGCCCTGAGCGCGGCACAAGCTCAGTCGCTCACGATCTGGAATGTGCAAGTGGTTGCAAACCCATGGGTTGGGAGCGCCGCTTCTGTTGCCGCCACACCCCCAACAGATTGGGTAACGGTTGATAATGCTCGGGTAAACGACACAGAAACGGCGAGGATGTCTACCCTCTGCATGCCAAACCCTGTGTGTGCCGCCCGGCCAGAACAGTCGTATACGCGCACATTCCAAATGGCCGATTTCGGGAATTTTGTTGGCGGAATAGTGGGATCAAGTGACTTGACCGCGGCCACATCGCACTTACAGTCGCTTGGGGTTGTTATCAAGCAACTCGGTACACAAGCTCAAGGAATTAACCTCTCTACGCTGCCGGGGCAAACCCAGCTGACGCTCACCCTGAATGATGCAGTCAACCCAGCTGATCGGACCGTGTGCACCAGAAGTTTTACCGGTGTTGCAAACCAAGCGGGCGACAACTACTTCCCGCTTATTGGCCAGGGCGAAAGCACCTGCGGTGGTGTCCAACTCACCTCTGCAAAACAGATTGCCTCGGTGCTTTTTGGGGCCTCCCTGACCGTTGCCTATCGCCTTGATTGTGCAATCCGTTCGGGCCCACCGAATTACCAGTGCACCTATTTTCAGCCGGTGGGGGTTCAGTACGTAGGGCTCGTCGCAACCTCGGATTCCTATGCGGGTCCGGTGATCCAGTCCCGCCTGACGGTGGACTCTGCTGGGGTGGCTTCCCTGGGCGCTGGCGGCGGACCGGCCTCGGCCAACTTCTTTGGCTCGGCCTATCTCAAGAACATGGGACTTGACATCCATTGGAACGGGCAGGGCTCTGGAGCTTCGCTGTTCGGCGGAGAGTTGCAACTCAACAGCTTGGGAAGTTCAATGTTGCCTGGGGCGACAACAGATGTGGTCTGTTGCACCAAACCCGAGACCAATATTCGTAAAGTGCGCGTGACGGCCTCGGTAGGTGGCGAGGCCAAACTCTCGGCGGTGGTCGCGCTGAATCGGGATGCACCAACGGCGATTCCTGTGGTACTCGAGTGGACAGTCTGCGGCCGAAACGGAAACTGCTCCCCCTAGCCCCCTAGCCCCCCTTTTTC
>Ga0194051_1001358_pt1 | contig 13008 bp, 17 predicted proteins | sample SepL2320m_MetaG_FD_161275 | JGI IMG/M metagenome (GOLD analysis project Ga0194051, IMG submission 161275) | Anoxic zone freshwater microbial communities from boreal shield lake in IISD Experimental Lakes Area, Ontario, Canada - Sep2016-L239-20m | ecosystem: Environmental > Aquatic > Freshwater >... | reverse complement strand
ACAACGCGGTGTCCGTTCTTCAGTACCACTCGCAGACGGGCTTTCACGTGGAGGGGTACGACGCGAATCGGTTTCGCGATCGCTGGGGACTCATTCACGCGCGCCAGATGCACCCGTCGCTCTACGACCCGCGTCTGATGATGCCGTCCACGATCGGCATCGGCTACCTGCTGCCGATTTTTACGAACGCCATCGGTCACGACGACGCAGAGCATATGCGGCAGACGCTTTTCGACCCAGGCAACCTATCGCAGCCGTATCACTCGATCAACACGGACGTGCACAAACGCATCCGGTATCTCGAGCCGACAGCAGACGCGCCGCTGAAATAGACAATGTTCGGCGTCAACACCATGCCGCTATGCCCACGGCGAAGGAGTCACGACGCCGTCAATAGCACGTGGTTCAGTCGGTAGTCGCGATCATCAACGGAAGCGAAAAGGCCGGGTCTGGGACCGGGTATCGGACGACGCCGTCTGGGCAAGTGCCGCGAAGGCCTCAGATTTCGGGCAGACTGATGGAGACCCGACGGTATGCCTGTCGTGCTTCAACGAGCCTGCATCCTTCGTCGTCGAACCGGCCACTGCCGCCGCGGTGGTCATGGTCAGGCCGAGCGAGATCGAGCCCGATGCGGCGTTGTAGCCGTCCACCACGAAACGGTAGGTCGTGCCGGCCACGGCGTTGAAGGTCACGGCGCTTGTCAAAACACCGCTGCTGGCGTCGTCGTTTGACGCCACGAGCTTCAGGCCCGAGACCGATGCGCCCGTGTAGACGCCGAGCAACGTGTCGAAACCGCTATCCGCCGTCTTCAGGCTCACGCTGCCGCTCGATGGAGCCGTCCAGTTCCACCACACCGACTTGCCTCCGGCGTTGCCTGCGACGGTCGGCTCGCCCGACTGCTTGGTGGCGTTGACGTTGGTGCCGGTCACGCTGAATGACGTGCCGGTTACCACCAAGGCATTCGCGAAGGTGTCGTTTGCAGGCGCAGTCGCGGTGGTCATGGTCAGGCCGAGCGAGATCGAGCCCGACACGGCGCTGTAGCCGTCCACCACGAAACGGTAGGTCGTGCCGGCCACGGCGTTGAAGGTCACGGCGCTTGTCAAAACACCGCTGCTGGCGTCGTCGTTTGACGCCACGAGCTTCAGGCCCGAGACCGATGCGCCGGTGTAGACGCCGAGCAACGTGTCGAAACCGCTATCCGCCGTCTTCAGGCTCACGCTGCCGCTCGATGGAGCCGTCCAGTTCCACCACACCGACTTGCCTCCGGCGTTACCTGCGACGGTCGGCTCGCCCGACTGCTTGGTGGCGTTGACGTTGGTGCCGGTCACGCTGAATGACGTGCCGGTTACCACCAAAGCATTCGCGAAGGTGTCGTTTGCAGGCGCAGTCGCGTTGACGGTGAGCACGATGGAAGTCACTGACGTTCCTGCCGGTGTGCTCACGCCCGCGCTGTCAGTGGCGACGGCGTAGTACGAGTAGTTTCCCACTGTCAAGCTCGACGTACCGGCGATCGTGAGAGACCAGTTGCTGCCGCTGGCGACCCCCGAGCCGAGCAGCGTGCCGCTCGAGCTATAAAATTTCACGCCCGTGATCGTGGCCGCGGTCGAGTCGGTCGCGTTGGCGGTGAGGACCACCGCCGTGGTAGCCCCCACGGTGATGGATGTCGGGCTGACCGTGAGAGAGTTCACCACCGGAGACGGCGTGGGCGGTGGAGTGGGGGTCGTGGACGGCCCGATGACGATGTCATTCTTGTCCACGACCTTCTGCACGAGATAGCCATTGAGGGTGGCCGTGTCGGAAGTAAGGTCGCCGATCTCGCCGTTGAGCGTGTCGTCGTACCAACTGAGAGACTTGTAGTTGACGTCGGGGTCGGTGACGGCTTCCGCGATCTCGTGAGTTGAAACGGCGGTCTCTTCGTCGAAGATCGAGGCGAAGCCCTGCGACGACGGTGTGGGATTGGGCACGCCGGGATACGGCATGACGGCGTAGCGGACATCCGCCGCAATGCCAGTCGCGGTGCGGCCCGCAAAGGCCCCGTGATAGCCGAGAAAGCTGTTGACGCTACTGCTACCCCCCATCGTCACCGTGATGCCGCCAGCGACATAGACGACATACAGCCTGTTGGCACCGGGGGCCTTGGCGGCGCCGGAGTTGATTTGAGCCTGCACAATCGACCGGATCTGCGCGTCGCTCAGGGTCGTCGAGGTGAGCGTGTTGGCGACGACCCCGGCGTCGGCGGTGCCCCGAAACGAAGCTGGCGATGAGACGTTGCTGGGATTGTTGTAGCCCGCGGAGTCGAGCATATCCATGTAGGGACTGTTGACGATGTACGACAGGAATCCGTCGAGTTGAGTCTTCTGGCTCGTGAGCGTGGAATTCGAGGTCCAATTCGACGACGAGGTAGCCGAATTCGAACCGATGTAGACGCCCTGCACGGCGACGTGCGTGAGCACACTGCCGCCGTGATAGGTGACCGCGAGAGCGAGTCGCTGCTCAAGGCTCTCGATGGCACCACGGAAGGCAACAGAACGGCTACCGTCAAGCCGACGATGGGAACGGCGATGAATGGGCATGGTTGCTCCTTTGCTCCTCGCGCCGCCCCTAGAAGCACGATTGTTGAGCAGTCGGTTGAGAGTATCGGAACGCGGTTGTGGTCTGTCAAGAGTGACTCCGGTTTTTCCGGCCCGAGGGAGGGCAGAAGGACAAACATGTTTGACCTGTAGGCTGGCATTTACTCTTTGCAGGGCCAGCCCGAACGTCGATAATCGTTTCGCCCTTGGGAAATGTCACGTTCGACACGGACTCGTCATTTGGAGGCATGTCATGCCACGCAAGAACATGTCAGCGAGTGTCGGTCGATCGGTCCTCGGAGCGGAGCAGCTGGAACCTCGTCGGCTGCTCACCGCAAACCTATTGGGGGCAGTGTCACTTGAGTCACTTCTGTCTTGCCAAGTCCGAATGGCTTGGTCAGCGTTACGGAAACTTATGCTTCGTGGTCTAGAAGATTATTCTCACCTTTAGGGCTGCCCATCGTCAACTTCCCTGCCGGTATCTCAATCAACTCCATTTCAATCGCGTTTCGAGAATAACCCGTAATACAAAACAACATCCCAGCAACGACAACAACGACACGCATGGGATTCCCCTTGAAGGTGTGATGACCGGGATGAGCTTATACGCGAGAAGTGGGACGCGATAGCGACGGGCCCCTACCCCACGCCGCGATTCGGCATCCGCCTCGCACCTTGCTGCCTGCGCTTACTGTTACTGAACCGACTGACTGCGGGCCACACGAAAACCCAGGCTGTCGTGGCGGAACGACGGGACGTAATAGTTGCGGGTCGCCGACCGGCAGTCACCTGGGTAGGCCCTCCAGCCGCCGCCACGATTCACGCGGGCCGAGCCCCCGTTGGGGCCAACTGAATCGGTGCCGCCTGAAAGTTTTTCATCGTACCAATCCGAACACCACTCCCACACATTGCCGTGCATGTCATGTAAACCCCACGGGTTGGGCTTCTTCTTTCCGACCTTGTGGGCGTATTTCTCACCAGCATCGAAAGCATTGCCGTAGAACCACGCATGCTCGCCCAACTGCTTTTCATTACCACCAAATGAATGCGTTGCCGTTGTTCCTGCGCGACACGCATACTCCTGCTCTGCTTCTGTCGGAAGGCGATACTCTTCGTTGGCCTTCAACTTTTCAGACTGGCGTTCTAAATCTGTCAGCTTCTTGCAAAACGCTGTCGCATCAACCCAGTTCACATATGTTGCCGGGCAGTCCTTGTCAGCCTGTATGTATTTCTGTCCGAGCCAAGGCTCCGTGCCCATCACGCTCTTCCACTGCCCTTGAGTCACTTCGTATTTACCAATTTCGAAAGGCTTTGTCAGCGTTACAGCAACTTGTGCTTCGTCGTCTTGATGATTCTTCTCACCCGCCGGGCTGCCCATCGTGAACTTCCCTGCTGAAAGCTCAATCAACTCCATTCCAATTGAATTGGTGACGCTCTTGAGCTTTACGCCTTGTGCGAACACTGGCGCACAAAACAACACCGCAGCAACGACAACAACGACACGCATGGAATTCCCCTTGAAGGTGTGGTGACCGGGCCGGTCGGGTTGTGTCAAAATAGGGTATAGCCATAATGTCGGCTGTACAACCAAAAAAACGCCGGAAAAACCGGCGTCCAAATGGCGAGAATGCCGCTGATCCTATTTGTCATGGTTGGTGGCAGGCAAAATAAAAGAGAACGCCTCGGTACGATGCCGGGGCGTTCTTCGATTTGCATTCAGCGATGGCTACTTCTTCCCCTGCTCCTTGCATTCCTTTGCACACTTCTTGCACTGTTCGGCACACGCCTGACACGCCTTGTCGTCTTTGTGCTTTCCGCACTCGGCGGCACACTTCTCACAGGCATCGGCACAGGCGACGGCAATGGTTGCTTCCAGCGGCCCGCCCCGTGCGGCAATCTTGGAACACACCCCGCAGATGTCGGCACAGTCCAGACAGAGCTTGATGCAGTTCTTGCGGTCGGCCTTCCCTGCCAGTTCGTCGAGGCAGGCATCGACGCAGGCAAGGCAAGTTCGTTCGCAGTCCTTGCATTGAATACAGCAGGAATCGGCATTCGCATCGGCAGCGTTCGTCATTTGCCCTCCAATCCCGGCCACCGACACAGCGGCAACCATCAGCGTGAACAGAATACGACTCATTGCACATTCTCCTTGACATTAAACTTTGAGTACCGCCGAGTTGTCACGACGACTTCCCGGCCCGCTTTGCCGTCTCTTCGATCAGGCAAAGACCATGCTCCAAGAGGATCATCACGCAGTTATCCACGATCCGGTAGAACACGTTATTCCCGTTCCGACGTGCGGCCACGATGCCTTTGTCCAAAAGCCGTTGCAACTGGTTGGAAACAGCCTGCGGCTTCATTTCCATTGCGGCTGCAAGGTCAATGACGCACACTTCATCCTGACGAGCAACTTCGTGGATGAGCCGCAAACGAGTATCGTTTGCCAAAACCTCAAACAACGCTTCGACTTCGATTGCCTGCTCGCAGGATAGCAACGGGCGTTCCCGAAGGCTCTCCTTTTCAGGACACGGAATGGGGGCTCTGTTCGCAGGACGCTTTGCCATGACTTTCTCCAGAATACACGGATACATTAATCAGTGTATTCGTGTACGTCAAGACCGCATCAACTGATTTCTTAGAGTTCACATCGGTGACAACTTCGAGACCAGCTTGTTCGGCACGATTTCTGTGACCTTGCGAATCGTCGGGGCGAACGGCTTCGGCTTCTTGGCTGGCTTGACATGCAACTCCTTCCGTTGAAGCTCTTTCTCTTTACACAGATGCACCCATAGCTTTATCGCTCCCCGCGGCTGAGAAGCCGCGGCCCCTGTGCAGTCTTCGGCTGTGAATTGCCTACGTTTGGGAAGGTCAGGGACTGGCATTGGGTGCGGTCGCTTGGTTCAAAAATCTGCTTCGTACGGCATCAGCACAACGCGGCTAGAGTCTGCGGCAGATTTTTCACCGATTACCAGTATCGAACACAAGCAAACCAGCCGCGATGGCCTTTGCAAGTGCCGATCTCTTTGGGCTTCCGCTGCCCCCAGTAGCAGCAGTTCTTGATTGCCGACTCACGGCTCTGTCCAAACCCGATGCCTTCAACGGCACCACCAGCGCGGCCACAGTGTTGCAGGACTCCAGTGCGGGCCATCGTTTCGGCGTCCTGCTGCGCCGTTGAGCGAGCCCGCGTTGTGGTGGTCTGCGCTTCTACGATGCCGGAAGGTGAGGCCGCGAACAAAGATATCGCAAGGAACATGAGCATGCGACGCATTAGAAAACTCCCTATCGTTGGTGGGCTATTTGTTGGTAGGCAGAGCAACCAATGATCCTATTTTAAGTTCGTGAAAATTTTCTAGCGCGGGGCCGCCCAACTCTCCCGCGACCGAAAAAAACGCAAAACGCCGCACCGCGAAAGGTTCGAAGGATCGCCCGGACAACGGCACTTCCGCGAGCGTTTGACCGGTGACGAGCGGTCAATGGGTAGGGCCCAGAACCCTACGCGGCACCGCGAGATGTTTGGCCACTGCAGGGTTGCAATTGGCATGTTGTTTTGTATGACGGGTTGTTCTCGAAACGGCACCAATTCAATTGTTATCGAGTTGATTGAGATACAAGCAGGGAAGTTCAACATGGGCAGCCCGGCGGGCGTTGCCGTGACGCTGACGAAGCCTTTCGGACTTGGCAAGACAGTAGTGAATTAAGGGCAGCGTCAGTGTGACGGCATCACGATCCACCGTGGCGCCGCCCTCACTCGTCCACCTTCTCAACGGAACTGGACGGAACCCATTCATCCCACTCGCGCGAGTAACCGTCATAGTGGATCTTGTGTAACCCGAACTGTGAGGCAAGGACCGTGCCGCGATACCAGTTCTCGTCTTGCGACCACCAGACCTTCACGTGGGCTCCTCGAGGAATTTTCTTGAAGTGCGGATTACGGATCCGCTCGGGACCGACCCATTCATCCCATGAAGCCTCGAAATCAACGTAGTGGACGAGCGACTCCGCGCCCCGAATCGCGATGATCTGTGCCGGATACCACGTCTCCTCCCACTCCACCTCAACGTGGCGACCGAGTCCCGTCTGCGGTTTGCCATGGGTGTCGGCGACCACCAAAGTCGGATCGAAATCGTCGGAGGCGGCGAACATGGCTTTCTGTTCCTCCAGAAAAGCCATGTTCTGCTCGGCATACAGTGCCACTTCGCGGATCTCGACATCGCCGTCAGCGTCTGCATCGACAAGCGGGCTGCCTTGAAAGCCTCTGAGCAGGGACTCCGTGAACGTCCAACTGGCCGTCGAGGTGTTGTGCGAATAAGCACTCGTAAGACACGCACAGGAAAGATCCTCGCGTCGCTTCATGGTCTCGTCATACATCGCTCCGGAGTGGCAGCAATCCGCCATAAGAATCGCCTGGGCGCCGTGAAACCGCGATTCGAGCATGTCGAAGATTTCCTTCACCGGCCAATGGCTCGCATAGTCGTCGCCCGCGTCGTAATTCGCGAAATACGTGTCCCGCGTCTTTCGATTGCGGGTGCCGTGTCCCGCGAAGTAGAAGATCAGAAGGTCGCCTTCCTGAGTGCGATCGAGCTGAGCGCGGTACTCGCGACGTATCGCAGCGAGTGTCGCCCGCTCGTCGGAGAGAAAGACAATCTGATCATCGGGAATGCCTGTTGCCTTCAAGGCGGCGATTAGCCGTCGATCAGCCCGATTTGGCATCGCGTCGGGAAACGAATCATAGATGTCGGGGTGCTTCCACTGGAGAATCCCGACGGCAAAGACCCAGGTCCGAGACGGATTCCACCCGATGTCGGCAGAGGCGACGGAAATAGTCATTCCCCACATCAATATCGCCAGCACGACGATCACGTTGGGCCACTTCCGCGTGCCGACATCCATTTTCGATGCAGCCGGTTTTTCGGGCGATTGCCCGTGTACACCGATTGCAAACGTCTTGAGTCGAGTAGTTTCCATGCTGCCGCTACCTGATGCCCTGCGGGTCTACGAGCCATTCCAAAGCCTGACCTGCCCTCATGAGTGACGCTATTTTCTAAGTTAGGATTTTGCCCTCCAATAAACCAGCCCCGTGCGTTTGCTGAGGTGAACGCACGGGGCTGCCACGCCGACGAGAGTCAGGCTCGGCAGGATGCGTTTGTTCGTGAGACGTTGACTCGGCTGCCGTCCAAAGATGAGCGATTTGCCGGCGACTTGATGCAGCACCTAGCGAATGACCGCTCGCGTGAAGAATCGACGAGCCCTGGGGCTTGCATAACATGCACGGCAACGTGTTCGAGTGGTGTTCGGCCGGGGAGTTGCCTCCCCGGCCAGATCAAATTCAAATCATTGCAACCGTTTCAAAACTCAGCATCACTCGGTTGTGTCACCGCTCGAACGGGTAACGAGTCCTGCGTAGATGTTCGACGCGATATCATCCGAGATTTGACGAACCGATCCGTCGCACATCAGATGAATCACAATACCACCAGAGTGATCACTCGACGGTCCCCACGAATGATTTCCTCCGGATCCTGCAAATCCACCAGTCGGCACGTAAAAGGTCGTAAAAGTATTGGCTGACTTTGGTCCCTTGTTCAGATTTGTGGGAACTGTAGTCAACCAAGTTGCACCACTTCGAGTAGGGGCAGTGTTCGGTACACCAGTGGTCGGTCCCAATGCAACATGGAAGGAGGTTGCTCCATCGATCCAAGAAGCATATCCACGTTCTTTGCTCTCACTGGTGGCAATGGTCTTACTCGATCCATCCCGAATGTTCGAGAATGATCCACCAATAACTTGATTGGAGGTATCACTCCCAGTGAACTGAAGACCACCGATAAAAGCATCACTTCTGTCAGGTTTATTTGTCGTGGAATTAAGATGTGTTCCTACCGATGCCTTGTAGTTAGTGATTGCAATAAACGGTTCGCTCGAACCAACTGAATTGACATAGGTTGTCAATGCGGCATCCTCAGTGGCAAACGACGTTTCTACGCCAGTTCCCTGCGATGCATAGGCGCAGCTACGATCTCCAGAAAAACTTGGGCAGCTGAATCCACCAATCTGTACTGAAGAGGCATGCAGCGTGGCGGGAGGAGCAATAGCAGTTCCGGTGCCGACCAAAAGAAGCGCACTAAATGGTGACACTGCGAATGGCTTGCTGGTGTTTGGCACTGCAGAGGTATCGGTTGCCGTCGATTTACTCACAATCGCGTTGTAGAGATTCGACTGCTCGATATAAGGAAGAATATGCGTCATCCAGCTGTAACCACTACTGGTTACTGCAGTGCTTGCAGCGACCGGGTTGTGATTGGTCCAACCACTATTGGCAACCCAGCCAATACTCGAAGCCACCGGGAACGCTTTTCGCGTGTCGTGGTGGTTATGGAGACCCAGACCGAGCTGTTTGTTGTTGTTCTGACACGAACTGCGGCGAGCCGCTTCTCGAGCCGCCTGAACAGCAGGCAACAACAGACCAACGAGCACACCGATGATCGCGATGACCACCAGCAACTCAACGAGCGTAAATCCACGCCGCACCCGACTCGATCTCAAAACAGACAACAACATAGTAAAGTCTCCTTTGAAATGCCCCTTCCCAGTATAACGGGCTTTGCCAGGAATAGTTCCTTTCTATCGCTATTGAAAGCAGAAAATCGCGTGGTTCTCGAGAATGGTATGACCTGCCTCCCTAAACGGCACCACTTTCAGAGAGAGAATCTTGTGGTGTTAAAACCAAAGGAGGACATTCAATGCCCCACCTAAATACTCGTCAAAAATAGGGGCGGCGATGCTTGAAGCCAATGCTCGCCTTGTAACGCTGCCACAAGGTTCGGATACTTCATGTTTGGGAACAACCCTTTTCATTCAGAGTTCATGCGCATGCACCAAAGGCTTCGTCATTGTGAGGCTTTCATCCGTCTCACTGCCGTGCCGGTTATCGCGTTGGCGTGCGGCATTCTGGATTGCACTGCGGAGGCGGCTCCACGGGCTCGGCGACCGAGTGCTGCGCAGATCAAGAAGATGAAAGAACAAATGCAGTATTCTCAGCAGGAAATGATGCGGTACAAAACTGCTGTGATGGCCAAAGAACGCGAGGTCTATCTTTCGTACGACGAAAATGGCAATGGACACCTCGAGGGCGCGGAAAAAGCCAAGTACGACAAATTTGTCCACGCGGTACAGACAGGTAAAATGCCAAATCCACTCTCTACGATCGTCCCATTAGGCCAAGGCCCAAAGCTTGGTAAGAATAACCCCAAAAAAAAATAAACGAATAAACGGTGGCAGCCACAAAAGTGTTGGTGGAGCATGCACACAAAGGCAATTCCATGCGAGTCGCTGTTGTAGTTGCTGCGATGTTGTTTTGTGCGCCGTTGTTTGCACAAGGCGTAAAGCTCAAGAGCGTCACTAATTCAATTGGGATGGAGTTTATTGAGATACCAGCAGGGAAGTTCACGATGGGCAGCCCGGTAGGTGAGAAGTATCGTCAAGAAGACGAGGCACAAGTTTCCGTAACGCTGACGAAGCCATTCGGACTTGGCAAGACAGAAGTGACTCAAGGTCAGTTTAAGAAGGTGATGGGCATGGAGCCTTGGAACGGTCGGCCATTCGTAAAGGCTGACGAGAACTGCCCGGCAACGTATGTGAGCTGGGATGAAGCCACAGAGTTTTGCAAGAAGCTAACGGACTTAGAATGCAAGTCTGGAAAGCTGCAAGCAAACGAAGAGTATCGTCTGCCGACAGAAGCTCAGTGGGAGTATGTGTGTCGCGCAGGGACAAAAACAGCGTTTTCATTTGGCGATGATGAAAAGCAGTTGGGTGAGTATGCGTGGTTCGACGGCAACGCAAAGAACTTGGAGCAGGGATTTGCGCACAAGGTCGGCTTAAAGAAACCCAACCCCTGGGGCTTACACGACATGCACGGCAACGTGGCTGAGTGGTGCTCGGATTGGTACGGCATAAAACTTTCAGGTGGCACCGATCCACTTGGCCGGGCAGCTGGAGGCTCGGCCCGCGTGTTTCGTGGCGGCGGCTGGCGGCGCTCCCTTGGCTTCTGCCGGTCGGCGCTCCGCTACATCCTCTTCCCGTCGCTCCGCCGCAGCGACCTGGGTTTCCGTGTGGCCCGCAGTCAGTCGGTGAAGTAACAGTAGCGCAGGCCCGTTGCCGCTAACGGCAGCGATGCCGTCTACGAACTTGAAGCCGTGCCGCCGGTTCAACTTCAGAAACTTCTAGAGAACACGCTCAAGCAGGTGATCGACATAGATCGATTCAATGAGGAAGTGGAGGCAGAGGGAAAAGACCAGTGTGAGATTGAGAACACACGGCGACGAGTTATCGGGTTAATGGGATTGACGTAAGGCGGCGACCTGGGATCTATGTGGGGACGAAAAAAAACCATTTACCCTCCAATCCGCCGCTTCATCCTTGTTCGTCTCGAGGACTCCCATCCATGTTAAAGACACGATCAAGATTCTCTATAGCATCGTTCGAAGCGGCTAAAACATCAGTCCATTTGATCATCTCTGGCAATAGATCAGAGTGTTCGCCTATTCCAACTGCTTTATTAAAATAAATATCTAAAGTAGCGATAGCTTCTAGCCTCTTTGCCTCGAAATGCAATCTCGTAGCAGACAATAGTTTATTCCGAGTTTTCTCATTTTTACTCATTTGTAATCTCTTTATAAATAGTTGCTCAGTCGAATTATTCACGTTACGAACCCACGGCCATAGGATGCCAGATCGCTCTCAGGCAGCAACGCGTTTTTTTGTAAATGGTTCCTGACGCCAATGTATGTATGAATCAAAAAAATGCCGACGATTCATAACTCAGCAGTTTACAGAGCGGACGCAAAAAGGCAAAAAAGAATACCCTTTCCAAAAACCATATCCCTAGACCCAGAAACAGGCACACAATGTTCGAGTGCGGTGGTACTCTCGGGCAGATAGTTGATTTTTGGCGGTGAATATGTTTTGACGTACCCACAAAAGACCGGCACGCCGGGCATGCCGATGATCGGAGAATTGGCTCACTTTTGACACAACTCGACGAAAACGGCCTTCGAGGATCACGCCTAACAGCTTTTCAGACTCAAGGTACTCAGAGCCATCGCCGTTGCGAGCATAAAACAGATCATGCTCTGTTTTTCTATGCGACTCATCTGCGCATCAACGGCCCGTCGCTACCCGTCCCGCGTCCCGTGTGTAGGATCACTCGGTCACCACACATTCAAAGGGAATTCCTCGCGATTCGCGGGTGCCGCCGAAATTTGTCTTTGAACACTCTTAGGAAAGGGCTTTTACGATGGCTTTCACATGGAAAGAAGACTATGCCACGGTCATAGATGCAAACACGTGGAACGAATCGGTCGAGGGATACAAAGTCACAAACGTCTTCGGCCTCGCGTGGAACTATTATGTTGCCTACACGAAGTTCATTACGGGTGTGGATATAACGCTGGACATGGGGCTTAAGTGTGAGTTCTTTATGGCGGACACTTATAAAGTAGGACTTGCTGCCACAACTGAATCTTATTTCCAAAAAACTTATTTTTCCTCAACGGCGACCAATATCTGTAATTTATATTCTTGGTTAATCACTAAGCGGGAAGCTGTTGTGGGCGATGACGTTTCAGTACGCGAATCTGTTTCCGAATCGATAGCCTTCAGAGATGCCAGCATCGGGATCGATTCTATAGAAAGGGAGTCTTTCAGCTCCGTTACAACAGGACCTGAGGTACGTTCCTCTGGCTCATTCTCGCACGACGCCGACTCCCTTGTTTTCGCTGCTGCATTAGATCTCAGTATGCAGTCAGCAGGAGAAGTAAGTCTTGACGCTCCGATTGTTGAGATTTGCTGATAGCGGTGCCGACGAAAGCGGCGTCATCGCAGAATCGTGACCGCAGCTTCCAATCTTGGTTTCCGTGTGGCCCGCAGTCAGTCAGTTCAGTAGCAGCGTCGGGCAGAACTCGTCGCTACCGCGTCCCACATCTCGCGTGTAAGCTCATCCCGGTCACCACACATTCAAGGGCAATTCCATGCGTGTCGCCGTTGTCGTTGCTGGGATGTTGTTTTGTGCGCCGTTGTTTGCACAAGGCGTAAAGCTCCCGAGCGTCACTAATTCAATTGGGATGGAGTTGATTGAGATACCAGCAGGGAAGTTCACGATGGCCTGCATTCGCCGCCGTCACCGATGGGCCGAACTCCATCTCAGCTTTGCGATTCCGTGACGACTTCGCTCCACCACGAAGCCAGCCCAATCAAATTCCAAACAACTGCCCCCAAGGAATCACCAACGGGTAGCTCACTACGATCACAAGGAATACCAACGCAATCCCGGAAGGTACTTCGCTGATTTTTCCTGTCAGCAACCGTGGCATCACAAACAACAACAACCAAAGCGATTTGTAAATCACCTGAATCAGCAGCAGTGGCGACATCTGCACGGGAA
>Ga0194051_1001355_pt1 | contig 13024 bp, 18 predicted proteins | sample SepL2320m_MetaG_FD_161275 | JGI IMG/M metagenome (GOLD analysis project Ga0194051, IMG submission 161275) | Anoxic zone freshwater microbial communities from boreal shield lake in IISD Experimental Lakes Area, Ontario, Canada - Sep2016-L239-20m | ecosystem: Environmental > Aquatic > Freshwater >... | reverse complement strand
TGCCTGTGCCAGGGCCATCGCTCCGACGAGGGCAAGGCACGGTCCAGCATTCAATAATTTTATACAACGCATGTTGCAACTCCCTTTTTTACTGAAATTCTCTTTTCAAAAACCTGTTTTAAGCAACCAATGCCGCGGCTCACGCTCAGCGAATCCTTCGGAAGTGGAGCGGTTCACCATCGGGTAGCGGCACCCCGTCAAGCGTGCGTTCAATCGACTGCATCGTAAACCGTCCATCACCCGTAGGGGCAATCACTTGAACCCACTCAGCGTGGCGGCCGTCAACGGAATCGGCCGGCGTGCCGACGAGCGTGCGGTTGAAAGTCGTGCCATTGGATTCGAGGAATCCTTCTGCCCGAGCACCTGTTGAATCAAAAATCCAGGAGTGGATAACGCCAGTATCGCGGTCGGCGTGAATCACATCGATGGCTTCAAACGCATTGCCTGCCTTCGATTTGATCTTCGTGCGTCCTAGAATGGCATAGCCGTTGACGGCTTTCTCATAAATGGTCTCGATCGACGCCCCGCTCTTGGGATCGGTGGCATTCCATGTGCCAGTCAGCCACTCGAAATCTTCCAAGGCAGCGGCGTGGTTGGTCAGCACTTTCGACTCCGCCAGCCTCCACTCTCCATCCTCGAGCACTCGCAGACTTTCAAACCGTGATTCCAGCGGCTTTTCTCCCACCTTGCGTGTGAATACCAACACGCCTTTCATACGAACCAGCGTTGTGGCGACAAACTGTACGCCGGTGATCCTAATTTGCAGCATCGCCTGCGGGTGCCGAGAGAGCCAACCCTGCAGCGATCCGAGAATCGCCTCGCGGCCCTCCAACCGGGCATCGCCTTCAACGAGCGTGGCACCGCTTGTCCACTGATCGGCTAGCGCCGTGTAGTCGCGTTTATTGAACGCTTCGGCGTACGCAGTCGCCGCCTGAACAACAACCTCATCAGTATTTTTTTCTACGGCAGCCGGTTCGGCCGCCCGCCCACTCTGCCAACACAAGAGAGGGCATAGAGTCGCGACGCTCGCCCACAGCACTATCACAGAAGATGCGTGGTGCGATACCCAGCGCCGGCCCAACACAACCCAACAAAATTGCCGTAGCATAAAAAGAACCCTTCGACGAAAAAGGACCTCGCGAGGAACGACCGAATTCATCTGATCACCCATTGAAAACGCTCTCAATGAGAGCATAGACAAATTGCCAGTCGGATGCACGCGTTGAGCTGTTGCCTGTAAACATTTTCCAGAGCCACTGGATTCCCAGCGGGGTTTTTCCCAATCGAAATCGCTGTTGCTCAGCCACGGGGTTCTGCTACTCTCCCGCCGTCTAACGACAGACTCGAAACGATCGATGTCTGCAAAGGACAAGAGAACCCCTCCTTGGAGAAACCCTGTATGATTCGTAATCTTATTTTATTGGCAATCGTAGCTGGTGGACTCGTTGTCGCTGGAGTCATTCAGATTCAGCAAAACGGCACCTCCGTTCAGGTCACTGTTGACAAGCAAAAACTGAAGGCGACTGCCCGCGAAGTGATTCAGGAAGGCGAGCAGATCATCAAAAACGCTGCCGCACAAAGCGCTGCACAGACGAAAACGCGTTGAATGCAAGGCCGGGAGACGCTAGCTTTTCTGGCGGCTCTTCCAAGCGTTCCACGCGGCTGAGTCCATGCACCCGGTAGATGCGACCAGTGCTCCACTCGGTGCAACAGTGGCGGCTGCGCAGTGGTTGACCTTTGCTAAAAACTTTTCCACCACCGATGCGAAAGACCGTTCCAATCGGTAATTCCTCGACGAGCGAAAAGCCCGGCTTCGGGGCGTCATAGCGGGCCAGTGCCAGCATGATGCCCCGATCGGTACAGGTGGTGGCCGCTGGACGTTGCATGAAGACCGCCAGTGCCAAAGCGATGTCAGCCGGAAGCGCGCCTCCAGCGACCACCGGCCGCACAATAGCTTCAAACTCTTCTTTCCACTCAGATCCGTGCGGCTTTAGGCGGCGAACTCGTCGGCGGTATTTTTCCCATGCGGTCGCATGCGCAATCTCGTGGAGCAACGTGGTCAAGAAGGCGTAAGGATTGAGGTCATCGTTGACTGATATCCGATGTGCTGCCTGCCTGCGTGAGGGCGGCCTGTGATCGCCTAGCTTGGTGCGACGCGGCGGGGCTAATCGAATCACAACCGGCTGGCGGGCTAGGAGCGTCGCCAGATAGTCGGCTGTGCCATCGGGCAGTAACCCCGCCAGTCTGCTGTCTTGAATGCTCATTCGACTCCCATCAATATTTCTTGTGACCGTGGCGGAGGCCCGCTCGAGCCTCTCTGGAGTAAAGCTCATTCCTCGCTCATCGCTGCCCGGTACGCGCTCCATGACGGTACGATACTCCAGTGTTCCTGCAAACCGTCAACTGACATTCTTGGCAGTCACACAAAGCACCGATGGAATTGCCTGCGTGGTATTCTCAAACGGCTCCGCCGACTCCTTTTTTTGAAAGAGTTCTCCCTATGACGACAGCCCCTCACCCGCTTGATCACCTTTCCGTTGGGCAGCGATTTGAATCACTCTGCCTGACGCTGCCTCCTGCGCCCAAGCCAATTGGAGCCTACACGCCCAGCTTAGTGGTCGGTAACTTTCTCTATGCCTCCGGTCATCTTCCGATTCTGCCTGACGGCACGCTGGTGCGTGGAAAAATTGGCGTTGATCTTGATGCCGATGCGGGTAAGCAGGCCGCCAGGCAAGTGGGCCTCACCCTCTTAGCCACGCTCTTGGCCACGGTTGGCACGCTTGATCGAGTGCGGCGAGTTATTAAGGTGCTTGGCATGGTGAGTTGCACGCCGGAGTTTGAACAGCACCCCCATGTGCTCAACGGGTGCAGTGAGTTGTTTGCCGAGATCTGGGGCCGTGAACTCGGCGTCGGCGTGCGCAGCGCCGTCGGCGTGGCATCGCTCCCTAGCGGTGTTCCGGTGGAGATTGAAGCTCTCTTCGAACTGGCCTAAACGATCAAAGCAACGATTGCCCCCGTTCCTCAAAAGCCAGAACCACAAGCGGGTCGGCCGCTCCCAAAAGCGAACCACATCAACGGCTGGCCAAACCATTTTGCATTACAGTCTCCTCTCCCCTACGCCTCGCCAATGCCTCTCCACCACCATTACGATGCGATTGTTGTCGGCACCGGCGGGATCGGCAGCGCCGCGCTCTACCAACTCGCCAAGAGAGGCCGGCGCGTGCTCGGTCTCGACCGCTTTCCCGCCGCCCACGATCGAGGCAGTTCGCACGGCCAGACGCGGCTCATTCGTCGCGCCTATTTTGAACATCCTGATTATGTGCCGCTCCTGCTCAGGGCCTACGAACTCTGGCGTGAGTTGGAGCAGACGGTGGGCCGCACCCTCCTAGTCGAAAGCGGCCTCGTGATCGGCGGGCCGCCTGCCAGTGAGGTGCTCAAAGGAGTCCGCACATCGGCCGCCATTCATAATCTTTTGATCGAGGAAATGTCTCCGCAGAGTGCTACCCACCGCTGGGCGGGCCTACGACTGCCGGCGGAGTGGGACGCCATTTACGAACCGCAGGCTGGCTACTTATTCGTTGAGGAATGCGTGCGGGCCCACATTGAAGCGGCCGCGAGGGCTGGGGCGGAGATTCGCTACGGCGTCAGCGTGCTCCATTGGCAAACAGACAGGAACGGCGGTGCTGGGATGATGGCCGGTCGCGGCGTTACCTTGCAAACAGATCGCGACACATTCACCTGCGATCGACTGGTGCTCTGTCCGGGGCCGTGGGCGGAGGGCTTGCTCCAATTACCGTCTTTAAAGCTCACGGTGCTGCGTAAGTCGCTCTTTTGGTATGCGACAAGAACGGCTGCCCAATCGCCTCGTGCCTCCTATGCGGCGGGCCGCTTTCCCTGTTTTGCATTCGATGCTCCCGAAGGTTTTTTTTATGGCTTTCCCCAACTGGATGATCGCGGAATAAAAATTGCCGAGCACACCGGCGGCCAGCCCGTTGCCGATCCGCTCACGCTTGATTCCTCGCTCAATACCGCCGAGCAGCAGCGGGTGGAACAGATGCTTGCCCGTCACCTACCGGGCATCAGCAGTTCCTGCACCGACCACGCAGCGTGCATGTATACGATGTCGCAAGACAGCCACTTTGCAGTCGGCAGGCATCCCGCTTATCCGGCCGTTGCCCTTGCCGCAGGATTCTCTGGCCACGGATTTAAGTTTGCTTCAGTGATCGGTGAGATTCTCGCCGAGTTGGCGACCCAGTGTCTTGACACTGCCCCTGCCGCAATCAAGTTTTTGTCTCCAGACCGCTTTGAATCAGCGGGCGTTTCCTGACGTGCTGGATCAATTTTCCAGTCGACAGGCTTAAACTTTTTATGACACAGGTGGCAGAAAAATATGCCCCTCTTCGACTCACTTGTTTCGCTGCCGCAGGCTATAATTAGGCCGTAGGAAGGACAATGAGACATCCTGTCTTCGAAGGAGTTTGCCCCCAATATCCATTGATGGGCGACTTCTACCAACCTCGCGAAAGCAAAGGTGGTGACCTGAACTGGTAACAGTTCAGGAGGATGTGCGTTGGGAATGGTTCTCAGCGAAGCTTTCGGTAGATCTTGACTAGCTAGCAGCCCTTGGACAAAGTCATTTTCAAGGAGCTTGTAAGGAGTCAGCGGGCGGCAGCGGTCGATCGGATGGAGGTGCGGTCACGTCCGCCCGACAGGATCAATAGGCATTTCAGCGCCGAATAGGAGGAGGCCGAAGTGAGTCCAGGCAAGTTGCAGAAGCGCGCGGAGCCCTTGCAGAGCCTTCGGACACCCGATTCCGAAGAGCACGCGCATGATCCTCGAAAGATTCCTTGCCGCGGCCACCATCAGATGCCGCTTCGTCACGCTGGCAAGTCCGCGGAGCCAAGTGCGTCTCGCGCCGCCTGTATCGCAGACTTGAGCGAAGGATCGCTCGACCAGTTCACTCCGAGCGCGAGACAACAGTTTCCCGCGAGCACCCTTCGTGCGTCTTGGAGTCGTCATTGGAGACCTTCTTTTCCGGGCGAGTCCGGTCGAACTGCCGCAGTTCATCGTCCGTCGGATCATCGAGGGCTGCCTTCTTGGCGAGCTTCTTCGTGTAGTCTTTCCAGCCTTTGCCGGAGTCCTTGCGGACGATCGACTTCATCGAGGCGTTGGCCTGGATCGTGGTCGAGTCGATGCCCAGGGCCTCGCCCCAAAGCAGTTTCTTTCTAGCCGCCACGCTGAGAATGAACTGAAAGACCTCGTCGAACACCTCTTTCGGTAGCCGCTTGTGGGTCTTGCTGATCGACGAATGGTCGGGCACGTCATCCGAAAGAAGATGCCCGGCGGAATCGACGGACGCCCCATAACTCCCGCGTAAAACGGGGCACAAAGCGTCTCCACAAAGGAATCGAAGTCGTTTTCGGCCAGAAGCCGATTCAACGCCGTGTAGAACGGGTGGCCGGGAGACTGCGGCAACTCCGACGAGGAGACAAATGCCTCCAGTTGCCCCTCCCGGCGTCGCTTCCCAAGAGCCATTCTTTCCTCCCTGGTTCGCTATGCTCATCGGATCAAAGCCGATGGCCGCAGTTGAGCGCCAGGTCACGCGATGGGAAGACGACTTTTTCCACAGCCTGCTAGGTTTTGTATCCCTCGCTTGGCAGCCTCATGCTTGTCATCCCGTGAGTCGGCATGGCTGGCTGTGCAGTCTGCTAGAGGCATTTCGGCGTTTTCGGAAATGCTCCGTCATGCCTCAGGCTAGGGGTCGATCTAGTTGTTTGAAAACTCGCAAGCACCTTCCTTTCCTCTTAGAGGGAAAGGTTGTGAGTTATGGCACTTGGTGGATTCACTACACGGTTCATTTTGACAACCGCAAGCGGCGGATTCGGCGTTCCCTCAAAACCCGCCACCTCGCCGAAGCCTAGCAGCGACGCGATCACTTTCTGACCCGCCTAGCCCGGGATGGCGAAGTGGTATCGAACCTCTGTCGCCCGCGGTTATCAGCTCGCAAGGCCTTGCGTCCAGCCGAGTCAGCCCCAGCGGTCACCCTTGCAGATGGCCCGATTGGATGCCGCCACACTTCGCTCAGCAGGATGCCGCAGGCGACGGAAACATTGAGACTCTCCACAACAGACGTACCGGGAATCTGAATCAGCCGATCGGCCAAACCTTCGATGGGGCGGGAAATACCCTCGCCCTCACTGCCCAGCACCAGCACGACATTACTTCCCAAAGGCGATGCATAAACCGGATCACCGCGATGGCTTGAACTTGCCACGATCTGAAATCCGGCCCCCTTTAATCGCTCCAGATCGGCTGCAGCATCAGCCAGTGCGTAAACCGGTAGACATTCTGCCGCCCCTTCGGCCACCCGTACGGCCGCCGGCGAAAGAGGGGGCAAATCATTTCTGGCCCCTAGCACGGCGCCGACGCCAAAGTGGGATGCGGTTCGCAAAATTGAGCCCACGTTGTGCGGATTGTGAACGCCATCCAGATAGAGCAGCGGCCCCTTCAAGCGGCCGCTTTCAAGGGCGATCGAAAACTCCGGCGTGCCCAACCGGGGAATTTCACGCGCTAGTATGGCGATGCCCTCGTGGTGGATCGTGCCGCTGATGCGCGAGAGATTTTCCTGCTCGACCACCTGAAATCCACGCCGATTGCTGGCGCACCATTCCAGTAAGCGAGCGCAGTGCCGTCGCCGCTGATCGACAATATAAACCCGAATAATGTCTGAGGGCCGACGGGCAAAAAGAGCCTCACAGGCCCGTAGCCCGTGATACTTTTCCTCATTTTTTCCCTGATGCCGCTCCGGCGATGGGGGGCTTTTTGCAGTCGCCGTGGCCAGAGCAGGGGCGACAGTAGGTCGGCCTTTTGACGCGTAAGGCGGCTTGAGCTTGAATGGCTTGAGACTCTTGGGTTTAGCAGAATGGGGCGGTTTCATAGCAATCAACAATTCGCCGGTGAAAATGGTCAAAAGAAGCTCCCGTCGCATTGCGACAGAAAGACCGTGAACAGGAGTTTATCTGAAACTTTCCTCTCGTTTGTCCAGAATCTATTTTTGACGATACGGGCTTTTTAGAACCCTAGATTCCGAGACTTCCTGCCACGCGCCGAGCGCAGCGACGGCAATACGCCCCGCCTCGGGCAAATGGGCTAGCCAGGCAATTTACGTGATTAGCTGCCGTCCCTGCATCAACTGCAGACTTGGCTTTGTCTCACCGAGAGACCCTTTGGGCGTCGAATCGAAGAACTGGAAAGCTTCCCCGATCCGACAAACTCACTCAGGCTAAAACCCTCATTCAGAGGCACCGCACGGGATGGCACGCAGATGGAAACCCGCGACCTCAGCATCGGCTGCTTGCGCATCGTCGGCCGGCCCTTCGCACATCCCTGCTCTCGATCCCCGGCCCCGGCCCAACATCTTTCGAGCTCTGGGCAAAAGCGAACCGCCAGAGATCGTGGAAATTGACGGTCAGCGCTTTACGCGGGACGAAATATTCAAACACGATTCGTGGGCTGCGACCGGTATTTATAAGTCGAGCACCCGTCGTGCTCTTTGCAAATTTAATCGCCAGCAACCGGTCTTTATTTTTCCGATGCAATGGCTGGGCCGTTATCTGGCCTCGCGAGAACAGAGCTTCATGGACCGCCTGGCTGGCATCACAGGGATCCCACAGTCACTGGGACCTGTCTGCGTCGATGGACGGGCTCTGCCAAACGCTATCTCCCGCGAATACATCGAGGGCCATGCGCTGGCCGAAGGCGAGTGGGTTGACGATTCTTTTTTTGGCCGACTGACAAAAATCCTGGCCGCTGTGCATAGCCGCAAGATGGCCCATGTCGATCTGCACAAACGCGAAAATATTTTAGTCGACGTAGAGGGCCGTCCACTACTGATCGACTTTCAAATCTCTTTTGCCCTGCCAAAACAAAACCATCTGGCAGCCTTTTGCCTGGGCGGCCTGCTGCGTTTGCTCCAGCAGTGCGACACCTACCATCTGCTCAAACACCACGCCAAGCATCGGCCCGATCAAGCCGCGCTGAGTCTGGACGAGGTGACCCGGCTACGGCCGTGGTGGATTCGCGTCCATCGCCACATTGCCGTACCGTTTCGTAATTTTCGCAGAGGTTTGCTCGTCTGGATGGGAATCCGATCCAAAAGCGGACACGCCTTCAGCGAGGCGTTTCCAGAAATCGCCCACCGAATAGACGCGGCCAGCGGTTAACCGTCGGGCCTTTGCAAGACGGCAGGAGGCCTTGCGTGCGAAGCCGCCGCCACATTCACAGCCAGCATCAACCCACCTCGCGTGCCCCGCGCCGCCGCATCGAGCAGATTGTCGTCCACTCGCTCGTCGCTGACGTGCACACTGCCCAAGGTTTGCGGAATACCGGTTTCGGGAATCACCATTTTGGTGAGGTAGATCGTGGCTGGAAAACTCATCAGGATCGCCGTGAGCAAATCGCCAATCGAGCAGCCGGCGGCCAGGTACGCTCCCAGAATTCCCCCCGACACAAGCCCCATGCCGCTGACCATAACCACCGCCAGTTCCGAACGCGTCAAGCCAGCCAGATAAGGCCTGATCACAAGCGGGGCCTCTCTTTGGCCTAAAAAGATCGAGGCCGCCGCGTTGAGCGTTTCGGCGCCACTCGATCCCAGCACCCAGCCCGTCACTGCCGCAACTCCCCGCACCACCACCTGCATAACGCCCATGTGGTAGAGCACGGCAAACAGCGCGGCCACAAAAATAATCGTAGGCAACACGCGAAAGGCGACACAAATCCCACCGGCCCCGCGGGATCGACCAGCTGATCACCAAACAGAAATGCCGCCCCGGCCTGCGAGCAGTTGAGAATTGATTCGACCCAGCCGCCCGCATAAAAGAGCGCCGTCCTACCAGCCTCAAACCGCATCTAGAATCTCAATCGCTTTTGTGAACTGCTCGATGGCCGCTCGTAACGATCCGTCATGCGTTTCGTTGAGATGAAAGTCTGCAATCACATCGCCGACGGCCACTACGTCGCCCACTTTCTTATGCAGCACAATACCTGCTGCCGGATCAATACGGGACACAACATTGCTGCGTCCCGCCCCCAGCAGCATCGATGCCTGCCCGACTGACCAGGCTCGCACGCTGGTCAAAAAGCCATCCCGATCGGCACGAAACGATTCCACTCGTGTCGCCCTCGGTAAGACTCCAGCCGGATCGTCGCAAACGCGGCCGTCGCCCCCTTGAGCCACAACCACCCGGCGAAAACGCTCGAGTGCTGTGCCGTCTGCAATGGTGCTCTGCTAGCGGCCGATAGCCTCCTCGTGAGTGCTTGCTACGTTCCCCATCAAAAGCATTTCGGCAGCCAGTCTCAGCGACACTTCCAACAGATCAGCCGGGGGCATCACCCCGCAAACACTCAATCGACTCCTTGACCTCAAGCGCGTTGCCAACCGTCCGGCCAAGTGGCTGTTCCATGCTGGTAAGCAGCGTCTGCACAGACTTACCCATCGCGCGGCCAATCGTCGTCATGCTGATCGCGAGCGCTCTGGCGTCATCGCGATCCACCATGAAAGCTCCACCACCGTACTTTACATACAGCACGCGGTCGGCAGGCGCGATTCTGGCCGTTTGGCCGACGAGCACAAGACCACATTCGCGGGCAATCTGCCGGTAGCGATCGATCTCAATATCAACACAAAAGCCCGGGATGGCCTCGAGTTTGTCCAGCGTGCCGCCGGTATGCCCGAGGCCTCTGCCAGAAACCATCGGCACAGTCAGCCCACAAGCCGCTGCTATTGGAGCGACAATCAAACTTGTTTTATCGCCCACGCCACCGGTGGAATGCTTGTCAATCTTGGGTCCAGGAATGTCGGAGAGATCAATCACGGTGCCGGAGTGGAGCATCGCCTCTACCAAGGCCACCGTCTCATCGCTTGTCATGCCCCGCCAGGCAATCGCCATCAAAAGAGCGGCCCACTGGTAGTCGAGCACCTGGCCCGAGGCGATGCCGCCCACCACAAATTGAATCTCGTTACGAGTGAGCGCATGCCCCTCGCGTTTGCTGCGGATAATATCGACGGCACGCATGAACCAATGACTCCCCGAAAAGGTGACCGCCCACGCACCTTATACGCCGTCGCGTGTCATCCGCCGTCGCGTAAAAAATAAAAGTTAGCCGTCGGTCGGCACGATCGTGCTAAATTGCCGGTCACCCGCATCCCCCAGGCCCGGCACGATAAATCCGATATCGTTGAGCCCTTGATCAATCGCGGCAACATGGATTGAGACCTCGGGCATGGAGTGCTGCAAACAGGCGATGCCCTGCGGTGCGGCGATGAGGGCCAGAAAAATAATCCGCGGAATACCCGCGTCGCGGATGATCTCGCAGGTTCGCACGGCCGGGTTGCACGTTGCCCGCTGGGACGCCATTGGATACACCGTCACACTGTCTCCTTGGCCGAAAACTTTTGCGTCTCTCATAGCGCCAGTCGTTCTGATCAATCCAAAGCAGGCTCTTTATTCTTTATATGGCAACTCACATGCGCCACCCGGTCAATGCCGAAACCCTGATTTCTGCTTGCCGCCTAGCTGGACAGCATGCCTACGCGCCTTATTCCGGCTGGCATGTCGGCTCTGTGGCTGTTTTTTCTGCAGCCAACGGTAACGGCTCTTTTTTTTCTTTCTAGCGGCGTTAATGTCGAGAACAGCTCATGGCCTGACGCTCTGCGCGGAGCGAAACGCCATTGCTGCCGGTATCGCCGCCGGACATCGTACGCTTGTGCAGATCGCCATAACCGCCCACGATCGAACAGGAAATCCTCTGACCGGAATTGTGCCGTGCGGAGCCTGCCTGCAGGTGATTGCCGAGTTTGGAACTCCCGACACGCAGATCGTCATCGACGGCGGCGGCATTTTTCGGCTGGCGGACTTTCTGCCTCGGCCGTTGCCCCACGATGAGCTCCGCACGTTTTGAGTCGGCCAGATTTAGACTGCGCCCCGCTTGCGGGACAGCATAAACTCATTCCCCTCGGGGTCGACACACATCGCTAGATGCGGTGGTTCGCCCCCTTCTGGCTCGGGCTTGTGCGTGAGTTCGCCGCCGGCTTCGACCACTTCTTCCGCCCCCGCCACAACATCCGCAATCTGAAAGCTGAGGCCGGTCCATGTTCGCTTGCCCTCGCCACCGGAGTGGATGCCGATCACCGATCCCAAGATTTCAACCTCGGCAATCACTTCGTTTTGGCGGATCACCTTGCCCCCAAACAAGTCGCTATAAAACCGCACCGCACGGTTCATGTCGGCAGCCCACAGAATATATTTCACGCGTTGAACAATCATTGATGTCTCCTCGGGTCGCCGTCGAGCGGCGTGTTAAAGTCCTGATGAACCAGTGGTTTCTTTCTGACGCTGTTCTTTTTTTGCCGGAAACTCGACCACAACCAGCGACTTCGTTTGCGGATCAAATGAGTACTCCTGATAATACGGCAGCATCGGTAGGGCCAGTCCGTTGGGTTTCCCAGGCTCGATGATGTGGTCCATAAAATCGGCGTGCGTGGCTGGCACAGACTCATGCTCTGCTTTGTACAGTTCCATCTTCTGCGTTACAGCGATCCCCGCAATCTTTGCCACGCTGGAGCGGTAGGCATCGGCGTAGACCTCAAGCCCGTTGCCTTCTGCTGTGGATTCGGCCAAAACGCCACCAGCCGCTAGGGCCTCTTTGAGCTCAAGCACATTTTGCGTCGTCTTGCCAATCGTCTTTCGCGTCTGGATCGGTGCCACGGCCTCTTTAGTGTTGGCCTCACAACCGCCACAAAAAGCTGGCAGAGATAGGAGCGATAGAACCACAAAAGAAAATCTTGTCAAAATCATAGGTCTCTCCGCGAGGGGCTCTTTGTAGAGGTTAAGGGTTGACGACATTTTCTGGCTGACCCATGGCAAAAGCGCTTATGTTGGCCGCCGTTCTCTCCAGCAATCGCACTCGCGCTTGCCGAGTGGCCCAGGCAATATGAGGCGTGATCACGCAGCGTGGGGCCGTCAGGAGCGGATGATTTGCTGGTGGCGGTTCAACCGACAGCACATCCAAGCCCGCTCCGGCAATCTGCCCCGCGTGTAGCGCCGCGGCTAGGTCCTCTTCATTGACAAGCCCACCCCGCGCGGTGTTGATCAAAAATGCCGACGGCTTCATCGTCGCCAGCCTGGCTGCCGAGATCAGTTGCTGCGTTTCGGGCGTGAGCGGACAGTGCAGACTGACAATGTCACTCTGAGAAAAGAGCGTTTTGAGATCGACGCACTCTGGATCGCTAGTGGGCTGGCGGCGATGGGCCAGAATCCGCATTCCAAACGCGCGGCCCACAGTTGCCACGGCCTGACCAATCTTGCCGTAACCGACAATGCCCAGCGTCAATCCGTTGAGCTCGACTAACTCTCCATCCCAGTAACAAAAGTCGATGGCCCTACTCCAGCGTCCTTCTCGGACAGACTCGGCGTGGTGGCCGGTGCGATTGGTGAGTTCTAAAATTAGGGCAAACACAGCCTGTGCAACATTGGGGGTGCTGTATCCGGGCACATTACAGACACAAACGCCTTGCCTCTTGGCCGCCTCCACATCGACAATATTGTAGCCTGTAGCGAGCACGCCAATCATTCGCAGACGAGGTAAGACTGCCAGCACATCGGCCGGCAACGGTGTTTTATTGGTCAGCACGATGTCGGCATCGGCCGCCCGAATGCTAACCTCTGTAAGAGGAGTCCGATCATAGACCGTGCATTGCCCAAAGGCCTCAAGTGGACCCCAGCTTAAATCTCCGGGATTGGCTGAAAAACCATCCAGCACAACAATTTTCATGATACCTCTCTACCGTAGCATGAGCCAAGCAGCGACGACTGCCGATAGACAGTCTGGCAGGCTCAAAAAAGTCTGCAAGGATCTATTGTCCAGGCCAGTGCCAGCGACTTGCCGCTGGAGCAGACTCCGATTACACTAATATTTTATGCTCGACCTCAAAATTGTTCGTGCCTGGCTGCTGGCAGCCATCTAT
>Ga0194051_1001352_pt1 | contig 13028 bp, 9 predicted proteins | sample SepL2320m_MetaG_FD_161275 | JGI IMG/M metagenome (GOLD analysis project Ga0194051, IMG submission 161275) | Anoxic zone freshwater microbial communities from boreal shield lake in IISD Experimental Lakes Area, Ontario, Canada - Sep2016-L239-20m | ecosystem: Environmental > Aquatic > Freshwater >... | reverse complement strand
GCTGGCCGTGGAGATTGCCCAACAGGAAAAACTCAGCCGGATTCATGGTTTTGACGACGCCCGTGTGATTGCAGGGCAGGGGACGATGGCGTTAGAGATTCTGGAGGATGTGCCCGATGCCGATGCGATTGTCGTGCCCACCGGCGGCGCTGGCCTGCTGGCTGGCGTGGCGATGGTCGCCAAGAGCCTCAAGCCCGGCATCAAAATCATTGCCGTGGAAACAGCCGCTGCGGCGAGCTTTACTGCTTCGCTGGCTGCCGGGAAGCCGGTCGGTGTGCCGATTCGGCCGACGCTGGCCGATGGGCTCGCTGTCGGGAAGGTCGGCGAGCTTTCATTTGCGATTGCCGCGCCGCTGGTCGATCAGGTGGTGACTGTGGGCGAGGAGGAGTTGTCGCTGGCGGTGCTGCGACTCTTGGAGCTTGAAAAAACGGTGGTCGAGGGGGCGGCCGCCGCCGCACTGGCGGCGATCATGGGCGACGCAGGCAGAGAGCTCGCAGGCCGTCGCGTTGTGCTCTTGCTCTGTGGAGGCAACATCGATCTGTCGATGCTCGGCCGCGTGATTGATCACGGTCTGGCCGCCGATGGCCGTACCTGGCGGTTTACTACGCAAGTCAGCGATCGGCCAGGGGGCATCGCCACATTGGCTGCCGCGATTGCCGCCGCCGGTGCAAGCATTCAAGAGATCACGCACGACCGCACATTCAGCGGCCCCGATGTTTTTAAAACCAGCGTGGAAGTAACCGTTGAGACGGCCGACTTTAACCACATCGCGGCCCTTTCGCAGCGACTCTGCGAAGCTGGTTTTTCAGTTCAGCCCTCGACGCGTTCGCGGTAAGCGGCAGTCGTAAAAGGCCGGGCCGGGGCGATACCCAACAGCCCCACTGCCGTTTCGAGCAGCGACTTTGCCGATAAAAGCGATTGCGATGCCCTCGCAAGTTTGGCTATTTTTTTAGAGCTATCCCCGACGAAGAGTGGAAGTGGTGCGATGGCCGGAGAGTGCACCGTTGACAGATGAAAGTTGAGGGAGCCATGGTAATGAACAATCAGTTGAGCACGCTCGTTCAGCCAGTGTCACAGATCCCTGAGAATGCAAGTCGGGAGCGCGAACAATTGCGACGCGAACTGCTGCGGCGTATCATTGATCGGCACACTCACCGGCAGGCGATGCGAGGCGGCCCGCGATAATCGCAGCCGTCGCAGGAAGGACGAGATTCGGATGCGACACACGTGCAAATCGAATCCTCTCCCAGCGAGTCAAAAGTTGATGCGAGCGATCGCTTTTACGGCCTCGCTATCGGCTGGGCTGGCTCTGCCAATCAGAGGTGTGAAAGAGCAGGCACAGGCCCAAACATTCCCCCAAACATTCGCGTGGGGATGGGGTAGCGGAAATGCCCCGGCCGCCGCACCAGGGGCGCACGAACCCTTTGCCGACTACCTGTTGACAGGTCAAAAACCCCATCTGTCGGTGGCCCGGATTGTGGCTCCTGAAAACGCCGGCGTGTCGCTGGGCTCTGGCGTGCTGGTCGATGTCAATCGAACGCAGGCCTTAGTGCTCACCAATTGGCATGTGATTCGCGACAGTCGTTCGGCAGTGCTGGTGCAGTTTCCGGATGGGTTTCAGTCGGCCGGCACAGTCGTGCGTTGGGATGAGCCTTGGGACTTGGCGGCGATTGTTATTTGGAAACCCCACGCCGTCCCCGTCACGATTGCCGAAAGGCCGCCGCTGATCGGCGAGCCTCTCACGATTGCCGGCTACGGCCGTGGACCCTTCCGCGCAGAAACCGGCAACTGCACAGAATATCTTTCACCCGGAGCGGGCTATCCAAAAGAGTTTGTCGAACTGGCCGCGACCGCCCGGCAGGGGGATTCCGGCGGCCCGATCTTAAACGAGCGTGGTGAATTGGCTGGCGTGCTCTTTGGTCAAAGTGACGGTCGCACGATCGGCAGTTGTTCCTCGCGCGTTCGCACATTCTTGGCCAGCGTCGGATCGAAGGGTTTTACAGCCATGCCACTGGCAGAGTTCTCCAACACTCCGGCCCTCGACCGTGGCATCGGCACAAGCACACAGCAGTCGCCAGTCCGGTTTGCCACCGCGCCTCTGGATCAACCCCAGCAGCGATCGATGCATGTCGGCGGCATGCCATCAACACAGCAGTCACCAAGCGAGAGCACGACTGCCTTTTCAAATCCGCCGCTACCCACTGGCCAGTTTCCAGCGTCGGACGGCTCTTTGACATTTGCCCACTCGTATTTAAATCCCTCGGCCACGCTGGCCGAGATGTTGGATATCTTTACTAACGGCCGGTCGATGCTCATTGCTGTCGGTGGCATGGCGATGGCGATTCTGGGCCTGCGGACAATCTTTGGCGGCCGTCGCTAAGAACCGATCGGCACGACAACGAGAAGTTTTTCGGGCAGCCGAGATTGCCGGCCTATAGCCACCGGGACTCCGGTTCGTTAAAACGTCTGCCATGACACAACCCCGTCTTACTCAACGCATTTTTTTGACTTCGCTCATCGTGGCAGCGTTTTTTGTCGAATGTGCTGTTTCACCGGTTGCCATCTCGGCGACGGTCGACTGGCCGGGCTATCGAGGGCCGACAGGCGACGGCCATGCCGTGGCCGAAAATCTGCCACACGATCTCAATCAGCCGGCCAACCTCGTCTGGAAGACGCCGATCCCCGGTACGGGTTGGAGCACGCCTGTTGTCTTGGGGGATCAGGTCTGGATGACCACCGCCACAGACGGCGGCAAGTCACTGCGGGCTATCTGCGTGCGCACGTCGAGCGGTCGGCTTGTTCACGATATTGAAATTTTTGCAGTCGAGAAACCGGCCGAAATTCACAAGAAGAATTCACACGCTTCTCCAACCCCCGCCATTGAAACCGGCCGCCTCTATGTTCACTTTGGCACGAACGGCACGGCAGCCATCGACACAGCCACCGGCAAAATCGTCTGGCGAAACTCCGATCATACGCTGGAGCACATGGTTGGCCCGGGCAGTTCCCCCGTCCTCTATAAGGATCTGGTCGTCCTCACCTGCGATGGCGCAGACGTGCAGTATTCTGTGGGCCTCGATACAGCCACCGGCAAGGAACGCTGGAAGACGCCGAGATCTGGGGTGTTGCGAGACAATCCAGATGTCAAAAAAAGTTTTGCCACGCCGGCGATTTTTCGCGTGGGGGATCAGGACGAACTCGTCACGCCAGCTGCGGATCATGTTTATGCCTACGACCCCGCCACCGGCGGCGAACTCTGGCAGCTTGATTACGACGGTTTTTCCGTTGTGCCTAGGCCTGTTGCCGCGCACGGCTTGGTATTTGTGTGTACGGGCTTTAACACACCAAAATTACTGGCAATCAAGCAGGGAGGCGTAGGAAAATTGCCTCCATCGGCCATTGCCTGGGAGGAGAAGAGTCAGATCCCTGCTACGCCGGCGCTTCTTGTTGTGGGCGAAGAACTCTATGTGATGAGCGACCGAGGCGTGGCCACCTGCTTGGATGCTAAAAGCGGCCGTGAACTCTGGCGGCACCGCATCGGCGGCAATTTTTCTGCGTCACCTCTTTTGGCCGACGGCCTGATTATTTTTGCCAGCGAGGAGGGTGTTGTGACGCTTGTCGAGCCGGGCAAGTCGTATCGCGAAGTCGCTGTAAGCGATCTGGGCGTGCAGATCATGGCCTCGCCCATCGCGTTTGGATCGACGCTGATCATTCGCACTGCAGAAGATATTCGACTGTTTCGTAAGCCGCAGTGAGACGCGAGACGTGTCGGGATCGTCTTTGTCCGTACCCGCACATCGCGGCACAACGTCTCGCTTCTCCTGCTCCTCCCGCTCCCGCGAACTCTTTTGCTTAAGCCTTGGGCGTGCGTTGCACAGTCGCTTTTTTAATCACTACAGGCTCAAGCGGCTTGTCGCGAGAGTCTGTTTGCACACTCCCGATCGCTTTGACAACCGCCAAACTCGCTTCGTCGGCTGTGCGACCAAAGGCGGTGTATTGGTTGTCGAGGCTGCGGGCGTTTTCCAAGCAGATAAAAAACTGGCTGCCGGCGGAATTGGGATCGCTGGTGCGGGCCATCGAGAGCACGCCCGGTTCGTGGGGCGTGCGATTAAACTCCGCGGGGATCGTATAGCCCGGGCCACCTGTGCCTGTGCCTGCCGGGCAACCGCCTTGAATCATGAAGCCCTTGATAATGCGGTGAAAGCCGACGCCATCGTAATACCCGCTCTGGGCCAAGGCGAGTATGTTACGCACATGCCCGGGAGCACTCGTTGAATCCAGCGAGAGGCGAATCGGGCCGGCGCTCGTGTCGAGCGTGACTTCGTAGTCAAAGGCTTTCAAATCGAGGTCTTTGGCGGCTTGTTGCAGGGTGGCGGCGGAAGGTGTGGGCACAAAATCTCCTTTGTGGCGGGCTAAAAAAAGAAACAAAGATCAACCGTTTGCCCAAACGTGCCTCGCGGTCGATACTCAAGGCCTGATGCACTCGCACCCACCTCTTTCATCGCTCCCGCAAGGGGACAACCACGATCTCTCCGGGCGACAGCTGGGAGGATACCGCATCCTGCGCCGGCTTGGAAGTGGTGCGATGGCAGATGTTTATTTGGCTGAGCAACAGTCGCTCGGCAGGCAGGTGGCGGTCAAGGTTTTGCGTCCTGAGACTCTCAAGCATAAAACCGCGGTTGACCGCTTTGCCCAAGAAGCCCGGGCGGCCGCTGCGCTTGTGCATGGCAACATCGTGCAGATTCATGAGGTGGCCTGTATTGACGGCATTCATTTTTTAGCCGAGGAGTATGTCGCCGGACCATCGCTGAAAATGTGGTTACAAAAGCGGGGGGCGTGCGATGCCTTACAGGCTCTTTCCGTGCTCACGCAGGTGGGCTTAGCGCTTGGAAAATCGGCGCAGCAGGGCATCGTTCATCGAGACATCAAACCGGAAAATTTACTCGTCACTCAAGCCGGCGAGGTGAAGGTTGCCGACTTCGGGCTGGCTTGCGTACTCTCCGAAACTGACGGCCTCGATCTCACACAGGAAGGCATGACGATCGGCACTCCGCTCTATATGAGCCCTGAGCAGGCGGAGGGGCGACCGGTGGATGCCCGCAGCGATCTCTACTCGTTGGGAGCCACCGTCTACCATCTGCTCTCAGGCAGGCCGCCCTTTACAGGCACCACAAGTCTGGCAGTGGCAATGTCACATGTGAAGGATTCGCTGGTCTCGATCGCAAAGCGACGGCCAGAGCTGCCTGCCGGTGTCGCTGGCATCGTCGACAGGCTGTTGGCGAAAGATCCGGCTGATCGGTTTGCCAGTCCAACGGCTCTGCTTCAGGCTGTTGAAGCGATTGAGCACGTGATGGCCCCTGGCTCACGCCATCTGCCCTTGCCGCTGGCATGGAGCTGTGACGCATCGGCTTGGCAGGCAGACCGGCAGATCCAGCCAGAAATCCAAGTTGTTGCCGATCGCGGATGGCTCGATCAGCGGCCCCCCGCTGGCACCCGAGCGATACAAGAGGCCACCGTGCTCTTACAAGCAGCCCTTGAGCAGGAAGCGACTACCAAGCGAGCGGCTACCCGGCGATTTTGGATTGCCAGTGGCGTGGCGGCCATCGCAGCGCTCGCCACAGGCTTCACGATCGGGCGATTCAAAGGAGCCGGGAGAGGAGGAAATCTTTTTCTCAAGAAAGGAAAAGATTCTGGAAGCCTTTAAGTAAACCCGATGAAATGATAGGCTTTGATGGGGGCAGAGGCCCCATGGAGGGTGATTCAATGAAATTTAAACGAGAGTACCCTGATCGTTTGCTGCGTGGCTTTACATTGATTGAGCTGCTTGTTGTCATCGCAATCATCGGACTTTTGATTGGCCTGCTCTTGCCGGCTGTGCAAATGTTTCGTGAAGCAGCTCGTGCGGCTCAGTGCGGAAACAATCAGAAACAATTGGGAATCGCCCTGCACAGGTATATCACCGCCTTCTCTCGGGCACCGACGGCAAGAGAGATGCTCTACGAGATGGATGGATACATTGAAGGGCCGCAGTCCAAAATTTATAACTGTCCGACGGCGAATATCGGCTCTTCCATTGCGACTCTTTCCTATGGCGTCAATCCGTGCCTCGGACGCTTCCAGGAAGATTCCGACAGAATCGTGCTTGGCGACGCTTTTTCTAGCCCTTTGCCCTGGGTCACTGCCGACCAGTATGCGTGGGATAAAGCCATTGCACCCCGTCATGGCGGCATGATGAACATTCTCAAAATGGACGGCAATGTGCAGCGGCTCGCGCCAGAAGCGATCAACCCGTATGACACAGTTGTTGGAGCTGAGATTTGCACCCGGCTGTGGCGGCCGCTGCTGGATTGCGGAGGAGAGATCGCATCCCAATTAAGTAGGCCGGGACTCTTGGCTGAGTATCGCGACAAGACGGACTGGACCGGAGCACCGTACAAATCCCGAGTTGATCTCGACCTGAACATGCCTTTTGGGAGCGGCTTTTCTGGAGGGCCTAGCGGCCCGGATTATCCTAAGCATCCTATGATCAATCCAACACAAATATTTACGGTCATCTGGCGGGGCCAAATCCGGGCAACTCAGTCGGGCCAATATGTCTTCTATGTCAGCCATGATGATGGTTGCTGGATCACGATCAATGGGCAACAGATCTACGCAAACGCCGGGTGGAATGGAGGTCCTTGGAGCTGGACAGGGACTTCGTCGATCAGTTTTGTCGCAGAGCAATGGGTTGACATTGAAGTGAAATTATACCAGCAGTATACCGGCGGAAATCATCTGCGAGTGCAGTGGGAGGCACCAGGCGTGACGAGGCAAGATATTCCGCAAGGTGCATTCCAGCTTCCTCCCGGCACGCCACCGCTAAGCAACTGATTGGCATTGTGATGGCATCAACCGGCGTGAAACTTTTGTGGATGGCGATGGCGTGCTGCGCACTGTCTTGCATCGGTGAACCCCAGCCGCTTACGTTTGAGGCGATCGAGGCAAAACGCATGGCGATGCCCGACCTCTTTATCACGGAGAAAGGCAAGCAGATTCGGGCGCCGGGCATCCAGGGCGTATTTGTAGATAAAGGCTCCCGCGAAATCGCCTGGCCCGCGTATGCCTGCGACAACCCGAAGTGTCCTGGTCGTAAGGCCGATGGGCAACCGTACCTTTTTCCGTGGAGTGAGCCGCGTTTTTTTGTGACTCCAGAGGGAACGTTGGGCACGATTCCTTTTGCCACACAAAACGATTGGCAAAAGGCAGTCAAAAGCGCAGGAGGCCATCTTGTACCGACCTGCCCTGAATGCCTCAAAACCCGCCGTCTTTCGGAGGAAACGGCCGAGCAACAGGGACAATTTACAAAGTTCGTGTGCCGTTACGAACTGCCGGAATCGATTGTGCAACGGGCTCAGCTGAATGTACAATCTCAGTTGCGCAAAGCCTACGACGAGCGTCGTGCCCACCACAAATAATGAGCCATTTCCGGCAGCGTTTTGCCAAGCGCCGCTCATCGCTCAACAAAGAGGTTCTCATGATCGACTTCTTTCACCGCTTTCAGCGAACGAATGTCGACATCCTCACCCTTATTATGGCAGCGGTCTTGCTGGCGGTATTCGGCCCGCTACGAATGACTGTTCGAGCCGACGACGAGGAAGCGGTGGACGCCGCTGATCGGCCACGCCCCGCGGTGGTCTCGGCCTTGCCCGCCGATCATGCCCAGCGGATGACCGAGGGACTCGATCAGTTTCAAAAACAGATCGCCGGGATTTTGAAGGAAAACTGTCTTAAGTGTCACGGCGGGGAAAAAATTGAAGGGGAATTCGACCTAGCCACCCGCGAGGGTTTGCTCGAGGGAGGGGAATCGGGCGTGGTGGTCGTTCCCTTTCAGTCACAAGTCAGCCAGCTCTACAAATTAATCACCCACGCCGAAGAACCCATCATGCCCGACAATGCCGCAAAATTGTCGGCCGAACAAATCTCGCTGATCGCGAAGTGGATCGACAACGGCGCACCGTACGAATTCGCTTTGGCGGCCAATAAGCCGCAGAAAAAATCGGCAACGATAGAGGAGAAAGATAAATCGTGGTGGTCTTTTCAGCCATTGGCAAAAGTCACTCCACCCAATCTTGACGAGGGAAAATTAGCGGTTGGCGTTCGCACCGATGTGGACTGCTTTATTGTTGCCAAAGCAAAGGCAAAGGGCCTAGAACTTTCGCCTGAGGCCTCTAAACGAAATCTTGTGCGTCGGGCGTATCTCGACTTGCTCGGCCTTCCGCCAACGCCGGAAGAAGCAGACGCCTTCGTCAACGACGAGTCTTCTGCTGCGTGGCCTGCCTTGATTGATCGCTTGCTCGACAATCCGCATTACGGCGAGCGTTGGGCACGGCACTGGCTCGATGTTGCCCGCTTTGCCGAGAGTCACGGATTTGAACAAGACTACGACCGGCCGGGGGCATGGGCTTTTCGTGATTTCGTTATTCAAGCCCTGAACGAAGACCTCCCCTACACAAAGTTTATCGAGTGGCAACTGGCTGGGGACGAATTCGAGCCAGACAATCCGCTAGCTCTGGCGGCAACCGGGTTTTTAGGGGCCGGGGTTTTTCCCACACAAATTACAGCCAATGAAGTTGAGCGAACCCGCTACGACGCTCTTGACGACATGCTCTCGACAACGGGCTCTGCCTTCATGGGTCTCACGATTGGCTGCGCGCGTTGCCACGATCACAAGTTCGATCCAATTCCTACGCGAGATTACTATCGTCTTCTTTCCACATTCACTCTGACGGTACGAACTAATATAGATGTTGATCTGGAGCGAAACAGCAATAGCCCGAAGATGACGCAGTGGAGAAAAGAGCAGGACTCGCTGCTGGCAGAGGTAAAAACATACGAAGATGCCCTGCGAAGCGACTTGTTTCGGTCGATTGGTGCGGGCGACCGAGCCGCTAAAACATGGACGGTTCTCGAGCTCTCCGAAATTAAATCAAAAGCTGGCGCATCGTTCAAAAAGTTGGACGATGGCTCGTATCTGGCCGAGGGCAATAACGGCGATCAGGACATCTACACGATCGAGTCTCGGCCGTCTTCGCGGAAAATCACGGGCATCCGTCTGGAAGCATTGGCCGATGCAAGCCTGCCCAAATCGGGGCCTGGCCGAGCGGCCAATGGTAATTTTGGCCTCAGTAAAATCTCCCTTTCTGCCGCCACGCCGGGGGCAGAACCCGTGGCCCTAAAAATTGCCAAAGCCGATGTCGACTTTGAACAGAACAAGAGCAATCTCTCAATTGCAGCATCGTTGGACGACAATCCTACGACCGGCTGGGCTGTTGATCCTCAGTTTGGCAAAGACCATGCGGCTGTTTGTACGCTTGCCCAACCATTCGAGCTTGAGGCGGGAGTTCCGCTCACGATTACGCTCGATTTCCGAGTGAATACCCAACACTCGCTCGGACGATTTCGCATCTCGCTCACGAGTGTCGCAGAGCCATTGCTCGACGGTGATTCACTGCCCCCACCCATTGCCGATATCTTGGCCGAAGCATCGAGCCCAGAACAAATGGCCTCACTGCCAGCTGAAAAACAAAACGCCCTTTTCGAGTGGTGGAAAAAACGCGATGCGAATTGGCGCCGGCTCCAGGCGAAAGTGGATCAACACACAAAACAGGAGCCTTCCGCCAAGACCAACATCATGATCTGCGGTGAGGGCTACAAGCCCATGCGACACCACACCCAAGGAGCCGACTTCTTTCCGGAGTCGTACTTTCTGGAGCGGGGCAGCGTCGATCGTAAAAATGGCGTCGCCACCCAAAGCTTCTTACAGGTTCTCATGCCCACGGCTGATTCCCAATCGCAATGGCAATGGTCGCCTCCGGCCGGTGCACAATACTCCGGCCGCCGCCGCTCCTTAGCCAATTGGATCATTGATGTCGATCAAGGGGCCGGAGCCATTGCAGCCCGAGTGGCGGTAAATCGTCTCTGGCAGCATCACTTTGGAACGGGCATTGTCGCCACTCCCAACGATTTTGGACACACGGGAGCCAAGCCCTCTCACCCGGAGTTACTCGACTGGCTGGCTGGAGAATTGATTCGCGGCGGTTGGAAACTCAAATCCCTTCACAAACTCCTAATGACAAGTGCGGTCTACATGCAGACGACTGAGGCTGGTGCCGATTTTAAATTGAGGGAAAAAGCCGATCCAACGAATGAACTATTTGTGCGGCGAGTGCCTCGTCGGCTGGAAGGGGAGGCGATCCGTGACAGCTTGCTGGCGATTTCCGGGAAACTCAATCTCACGATGTTTGGGCCCGGCACTCGAGACGAGATGAGTCCCCGCCGCAGCATCTACTTTATGGTCAAACGCAGTGAATTGATCAGCTCAATGGTTGTTTTCGATCAGCCGGAACCGCTGGTCAGCCAAGGACAACGTCCGACGACAACGGTTGCTCCGCAGGCCTTGTTGATCATGAATAGCCCGCATACAAGGGCGTGGGCGGAAGCGTTTGCCAAGCGAGTGGAGTCGACTGCCCCCATTGCTGCCGACTTCCGGCCGGCTCTCGAACGGGCCTATCAAATCGCCATCAATCGCCCGCCCGATGAAGTGGAAACCGAATCGGCACTTGCTTTTCTGGAGAGCCAATCGGCGAACTATCGTGACGCCGGGAAGGCCGATCATCGATCTCTAGCGATGGTTGATATGTGCCAAATCCTCTTTGGGCTCAACGAACTGGCGTACCAAGAATAAGTGGAGTTTTTTCCATGCAAACATTCGATTTTTCCATCGTTCGTGAAATCGAGAAGCAGACTCGCCGCGACTGGCTCAAGCAGTGTGGAGGCGGTTGTGGCTGGCTGGCCCTGACGGGCATGTTGAGCGGAAATCAGGCTGCTTTAGCGGAGGCGACCAGGTCGCTCGGACCATTCGCCGCTAAGCCACCGATGATGCCGGCCAAGGCAAAAAATGTGATCTGGATTTTTATGAATGGCGGTCCGAGCCAGGTCGACACCTGGAACTATCGCCCGGAACTAGCCAAACGCGATGGCCAGCCTCTTGAAGGATTCGATCCAAAGACGGGTTTTTTCCCGGCAGAAGTCGGCGCGATCATGAAGTCTCCGTTTGAGTTCAAGCAGCATGGCGAAAGTGGCACGTGGGGTTCGGAACTGTTTCCAGGCTTGGCCCAGCATGTCGACAAGATGGCCTTTATTCACTCCTGTTTTTCCAGTTCCAACAACCACAGCCCGGCGCTGTTCATGATGAACACAGGCGTGACGCGAATGGGTTCTCCGTGCGTCGGTTCGTGGGTGACCTATGGTTTAGGTTCTGAGTGTGAAAATCTGCCGGCGTTTATCGTCATGTCTGATCCGCTCAATCGCGGACTGCCAAAAGGCAGTGCCTCCAACTGGGGGGCGGGATTTTTGCCAAGTATTTATCAGGGAACGTGGCTCAAACCGCAGGGTGAACCGATTGATAATTTGAAGCCACCTGGAAATCTCGCTGGCAATCCTCAGCGAGCGCAACTCGATCTACTCAACCAGCTCAATCAACACCATGCCCGACAGTCGGCGGTCGAAAGTGAACTGGCTGCACGCATCGAAAGCTTTGAGATGGCCTATCGCATGCAAACGACCGCACCCGAAGCCCTCGAATTCAGTAAGGAACCGGAGTCGATTCACGCGCTCTACGGAACCGATAAAAAACACTGCGCCCATTTTGCCAAGCAGTGCTTGCTTGCGAGGCGTTTTGTGGAACGAGGCGTGCGGTTTGTGCAAATCTACTCTGGTGGCATGGAAAATCAGCAAAGCTGGGACGGGCATATCGACTTAGCGGGCAACCACAGCGGCTTTGCTAAGGAGGCCGATCAGCCCATTGCTGCTTTGTTGAGCGATCTGGCTCAAAGCGGGCTGCTTGAATCAACGCTCGTTATTTGTGCCGGCGAATTTGGACGATTGCCCATCGCGCAAAAGGGAGCCAAGCCGGGCCGCGACCATAATCCTCACGCCTTCACAGCGTGGCTTGCGGGCGGAGGCATCAAAGGGGGCGTTCATTACGGTGAAACGGATGACATCGGATTTAAGGCGGTCGTTGACAAAGTCGGTGTGGGTGATTTGCATGCCACGATTTTGGCGGCCTTGGGGCTCGATCACGAAAAACTCACTTTCAAGTTTCAGGGACTTGACCAGCGATTGACAGGTGTGGAGCACCACCGCGTCATTAAGGAAATATTTTCCTAAAAATGATTCGACTAAATAACACGCCAGAGCAATTCCCACCGGCCATACCAGTGCGCTTGAGTGCGTTGATACTGCTGATGGTGTCGACAGCTGGCCCGCTGGTTGCGGCTGAACTAAAAAAAATCAATTTTAACAGTGACATTCGCCCGCTCTTGTCAGACAACTGTTTTCAGTGCCATGGGCCAGATGACAAAAAGCGACAGGCCGGATTGCGACTCGATCTTCGTGAGGCGGCACTTGCGATAAATGAATCGGGTGATGCGGCCCTTGTGCCGGGTGATCTCCAAGCCAGCGGTCTCGTCAAACGAATTCTCTCGACCGACCCAGAGGAGCGGATGCCGCCAGAGGAGTCGCACAAAAAACTGAGTGATGAACAAGTCGATTTACTCAAACGCTGGGTGGCTGAAGGGGCTGTGTATCAGGGGCACTGGTCTTTTCAGCCTGTCGAGCGGCCGGCTGTCCCCCGAGTCACGGATGAAAAGTGGCCCCGCAATGCGATTGATCACTTTTTACTGGCGAGACTCGAAAAAGAAAATCTCAAGCCGTCACCGGAAGCTAATCAACGCACGCTTTTGCGGCGACTGTCGCTGGATCTCACTGGTCTGCCGCCGTCGCCGGAGGAGATTGCCAGTTTTCTTGCTGATCAATCTCCCGAGGCATACGAAAAGGTTGTCGATCGCTTGCTCGCGTCGCCGGGTTATGGCGAACAGATGGCTTTACAATGGCTTGACTTCGCCCGATATGCCGACAGCAATGGCTTTCAAGCCGATAGCAGTCGCAAACAATGGCCCTGGCGCGATTGGGTGATTAAGGCGTAC
>Ga0194051_1001350_pt1 | contig 13033 bp, 12 predicted proteins | sample SepL2320m_MetaG_FD_161275 | JGI IMG/M metagenome (GOLD analysis project Ga0194051, IMG submission 161275) | Anoxic zone freshwater microbial communities from boreal shield lake in IISD Experimental Lakes Area, Ontario, Canada - Sep2016-L239-20m | ecosystem: Environmental > Aquatic > Freshwater >... | reverse complement strand
GCCGATCTCCTGGGCCAGCGCGTCACCAACATCATTCCCGAAGGCTTCGCCGAACGACTGGTGACCGACGCCACGCGCAGCGAGACCGACGCGCTGGCCCAGGAGATCGGCACCGGCATCGAACTGTCGGGCCGGCGCAAGGACGGCACCAGATTTCCGATGGAAATCATGCTGAGCCCGCTGGCCGGCGCCGACGGCGTGCTGGTGACGGCCGCCATCCGCAACATCAGCGTCCGCAAGGCCTCCGAGGAACAATTCCGCCAATCGCAGAAGATGGAGGCGGTCGGCCAGCTCACCGGCGGCATCGCACACGACTTCAACAACATCCTGTTCGTGATCCTGGCCAACACCGACGCGCTGCTGGAGGATGAAACCTTTTCGCCCAGCGTGACGGACCGCCTCAGCCAGATCGACAAGGCCGTGCAGCGCGCGTCCGGTCTAACCGGCCAGTTGCTGGCCTTCTCGCGCAAGCAGCCATTGCGCCCGCAACAGACCGATCTCAACGACATCGTGACGGACACCGGCAACCTGCTGCGCCGCTCGCTGGGAGCGCAGATCGAGATCGAGGCCGTTCTCGCCGACGACCTGTGCGTCGTCAGCGTCGACCGCTCCCAGTTCGAGACCGCACTGGTCAATCTCTGCATCAACGCGCGCGACGCGATGCCCGGCGGCGGCCGGCTGCTGATCGAGACGCAGAACATCGTGCTCGACGAGGAGTACTGCATTTTTCACGCCGGTGCCGTTCCGGGCGCCTATGCAATGCTGTCCGTGACCGACGCCGGCGCAGGAATCCCCGCGGCCGACCTGAACAGGGTCTTCGAGCCGTTCTTCACGACCAAGGAAGTGGGCAAAGGAACCGGCCTCGGCCTCAGTATGGTCTACGGATTCATCAAGCAGTCCAACGGCCACGTCAGCATCTACAGCGAGCTTGGTCACGGTACGTCGGTCAAACTTTTCCTGCCGCGCAGCGACGGGGTGATGGCAGAGGCGGTCATCCAGGACAAAGGTCCCGTCCCCGGCGGAACCGAGCGGATCCTGGTCGTCGAGGACGAGCCGCAGGTTCGCGCCAATGTCGTCCGGCAGCTGCGCAGCCTCGGTTATTGGGTCGTCGAGGCACCCGATGGCACGGCTGGGGTCGCCGCTTTCGAAGCGGCATTGCCGGCCTACGATCTGCTGCTCAGCGATGTCGTCATGCCCGGACCGCTCAGCGGCAAACTCCTGGCGGCCGAGGTTGCCCGACGTTGGCCGGCGACGAAAATCGTGTTCATGTCGGGCTTCACCGAAATTTCCAGTGTGCGCCACGAACGACTCGACGAGGGTGCCATCCTGCTCAGCAAGCCGTTCCGCAAGGTCGACCTTGCCCGGATGATCCGTCATGCCCTCGATACCGCCGGCTCTCCGGTCAGCTTAACGTCCAGCAACGCCTGATACGCCACGGATGATGTCGATCAGCCGCAGAGGATTATCGGGCAGCGCGTCGCCGCGCCAGGCGACGTGCTGGTCGGGGCGGGAGAGCACGAGTTTCTCACGATAGGGCGGCTGGGGCGCCAGATCTAGCACCGCCATCGGCACGCCGCGCAAGGCGGCGGCTTCGACCAGGCCCGTCACCTCGGTCGCTCGGTCGAAGCGCAGCAGGGTGAAGCCGGCGCCCATCGCGTCGTAGAGCGAGCGCCCCTCTTCCAGCCAGAGATGCGGCGTGCGGCAGCCCGGCACCGTCGACGGTGTGAACCGGTCCATCGTGTAATCAGGCGCCGGCTCGCCGTCGTAGGCCACGATCGGCGAGCGGTCGTAGAACGAGCCGAAGTTGAGCCCGCCGCAGCAGAATTGCGGCGTGTGCATCTCCAGGAGTTGGCGGCCCAGGGTGGCGCGCACTGTATCGCCCACGGCGCCCTCGACCTCGATGTCGGCCGGCACTTCGGCACGGGCGCGGGCGAGCGCCAGCGCGGTGCCCATGGCATATTTCGACACCTGCTCGGTGATCGGCCAGCGTTCGGCCTCGTGCGCCGCCAGGATCGCGGGATCGGCCCACCCGGCAATGACTCCCGCCAGCATCCAGGCAAGGTTGGTCGCATCGGCGATGCCGGCGTTCATGCCGTAGCCGGCGAAGGGCGCCCAGATATGGGCGGCGTCGCCGCAGACGAAGGCGCGGCGGTCTCGGAAGCGGTCGGCCAGCAGGCGGCGGCCAATCCAGTTCTCGCGGCCGATGAGTTCATACTCGAACGAGCCATCGACGCCCAGGATGTGGCGCAGGCAGGCGTCGCCGTCGATCGCCTCGAAGTCGGCCTCGTCGGGCCGCAGATAATTGTGGACCAGCCAGGTCTCGCGCCCGTCGACGGCGAACATGTTGGCGCTGCGGCGCGGATTCATGACCTGCGTCGACCAGGCGGGGGCGGCCTGCATGCGCGCGGCCAGGCCCGGGGCGCGGATGTAGCTCGACTGGGTGCGGCCGATCACGGCGTCGCCGGTCATGCGCGCACCGATCTGATGGCGCACCATCGAAGAGGCGCCGTCGCAGCCCACCAGATACGCGCATTCGATCAGGCGCCTGCCGCCACCTGCAAGATCTTCCGTTTTAGCCGTGATGCCGCCGTCGTCCTGCGTAAAACCCAGCACGCGCATCAGATTGAGGAAGTGCACACGGGGATGCGCCGCCGCCTCCGCCGCCAGCAGGGGATCGAGGTAGATCTGGTTGATGCGGTGCGGCGGTTCGGGCGTCGGCCACCCGCCGTCGGGGCCGCTCTTGTCGGTGTAGCGGTCACGCCGGCAGGGAATGTGGATGCGCGCGAACTCGGTGCCCACGGCCGTGGTGCGGAAGGCAACGTCATTGGCGTGGTCTGCCGGCAGTCCGGCGTTGCGCACGCGCTCGACGACGCCGAGGCGGCGGAAGATCTCCATGGTGCGCGCGGCGACGTGGTTGCATTTGACGCCTGGCAGGTGGCCCGACGGATTCTGCTCGGCCACGATCACGTCGATGCCGCGCGACGCCAGGTCGAGCGCCAGGGTCGAGCCGACCGGCCCGCCGCCGACGATCAGCACGGACGTGCGCAGAGTGGGCATCATCTCCGGCTAGCGGTCGAAGGCCTGCGCCAGGGCACGATGCGTGGCTCGCGCGCCCTCGCCCGCGACATCGGCCGCGGCACGCTGCCAGTGGGCGGGATTGGGCGCCTCGTAGCTGAGGTAGCCCGTATAATTCTTGGCGGCGAGCAATTGAAACAGATCGGTCCAGCGCACGACGCCCTGCCCGGGTGGCAGGCGATCGACCGGCGGCGGACCGTTGGGCGGTGCGTCCGGCACGTCGCTGAACTGGACATAGAAGATTTGCGCCTCGGGCACGTCGGAGAAGCCGCCGCCGGGCCGGCCGCCGCGCTGGAGGTGATAGGCATCGAGCAGCAGGCCGACGCTCTTTTCGCCCGCTTTGGCGATGAGGTCGAGCAGGATGTCGAGGCTCTTCACGACCGGGTGCTGGAATTGGTACTCGAGGGCCAGCCTCAGCTTGAACTCGGTGGCGATGACACCGGCGCGGCGGATGTTGGCGACCACTTCGTCGAGGCTTGCAGTGCCCGGGCCGATGGCGCTCATCAATGTCGGACAGTCGAGTGCCACGGCGGCCTGACAGCTCTCGCGGAACACCCCGAACAGCCGTTCCTGCTCTTCGCCTTTGGTGGAAAAGATCCAGCCGGGCTCCACGCCGACGCAGGCAACCGGCAGGCCGCTCTTCCTTACGAGCGCAAGCGCATCCGGATGGCGCACGAAGTCGACGCGGCGCAGTTCGACCGCGTCGAAGCCGCCGGCCTTGGCGGCAGCGAGCGCGCCCTCGAGGTTTGTGGTGTCCACCGTCCAGGTGTGGAGAGCGAGCCCGCGGAATTTATGGGTCTGGGTCATGGCGCGGAGTATAAGACGGACATTCCCGGAGGAAACATCATGAAAATCGGAGTCTTCGCCACCTTCATGTCGCCGCTGGCGACGCCGCAGATGATCCGCGACTTCGGCCGCCGCGCCGAGGGCATCGGCCTCGACTCGATCTGGATGGGCGAGCACGTGGCGCTGTTCGACAAGAACACCTACGGCTATCCCGGCTCGAAGGACGGCCGCATTCCCGTGCCCGACGGCGGCGGCATGCTCGACGTCACGGCGACCTTCGGCTTCCTGGCGGCAGCCACCACCAAGCTCCGCCTCGGCACCGGCGTCGCGCTCGTGCCGCAGCGCAACCCGATCTACACCGCCAAGGAGATGTGCACGCTCGACTGGCTGACCGATGGCCGCGTCGACTTCGGCATCGGCGTCGGCTGGAACAAGGAAGAGGTCGAGGCCTGCGGCTATCGCTGGGAGGATCGCGGCGCGCGCTGCGACGAGTTCCTGGAAGTGATGCGGCGCCTGTGGACCGAGCCGGTCGTCGACTTCGCCGGCAAGTGGGTGAAGTTCGAGACCCTGCGGCTCGATCCCAAGCCGATCCAGAAGCCACACGTGCCCATCATCGTCGGCGGCTATGCCGACGCCGCCTTCCGCCGCGCCGTGCGCTTCGGCGCCGGCTGGTACGGTTTCAATCTCGATCCCGAGCGCACCAAGGGCATGCTGGCCAAGCTCGACTCGGCGTTCGAGAAGGCCGGCCGCAAGCGCGGCAAGGATTTCGAGATCGTCATCACGCCGCCGATGACGGCCGGCCCCGAGACGCTCGACGCCTATGCCGAGCTCGGCGTCGACCGGCTGGTGATGATGCTGGGCAGCCAGCGCCCCGAGAAGATTCCCGCGCGCCTGGGCGAGATCGAGACGCTGGTGAAGAAGGCGGCGTAGACGGTGAAGATTTTCCCGTCGTCCCGACCGAAGCGCGTAGCGCGTAGTGGAGGGACCTTCGTTCTACGATAAGCTGTCACCGCCAAAGAGAAGGCCCCTCGGCTACGCTCGGGGCGACGGGGGGCGTCGTTACGCTTTAAATGCCAGCAAGCCCGAGGCGATAGACGCGGTTTGCGGTGCCGCTGAAGATCGCCTTCTTCTCGTCGACTGAAGCTCCAGCGGTCATGCGCTTAAAAGCGTTCCAGAGGGCGGACGGGCCGATGCCCATCTTGTCGACGGGGTAGTTGCTCTCGACCATGCAGCGATCGGCGCCGAACAGTTCTATGCAAGTTTTGACGTAAGGCCCCCAGTAGCCGGCGAGCCCTTCCGACGACGGTGGCGCCGGCAGCTTCATGTAGTCGTAGGCGGCCAGCCGCATCATCACGCCGCCCAGCTTCACCGAGACGTTGGGACAGGAGGCCAGCTCCTTCATCCCCGCCTTCCAGATCGCGAACACTTCGTCCTTCTTGCCGCCGTAGGGGCCGTAGCCTAGCGGCCCGCCCATGTGGCACATGACGATATTGGCCGCCGGGAATGCACGGGCGAGGTCGACCACCTCGGCGAGTTGCGGGTGGAAGACCCACGCGTCGAGCGACAGGCCGAGCGCCGCCAGCCGGGCCATGCCGGCGCGGAAGCTCGGCGTGAGGTAAAGGCCCGGACCGTCATAAGTATGGCTGTTGCCGATGATCGGATCGGCGTCCCAGGCCGCCGAATGGCGCACGCCACGGAAGCGGCCGCCGCCCGCCGCGATCTCGGCCTCCAGAACCGCCGCGACACGGTCGCCCAGGGTCAGGTCGGCAAAGCCGACGATGCCGGCGGCAACTTTCGTTGAGCCATATCGCCCGCTCGCACTCATGGCCGCCACGCCGGCCACGAACTCGACTTCGCCCACCGGCTTCATCTCGTCGGGTCCGTGGGCGCGATACATCGACCTGCATTCCTCGAACACCGTCGCCACGACATTGTGGCCGGTGCCGATGTCGGCCAGCAGCTCGTCCAGCAGATAGCGATAGCCCGGGAAGTCCCACAGGTGATGGTGGGTGTCGACGATCGGCAGGTCGGGCTCGAGAACCGGTTCCGGAGGCGCCTTGGCCAACCAGGCCTCGTCGGGCTTGAAGATGCGGCCGAATCGCGTCGGCTCGCCGGGCTTGTGGCTGGCCAGCATCGAGCCGAGTGACGAGGCGCCTTTCGTTTCCGTCATGTCCGTCATCCCTCGGCGATCAGCCGCGCCAGGGCAGCCGGCTCGCTCAACATGGGGTAATGGCCGGTATCCAGCTCGTGCCACCTGGCCTTCAGCCGCTCGGCGGCTCGACGCTGGTGCGCGACGGGCGGGTTCGAGCTGCGCTTGCACCAGATCACCGAGGCGTTCCACGCCTGATCCCAGAAACGATCCAGCCTGACCGGCGCCTGCATGGCGGCGATCGGATGCGGCGTACAGCGCTCCAGTGCCCAGGTCTTCACCTTGGGTTCGAGATCGGCGAACAGGCGCGTCTCGAAATCCTGGCGAGAGGGGCCGGTGCCCAGTTCGGTGTTCACCGCGGTCGGACGCTTCACGATATCGGGCAGGGCCTCGCCGTCGAGCAGCGCCAGCGCATCGGCAAACACGACCCGCGCCACGCGCTCGCGCGCCAGTTCCGCCGCGCGCGCCATCACCATGCCGCCGGTGCTGGTGCCAGCCAGCACGACGTCCTTCAGATCCTGGTAGAACAGCAGCTCGGCGATTTCGGCAGCATGCGTCTCGGTGTCGATGCCGGCACGAAGCTCGCCCTTGCGCTCGGCGCAGCCGTCGAGCGTCGGCGTCAGCACGAGATGGCCCTTGGCCTGTAGCTGCTCGGCGACGGGCTTCCAGATCCAGCCACCCTGGTAGGCGCCGTGGATCAGCACGAATGTGGTCATTGCCCGGTCCCTTTCTTCACGTCGACACCCGCCATCTGCTCGAAGACCTTCACAATCGCCGCGCCGTCCTGCTTATTGAGGCCGCGGGCGCGCGCCATCTGGTAGACCTGCTGCGTGACGTTCGCGAGCAGCAACGGCACGCCCAGTCGCTTGGCGAAGGCGGTCTCCAGCTCCTGGTCCTTGTAGGAAATATCGATCGTACCGCCCGGCTCGAAATCGCCGCTCAGGATTCGCGGCACGCGCAGCTCCCATGCGGCACTGGCGCCGGTCGAGACGCGCACCACGTCGTAAATCATCTGCGGATCGAGTCCCGCCTTGACGCCCAGCACCAGCGCCTCGGCCACCGCCACGGTGTTGACCTGAACCAGCATGTTGTTGACCAGCTTCATGGCAAGCCCGTTGCCCAGCGGCCCGACATGGAACGTGCGGTTGCCCATGACGCCGAACAGATCTTCGCACTTGGCGACCACGTCGGCGGCACCGCCCACGATCACCGACAGCTCGCCCGATTGCGCGCGGCCCGTGCCGCCGCTCACCGGCGCATCGAGCATGGCGATGCCCTGCGACGCCAATTTGTCGGCAATGGCGCGCGCCGCGAAGGGATCGATGGTCGCCATGCACAGCACGATGTGTCCCGGCTTGGCGGTCTTGATGATGCCGCGCTCGCCCAGGATGACCGATTCGGCCTGCTCGGTGGTCTCGACAATGACGATGGTGCGCTCCACCGCCGCCGCTACGGCTTCGGCCGTGCCGGCGAGTTCGGCGCCCTTGGCCCGGAGCGGCGCGGTTTTCGTCTGGTCGATGTCGTGGACCACCAGCGCGAAGCCCGCTTTTGCGAGATTGAGTGCCATCGGCCCGCCCATGGCGCCGAGCCCGATGAATCCGACCTTGCCGGCCATGCGTTCTCTCCTTGGTCGCTTGCTTGGACACCGCCCCTACACGCCGCCCGTCACGTCGATGGTGAGGCCGGTGACGAAATCCGATTCGGAGGAGGCCAGGAAGCAGATGACGTTGGCCTGGTCGACCGCCTCGGCGACGCGGCGCATGGGCGTGCGGTCGATCTCCTCGGCCTGCGACGCCTGGGAACGCTTCTCCCAATGCGGCCGGATGCGTTCGGTGAGCGTCACGCTGGGCGCGATGGCATTGACGTTGATGCCTTCGGGACCAAGCTCATGCGCGAGCTTGCGGGTGAAGGCGATGATGCCACCCTTGGCCGCGGCATAGGCGCTCGAACTGTTCCAGCTGAGGCCGCGCCCGGCGATCGAGGCCAGGTTGACGATCTTGCCGCGGCGTTGCCGCTTCATCACCGGGATGACGGCGTGAGTGAACAGAAAGGTGCCGTCGAGGTTGAAGGCAATCAGCTTCTGCCAGTCGGCGAAAGCCAGCTGCTCGGTCGTCGCCTGCGGATTGGCGATCACCGTGCTGCCGCCCACCGCATTGACCAGGATGTCGATCTGGCCGTGATCGCGCGCCACCTCGGCCACGACCTTGTCGACCTGGGCGGCATCAAGCGCATCGACCAGCCTGCCCTCGACCTTGCCGCCGTGGGCGGCCGTCCGGCGCAACGCCGGCACCGCCTCGTCGAGGCGCTCCTGATGATTGTCGACGCAGATCACGGTTGCGCCCTCGCGCGCCATGATCTGCGCGGTCGCGCGGCCGATGCCGTTCGCCGCCGCGGTGATCAACGCCACCTTGTTCACAAAGCGCATGGTTCCCTCGCCCGATCTCTTCTTGGTTGCAGGGATTGTGCGGCCCCGGCCGGGGGAGTCAATCAGGCCGCCGCCTGTCGTTTCGCTGGCCGCCGTGCCACGATCCCGGGCCACGATCCCGCGCCACGATCGCGGGCGAAAACACTGTCGGGGAAACGAGGAGAGCAGGCATGCAACCGGGAAAGAGACTGATCGGCAAGGTGGCGCTCGTGACGGGCGGCGCCTCCGGCATCGGCGCGGCAACGGCCAGGCTGTTCGCCCTGCATGGCGCTTCCGTCGTGCTCACCGACAGCAACGCCGCCCTCGGCAAGACGGTCGAGAAGGAGATCGTCTCTTCAGGCGGGACGGCGACCTTCGCGACCCAGGACGTGCGCCGCGAGGCGCGCTGGGCCGAGATCGTGGCCGATGCCGAGAAGGCCTACGGCCGCCTCGACATCCTGTGCAACATCGCCGGCATCTCGGGGCGCGATCCCACGCTCAACATCCAGACCAGCCTGACGGCGGGACCGCGCCTGGCCGATCAGACCCTGGAGCAGTGGAACTGGGTCATGGAGATCAACGCCACCGGCGTCTTCCTCGGCACCAAGGCCGCGGTGCCGGCGATGCTGCGGGCCGGCGGCGGCTCGATCATCAACATCTCTTCGATCTGCGGCATCATCGGCTCGCATGCCAACGCCGCCTATCACGCCTCCAAGGGCGCGGTGCGCATCTTCTCCAAGGCCGCGGCGATCCAGTACGCGCCGGACAAGATCCGCGTGAACTCGGTCCATCCGGGCTTCGTCGACACGCCGATGACCGTGCCGGGCCATTCCAATCCCGACGTCGCCCGCAAGCGCCTGGAGGCGACGCCGCTCGGCCGCTTCGGCACGCCCGACGACATCGCGGCGGGCTGCCTCTACCTCGCCTCCGACGATGCCGCCTGGGTCACCGGCAGCGAACTCGTGATCGACGGCGGCATGACCGCCAACTAGCGGACGGCTAAAGTCTTTCCAACCAAATCAGAATCAATTTCTCCTCCCCCGTAAAACGGGGGAGGAAAAGAATTCTGAATGCCTTGTTAGCGAGCGTTAGCTGATCGGATCGAGCACGACGACGGGGATCTCGCGCGAGCCCGCCTTGACCTGATAGTCGGCATAGGGCGGCCAGAAGCCGACGCCCACCTTCCACAGCCGGGCGCGCTCCTCGCCTGATGCGATGCGGGCGCGGGCCTTCATCTTCGCCGTGCCGACCTGGATCTCGACCTCCGGATTGGCCAGGAGATTGCGGTACCAGCCGGGATGCTCCGGCGCGCCGCCCTTGGAGGCGACGACGAAGTAGCCCTGGCCGGCTCCCTTGTCGTCGCTACGCCCGTAGAACAGCGGGAACAGGAACTTCTGGCCCGACTTGCGTCCCTTGGTGATCAGCAGCAGCGACGGAACGTTCAGTTCCGGCAGGTTGGGCAGCGTGATCTTGTACATATGCCCATCGGTGCCGCCGCTCGAGAGATAACGGTCGACATGATCCTTCATCCACTGCGGAAGATTGGGCGCGATATTGATATCGGTCATTGTTCTGTCTCCTATGCCGGCAGGCGTGTCGACTGCCACGTTACCATTTGCCAGCGGTCATCGCGCCTGGTGTAGACGTCGGTGAAGCGGACACCAAAGGCATTTGGCGTGCCGTTCGACACGACCTCGATATGCGCGATGCCCGTCAGGACCACCGTATCGCCGAGGTCCTGCGCCTTCACGTCAGAGGGCTTGACGCCGGTGTAGACAGTCGTGCCCGAGACCATGCCTTGAATCAGACTCCTCTTGGTATCGAGGCGTGCCGAGGAGTGCGTGTAGATCAGATCGTCGGCCAGCAGGGACTCCAAAGTCTCGACATCCTTCGCCACCATCGCCCGCATGCGTTTCCGGTCGAGATCGATGATTGCCCTTTCATTGCCTGCCATGATGGCTTCTCCTCTCAATTGAAGTTGAGCTTCAGTCCCGGCGTCGGCCAGGTCATGGTCGCGAGCTGGCCCTTGTCCGACAGGGTGATGTAGGCCGTGCGCATGTCGGGTCCGCCGAAGCAGATGTTGGTCGGATAGATGTCGGGCATCTTCACTTCGCGCACGATGGCGCCCGCCGGCGAGAACTCGGTGATCATGCCGGTGTTGAGCGTGGCCACCGTGATGTTGCCGTTCTCCAGCACCGCGAGACTGTCGAAGCGCGCGTTGCTGCCGACGGCACCGACGACGCGGCCGCTGTGATGGGCGTTGCCGGTTGGCTTGCGCAGCGTGCCCGGACCTTCAATGTCGAAGGCCCACAGCCGCGCGCTTTCGGTGTCGGCGACGTAGAGGATCTTGCCGTCGGGCGACAGGCTGCAGCCGTTGGGGCTGAGGAACGGATGGACGAGGCACTTGATCGTCGAGCCGTCCGGCTTGGCGTAGTAGACGCCGCCGTGGTCGCGCTGGCGGGCGTAACGCTTGCCGAGATCGGTGAAGTAGAAGCCACCGGCCTTGTCGAACACCAGGTCGTTGGGCGCCGACAGTCTGTGGCCGTCGCACTCGATGTAGAGCTCGGTCATCTTGCCGCTGGTGCGGTCGAGGCGCTGGATGAAGCCGTGCTTGTAGTCGGGATGCGGCGCCACACCCATCGAGTTGCCTTCGACATAGCGGCTGCCGCCGTTGTTGCAGAGATAGAGCGCGCCGTCGGGTCCGACCGCGAGGCCGTTGGGGCCGCCGCCGGTCGCCGAGAACAGCGACACCTCGCCGTCAGGCGAGACACGCGAGCAGCGATTGTTGCGGATCTCCGTCAGGATCACCGAACCGTCAGGCATGACCACCGGACCTTCGGGAAAGCCGAGACCAGTCGCCAGAATACGAACCTCACTCATCGCGTTCCCCCGCTCTCTTTGCCGCGCTTACGGAAAGCCTCATCCGCGCTACAGTAATTGCGTGTCAGCATAGCACCTCAGGGAACCCGCCGATGTCTCCGCCTGTGCAACCAGTTTTGAGTGACGAAAGGCTGCCGGGCTCGGCCGACGTCGTGGTGATCGGAGCGGGCATCGCCGGCAGCGCCGCCGCCTATGCCCTGGCCAAGAAGGGGCTCTCGGTCGCCCTGCTCGACAAGGGCCGGGTCGGCGGCGAGCAGAGCAGCCGCAACTGGGGCTGGTGCCGCCAGCAGCACCGCGACCTGCGCGAACTGCCGCTGGCCATGAAGAGCCTGGAAATCTGGGGCGATCTCGGCCGCGAACTGGGCGTCGAAACAGGCTTTCGCCGCACCGGCCTGCTCTACGTCACCACTCGGCCGGCCGACCTCGCCCAATGGGAAGAGTGGACGCTGCGCGCACGGGACTATCAGATGCACAGCCGCATACTGAGCGGCGCCGAGGCCAAGGCAATGACGCCCGGCAGCATCGTCGACTGGATCGGCGGCGTGCATTCGCCGACCGACGGCCGTGCCGAGCCGGCGCTGGCCGGCCCCGCCATCGCCGAGGGCGCGCGGCGGCTGGGGGCCACGATCCATCAGGACTGCGCGGCGCGCGGGCTCGAGATGGAGGCTGGCAAGGTCTCGGGCGTCGTCACCGAGAGGGGCACGATCCGCACCCGGGCCGTGCTGTGCGCGGGCGGTGCCTGGAGTTCGCTGTTCTGCCGCTGGCACGGCATTCGGCTCGCACAGGCCAGCGTGCGCTCGACATCGTTCGCGACGGTCGCCGCGCCCGCGGTGACCGATGGTGGCCTGTCGATGCCCGACGTCACCATCCGCCGCCGCCTCGACGGCGGCTACACCGTGGGCCTGGGCGGGCGTGGCTTGGTCGAGCTGTCGCCACAGGGCCTGCTCTATGCGCGCCAGTTCTGGCCGACCTTCAAGAAGCGCCGCGCGGGGTTGAAATTCTCCGTCGGCCGTTCGTTCTTCGAGGGACCAGAAGCCTTGTCGCGCTGGGCGCTCGACCGCGTGTCCCCCTTCGAGCGGCAGCGCACGCTCGATCCGGCGCCCGATCCGGCGCTGGTCAAACTGGGACTGACACGGCTCGCTGAATATTATCCGGCGCTGGTCGGCCTGAAGCCGGCGCAGGCGTGGGGCGGCCTCATCGATTCGACACCCGACGGCATACCGGTGATTTCGGCAGTCGACTCGCTGCCCGGTCTGCATCTTTCGACAGGGTACAGCGGCCATGGCTTCGGTATCGGGCCGGCAGCGGGACAGCTCGCCGCCGACCTGATCGCCGGCGATCCGCCGATCGTCGATCCTTATCCCTTCCGCTACAGCCGCCTCGTCGACGGCACCGACCTCGGCGCGCCGGGCATGATGTAGGACTTCAGATCCGCTGATCCATCTCCATCGCCGGTTCCGGCACATCGACGCAGCCGATGATACGCGCCGGCACGCCGGCCGCCGTGCAGCCGGCCGGGACGGGTTCGAGCACCACGCTGCCCGCCGCGATCTTGGCGCAGGCGCCGATCTCGATGTTGCCCAGCACCTTGGCGCCGGCGCCCAGCAGCACGCCACGACGCACCTTGGGATGACGATCACCGCGTTCCTTGCCGGTGCCGCCCAGGGTCACGCCGTGCAGCATGGAAACGCCGTCTTCCACCACGGCGGTCTCGCCGATCACCACGCCGGTGCCATGGT
>Ga0194051_1001347_pt1 | contig 13051 bp, 11 predicted proteins | sample SepL2320m_MetaG_FD_161275 | JGI IMG/M metagenome (GOLD analysis project Ga0194051, IMG submission 161275) | Anoxic zone freshwater microbial communities from boreal shield lake in IISD Experimental Lakes Area, Ontario, Canada - Sep2016-L239-20m | ecosystem: Environmental > Aquatic > Freshwater >... | reverse complement strand
CATCAAGCGTGATGACGTTGCCGTCGCGGCCGATGAGGATCACCGTTGGAATACCTCTGATGCCATAGAAGGTAGACAGTGGGTGCCGCCAACCTTCGCCTTCTGATTTTTCAAATAGGATCGGCCACGGAATCTTTTGTTCATCGACGAATTTTTCGAGTGCGCCACGATCCTCGTCGAGGCTCACACCAACCACTTCAAAACCCTTCGCGTGGTATTTTTCGTACTGTTCTAGCACGTTCGGAATTTCGGCAACGCACGGTCCGCACCATGTGGCCCAAAAATCAACCAGCACGACCTTACCAATCAATGATTTCTGATTGAAGGGCTTACCATCGAGGAGCGTACCCTTGATTTCCATCGGATGGCCGGGCAGAGACAGCCTGCGAAGTACGCCGGCAAAACTTTCGCCCATTTCACGAATGCGCGCATTGGAACTCTTCGCAAAAATCGGTCCGAACGCACTGTAAGCGGCTTGGGCACTCTGTTCGCCACCTGGCATTTGCTCAAAGGCTCCGGCCAACTGCATTGCCAGACCGGCGGTGGCTACGTCATTCGGATCAGCTGCCAGCATGGCTGCAGTCTTTTGAATAAGGGCCGGTCCTCCATCGAGCGTCCCGCTAGAAAAGATCTGCTGAGCCTCTGAGACAAGCAGCAGTCGCCGGGCTTCCGCGGCCAGTTCTACCGACGGGCTATCGACAAGCGTCTGTGCAAATATCGCCATCTCGGCAGAAGCCTTTTCGTTCCCGAGCCTACCAAGCATCATCAGGCTCTCTAATTTGAGCTTGGCGGTATCGTTGTAGATCTTGTCGTCTGGCTTGATCTGCTTGAGGATGACGTCGGCGGCTTGCACTGAAACTGTGGCCACATCCTGCATGTAAACCATCATCTCCTCGCGGGAAGATGGACGCATGTTTTCCTGTTTCAGACCCGCAATAAAAGCCAAAAGTTCTTGGGGCGTGCCTTCCGGTAGCGGCGGTACTTTAGGCAATTTTCCAGCCGGTGGTTGCGCGCTGATCGGGGCTTCAGCGACTGCAGCAGGTTGCTCACCCCAGGCTGGTGCGGGAATGATCAGCCCGACTGCTACACACAACAAGAAGCCCAGCCGAACAGGGTTTTGCAGCAGAGAAAATAGGGGTCGGACGCACGCGGTCGAGTGGAACATAGCTGCCTCGCTGGATGACTCTCTTACTGGAGAGGGGTAAAGTTGGCGAATGACTCGATGCGATCCTAACCGCAGCAGGGCCCATCCCGCAACGTTGGCTCGAGAGTGCACCCGATCAGAGGAAATGGCAACGATTTTCTACGCACGATCTGCTGCTAATGCACAACGGTACGGAATCGCACAAACCCACTCTCTCCAGCCGGAAGCGGATCTTGAAACTGCCACTTGAGTACCACCGACCCATCGTCACCTGCTGTGGTCGAGAAGTCGGCTGGCAGGCTTGATGCGGGTGAGTTTGCAACCAACGTCAGCCGGACTGGCAGGGCGTCGACGAGCACCACATCCGTCAATGGCCGCTCCCCGGAGTTGAGCAGAAAGATTGTGAAGTCGAGTTCCTCACCGATCCGTGCAGTATCGCTACCGGCCCGCTTGCAGATCGTCAATTCGGTTCGACCGGCTGCCTCAATTCGCAGTGTTGCCGTGCCACGATCATTTGCGACAATATCAGCACTACGTCCCATCAGCAGGATCTGCGCGCCGCGAACACTTGTCCATTCTGTTGGCACATCGAAGCCAACCTTGAGCCGTGGCGTCTGTGTTTGCTCTGCGTGCATCGGTCGCGTATCGGCCGTTCGGGCTGTTGGCCGCTTGTCTCCAATCGATTCATCCGGCAGGGCTTTCTGGTCGATTGCCAGCGGTGAGAGCAGTTCTTCGAGCGCCACGCCGGGCAGTGCTTTGCGGGCAGCCTCGGGAGCCACGCGCTGCGTGCTGCCCCATACCGGTTGCTGACGAACACCAGACTCCGTGATGGTGTCGAGCGCGATCCCCCGTGGGCCAACCGGTGACGCTTCCTCGTGCGGCTGTGTGACGTGCCTAACCGAGGCAAATCGCGGCGCGTAAACACACGCGATGTTCGAGACTGCCACTTGCACTTCGTGTGCGTCCGGCCCTTTGTCGGCGGCATGGTAGCGAGCCACTGTGTCACCTGCAGTCAGATTTTTAAGATCTAGTTTTCCGACAGCTTTTGCCGGCGCCTGTCCATCGCCACCGTCGCAGAGCAAAGAGGGCCGGACCAACGGCAGCAGGCTGCCGTGTGATGGACACGCCTGAGAACGTGCGTTGGCCCCGCTGCGACACTGCTGGCAATCGGTTTGCTGCCGCAGAGCAGGCTGGTGCTGCTGGGGCAGGGCAGGGCAGGACTCGCTACCGCTCGCCACGTCTGTTGCCTCGCTCCAGGTGGCTGCCACTAAGGGCATCGCGAGTGGTGCCGTCAACGAACGGCACGAGGCAAGCACGGCTGCGCTGCTGGCAATGGCGATGATCCGTAGCCACCTTCTGCGCCGGTTACCGTTCATGGAACAACTCCTGGCGCAGGGAGACGATTGCCGATCCGAATCTCGGCCACCGGTTCGCCGAGTGTGGCGGCTACCTCAAAACAATCGTCACCTGGTCTCACATCAAACCAGCTTGACGGCAAGATATCTGGGCGGTCTGAATCGCTTGGTGCATACACAATTCGCTGCACATGTGCGCCGGCAAGCGCCACCTCGATGTCGTTCTGATCGATCAGGATCTCAACTGGAAAACGCCATGCCGTACCGGGAGGCGTTTGGAGCTTGGCAAGTATGCAAATGGACGGAAAGAGTTCCTGCCCCTCGGAAACTGCGGCACCAGCAACACGCAGCCGATAGGGCCGACCGACCACGAGTCCCATCCGCAGTGGAGCCGCTCGGAGCGAAGACCAGCCCGTGGCGGTTTCAATTGCGATATCCATACCGACAGGACCACTGATCTCAACTGGCTGAATGGTGTTGAGCAATCCAGCATTCGGATAGGAACCGGACTGCGGGTGACGCGAAACGCCAATCGCTCCCGACACTGCTGTACCGGCAAATGGATCTGCTGCACTCGCCTCAACATCCTCGCGAGCCGAGCTCGTCGAAGTTGCCAAGGCGAATACGGCTATTGCCAGTAGCCCGCGTGCAACCCGCAGCACGGTTCCTGCCCGAATTATTTTTTGATTGCTCCCAAACATTGCCTGTTGATTTCTGATCTTCACGTTCACTTTGCCTCCGTCGACCGCCTGCTCGTCGACCGCCCACTTGATCCGTCTATTTTTTCACGGGCAATCTCTTGAGGATCCCCTTATTCCGGCTCGGGTGGGCAGGGACCACTCGCCTCAGGATCGGGACAACCACTGTCGACAAAACGTGTTTTGTCATGGCGAGGTTGCTTGAGATGGATATGGGGCACGGTCGATTTTTCTGCGATGTAGGCACGGCTGGCCGGCTTGGGGTAGCTGAGGCCTGGGCTCTGCTGCACGTGGAGTTTGAGCTCGCGTGAGGGGGGCGGGATCTGCATCTTGGTGTGGTTGGTAATCGTGTGCTTGCGAAGACCAGCGGGCACTCCCAGCGGAATATGAGGCGGACCAGGGAGGCCAATGGGTGTGCCCGTGATCGGCATGCCGTACTCCGGGGCCGTCATCCCAGCCAGAAAGGCCGGTGGTAACTGGGCAGGATTACCGCCACATGGCATGCCTAACGGAGCAGCAAAGCCAAGCGGTGTTGCACCGTTTCCACTCCCAACAACAGTTCCGCTTGAGCCTTCGATCGCTGATTCAAGATCTTTATTGCCAATGCGAATGATGGCCAAGATCGCGCCGCGGCGATCAGCCTCCACGACGGGATCAACGCCTGGATCCAGCCGTGTGCTAACGAGTTCTTCCACACCGGCGACAGCCAATTCTTGATACTCGGCATCGGGAAGATAGACGACTTTGGTGACAAAGTTTCCAGTGGTTACTTGATCGAGGTCTTCTTCTGTCAACCGAAAAGGGATCGCGTTGTGAGCAATGAAGGCATCTGTGCGTGGCGTGACAGGGCCAACTTCAAGCGTTGGATAGAGTTCTTCCCCTTCATGGTTGGGAATGTCTGTGAGTTTGAGACGGTAGATAGCTCCCTGCGGAAAGTCGTAGCGACCGGGTGTGACCAGCGGCGATGAATCAAAACCGCCTGCTGTTGAAATATCCCATCGCACCTGCATGCCGTCGGGGCCGAGGAAACCAATCTGAGAGGTGGGTGGCAGGGGGATCATCGGTTGGCCTTCTCCATCGATGCCAACGCCAGCAGCGCTCATTGCTGCCTCGTAGGAAGCGGGCATGATCACGCCGGGACCGGGTCCTTCAACACCTGGTCCAGGATGCTGGAGCATCGTCGACGGTGGCAGCACGTTGGTGTGGGGAGTGGCGATCGGGCTCATCTGTGCTAGCCCTGTAAACGGAGAATTTGCCGGAATGTGGCAACCGACAAGAGTCGCGGCCAAAAAAAGTCCTACAAAACCGGGCAGATTTCGCGTCAGCATCGCATCACCTCCAAGCCTTACGCATTCAAAATGGTTCGAAAAAACTGGTTCGTTTCCGACATGGGCCGGCAGTCTTCGATTCCGTACACTCAGCCGAACGGGCAAGTAGCCAGCGGTTCAAAAACCGTAAGCGATCAAGCCGCTACAGGTTCTTCGACGCAGCACTGCCTGTTTCTTTGGAAAAATCCTCACACTCGACCCAATCGTTATGCTTGCAGACTTCCTCAAACCTCCCGACTTACCAAGCCGCCGCTGGGCAGGCCTTTTTTTCGTCGGACTGCTGGTTTTGACAGTGGGTATTGCGTGTTCAGTTAAGGCTAACGCCCAAGGGAATCACTCGGAAAGTATTTACCGGCCACAGTCCGATCCGTTGCCGCCGGCAGCAGACACCTTCAACGCGTTGCAATCCAAATCAGTGGGGCCTCCCGAAACTGCTCCACTCATAGCCAGTCCGGTGGAGCAGAACACTCGAGAGCCTGAGAACTCGGTGGAGCAGGGGGGGAAGGCTGAGCGCATCGTGGCAGCCGCTTTGGCCTCTCTCGCAAGAGCCGATTCCATCACAGCCCGCGTTCGCCAACGGGTGCGAGTTGGAGACCGAGTGCTTGTCGGAGCAGGGCGATATGTGCAGTCTGGCTTGGGTCAGGATCAGCGGTTTCGATTTGAAACGACGATGAAGTCTGATACAGAAGAGTTTGAGTTGCTTGAGGTCTGCGACAGTCTCTTTTTTTGGACGTATCGAAGAGTCGGCAACCTTCCTCCAGAGTTGGAACGAATTGATGTGCGTCGCACACAGGAACGCTTAGAGAAATTGGGGGTCGTGGATCGCCATGCCGTGTCTGCTTATCTGGGTGGCATTCAACGACCCCAGGCACTGCTGCGTGAGTGGTTTCGATTCATCTCAGTTGAATCAGCGGCCATAGACGATGTGGCTGTTTGGAGCATAGAAGGGCGATGGAACACGGAAAAACTGGCGGGAATCCTGCCCGTGCAGGCCGAACTTATCCGCAGTCCGACTGGTATGACTGCGGCGCAACTACCCGCTGGCATGCCTTGGAGCGTACGATTCTCGATTAGTAAGCGTGAGCTTTTTCCTTTGCGAATCGAATGGCTGGCAATTCCAGGCAAACGACCAGTTGCCGAGGGGTTTCCGGAACCGATCGCCGTGCTCGAGTTCTACGACGTGCACATTGATGATCCAGTGGATGCGTCGGCATTTGTCTACAAGCCTGCCACTGAGGGACTCGTAGACCTCACCGACACGTTCGTCAGCCAGTTGGGGCGGCTGCGTCCTTAACGAAGTGGTCTTGCTTGTCCGCCTGAGTCTCAATGCGCTGTGCTGGCAATGGAACTAAGGCTGCACGACTGGCCAACCGGCCTCGACCAAACGCACAGCCACATCGATTGCCGAAAGCATGCTGGTCGGATCGGCTGCGCCGGTGCCAACGATGTCGAAAGCCGTTCCGTGAGCAACGCTTGTGCGCACCAGCGGCAGGCCGAGCGTGATATTCACGGCCCGGTGCATGCCCAAAAGCTTGATGGGGATGTGTCCTTGGTCATGGTACAACGCGACGACTCCGTCAAAATTGCCGCGGCTGGCCCGTAAGAATAGCGTATCGGCGGGCAGAGGACCGCTGACTTTGATGCCCGCCTCTGCCAGACGCACCACCGCTGGGCGAATGATCCGCGATTCTTCGTCACCAAAAAGTCCCGCTTCACCGGCATGTGGATTGAGTGCTGCCACTGCAATGCGCGGCGTTCGTCCGAGAATTGCTGCGAGAAGTGCGTTGAGCCTTAGGCCGGCCTGCACGATACCCTCCGTTGAAAGATGCGCCAGCGCATCGGCTAATGATTCATGCAGAGTCGCGTGCACAACTCCCAGACCAGCCGGATGATCTCCGGCATTCGACGCATCTTGTAGCGGTAGCCAGAGCATCATTGAGGCCGAACTGTCCGGTAGGCCACAGGCACGTGCCAGCAATTCCGTGTGCCCCGGTGCCGTGTAGCCAGCTGCTCGCAACGCCTCCTTGTGAAGCGGGCCGGTGACGATCGCCTGAGCCAAGCCGCGACGGACAATCGAAAAGGCAGTTTGCACAGCGACCGCCGCACATCTGCCACCAGCAGCACTGGCCACGCCTGGTGATGGATGCACATCTTGATCGAATTGCGTTTGTGGTGGCTGAATCACAAGCAGTGTGTCGGGAGACGAGTGGCGGTCGTCGTTGGCTTGAATAATCGTGACGGCCAGAGGGACCGGAAGACGGCTGCCGGCAAGCGCGATGGCCACGGTGTTGCTGTCAGCCACAACTCGCAACCGGGCACGGGCGTGAACAGATGGAGTGGCCCACGATGCCAGAACGATCTCGGGGCCGATGCCGACAGGATCGCCACAAGTCAGCAAAAGGATGGACTGGGGGCTCAGGATTGGCATAAAGGCCACTCTTCTATCGTTCGTGAAAAACGGTCTGCTGACAGCTCGTTTGGTTAGCCTATAACAAGTTGACTGCCGGCACTGCTATCCATTGAGAGGCATGCCTGGTTTACCCCTTTTTTTATTTTCCTATTCTCCACGCCAAAAGGATGCTGCGCATTATGGAAAGTGTTTTTTTTCGCGTGGCACTTTTTTCAGTCATGCTGCTGGTGGCCACCGCCGGGCTCGGCCTTTGGCTCGGAGATTTGCACGGACAACTCGACCCCCATGTGCTCCGCTGGGGCACAGTGCATCGGTTGTCCGGCGTGCTCTCAGCGCTGGTGGTTGTATTGGTTAACAGCATGTCAGTCACCTACTTTATCGGCACCGGTCGCTGGTGTCGCGAAGTGGTTGAGACCTATGCGCTCGATGCCTCGTACGTTGAACGCAGCCGACAGCTTAAGCGATCTACTTTTCCGTTTGCGATCCTCGGCATCTTTGGCGTGGTGTTCATCGTGGCTCTAGGTGGCGCTGCCGATCCGGCAACGGGTCGTCCTGGTACGCAGGACTGGGTCACACCGCATCTGATCGGCAGCCTTCTCATTGTGGCAGGCATCGCGTGGTGCTTTCAGTCACAACTGCCGAATATCCGTCGCCAGCATGTTCTGATCGAAGACATCATGAGCGACGTACGGACTGCAAGGCTTGGTCGAGGATTAGAAATTGAAAACTCTGCGTAAAGAACGTTTAGTGTCTCCTGAGCCGGCACGAACGATACCCGTCATGCGCACATCAATCTTTCTCATCACGAATCGAGTATTGGAGCGGAGAGTTCTAGCGCGGATTATTTTGCAGCTGATTGTGTTCGTGTCGATCGTGCCGCTGGGAATCGTCTGCCGATTGCTTGGCCCCATGTGCCCCATGTGCGCTATGGGCATGCGATGAACGTTCCATCACAGAAACGCCCCAGGCAATAGCCAATCCCAGTGCGAGCGATGCTGTCAGGAGGATGCGATCATGGCTGTGAAACTCAACCTCTGGGAGGAGATCAGCCGCAGCAATGCATAGAAAGGCGCCTGCAGCCATCGCCATTGCAGCACCTAGGATCGCGCCTTGGTTATCACCAAAAAGCCGCAAGCTAATAAAGAATGTGATAGCACCGACTGGGACAACACAGGCATACAGCGCGTTGACAATGAACCGCAGGCGGGTCGATGCTTCGGATTTTATCATCAGCGTGGCGATGATTCCTGAATCAAATGGCTTATGGAGAACAACAGCCAGAAATGTGGCAAAACCGGCCAGCAAGCCAACGCCGTGTTCACTGTCGGCATCTACCGAAGCAGCCAACGCCGCACCATCGGCAAGGCTATGGAGCGCCAGTCCGGCAAAGGCACCGCACCACGCCCACGGTGCTTGTGTTGCCTGTGAGGACGGTTGCGAATGCGTGGGCATTGGATGATCATCGTGAACGGGTTCTTCGTGATGGTGCTGGCAGCTATGGGCTTGTTGCTTGCTGTCAATGGAATGGTGCGAGTGGGCATGGAAAGCACGTTCCAACAGGAACATGAAGAAAAAGCCTGACAGCACCCAAATCATCGTGGTGTCAATCTCCCGATCAAACTCAAGATAGGCATGAGGTAGTAGGTGGAGCATGCCGACACCGAGCATGATGCCACCGGTAAAAGACAGGAGCACCTGCATCTGCCGGTGCCCCAGCGAGAGAAATGCGATCGACGATCCGCCGGCGAAAGCCGCGGCTGCAATGAGCGCAAGGTAAACCGTTAGGCTGATAGTCGCCAAAGAATTGGTGAAAACCATGGCCAGAAGTGTGTGCATGAGTAGACCGCTGGTGAAGAGGCAACGCCCTATGATCGTGCGAACGTGCGTCGGCGGCAAGGGCTGCCGTGAATGGGGCTACTGCCACAGCAGCAGGCTAACGCCTATAGGCCCAAGGAGCGGGCGTCGTCTGCATGGATCGTGATGCCTGTTCCATCTGCTGCCGCACAACCGCCATGCGTTCATTCCAGGCAGCATCGCCGGCAGCTATTGCACCGAGAAGAATAAAAAGACCGTATGTCAAAAGATTTGGCCACAGCTTTGGTCCATGAAATTTCATCGCAGTACCAAACGATTTTTTAAATTTTGGGCCAAACATTCCCATCTGCACGCTCCAGATTTCATCCAGCACTAAATGCGTCAGGAAACCGAGCACAACAGCGCTGGAGATAAAATAACGTCGTAGCGGATCATCGGCGCCGAAGGCTAGAAATGTGATCTGCCCGGCAATCGCCATTGCTGGAAAGCTGTGGAACATGCCACGATGAATGGCGTAATGCTTCAAAATCCACGACACACCAAACCGGATTGCTAAATAGATTGCTGCTCCAATCAGAATCATCGCCTCTAAAGGGAGGCCGATCTGATTGAAACGATGGATCATCACCATCGGCACTACGGCGGCGGCAAATGCGACACTTTCGCGCATGGGAATGCCTGGACCGCTATCCAGATCGGGCATCATGCCGGCGACTGCACACATGCCACCGGCCAACGCGCATGTCATTGGCGGCATGCCTCCAATGAACCATGCCGCGGTGCCGTAGCCGGCGCCTATGATCGATGAGCCTGTGATGTGCACACGAAAACCGGGCACTGCCAATCCCCCTTAAAAATCGCCGTTCGTCTTGTGAGTGCGGTCCTGCAATGCGTTGCGCATGCCCACGCGATTACCTCTACCAACCGCGCAGCCAATCGATTTGCGCAAACACCGATCCCGTTCTTTCTCACTCATGTTTCGGCAGATTGGCAGACACAACACCAACGAAGACGCACCACCTCCCCCTGCACTGCAGGAACGTAAAGGTTACGCCCTCGGGAATAAAACTCCTGATCGGGAAATAATGGGCAGAACAGGCAAGGCAGTGCAAGTAGGCGGTTTAGTAAAAATGGGCCAACGGGGAGGGCGGAGCGGTGTGGCTGGTTCGTTTGATCGATGCTGGCTGCTCTCTGTTTGCAGCAACTTCTACGGTTGATTGCTCTTCGTTTAAGGCTTTCAGCTTTCTACACTGCGGCCGCTTTGAACAACGGTTGGCAACCAGATCTCATTTGTTTCCGTGGAGGTGCACGTGTCTGTTGAAGGCTACGATCTTGTGATGATTGGAATCCTAGCAGTGGCCTCTGTGCTTGGTTACTTCAAAGGCATGGTCTGGCAACTGGCATGGATTGCCGGGATCTTCGCTAGTTCATTCGTAGCGTTTCGCTACGGCACACCCCTCGCCTCCTTCTTTGGCCAGCAGGCACCTTGGAATCGATTGGCTGCGATGCTGGCTCTGTATGCCGCCACATCGATTGCAGTCTGGCTCATTTTTCGGGTGATCTCGGGTGCTATTAACGCCGTCCACCTGTCTGCTTTTGACCATCAAATGGGTCTGCTGTTGGGAATGGCAAAAGGGGTACTGCTGTGCGTTGTGGTGACATTCTTCGCCGTGACGCTCGCGCCTGCTTATCGCGAGCAAATTGTCGCGAGCCAAAGTGGCCGCTTGGTCGCCGAACTCATTGTCCGCGCAGACGTCTACCTGCCAAAAGACGTTCACGAAACCGTTGATCCATTCGTAAAACAGTTTGAGTCAGAATTGCAAAAGCCAATCGGGACGCCGGGAGCTTCCGCCGCTCAACAGCCAAACCTAGCTGGTGGACAGTCACCGCTGCGCACCATGTGGGAGGGAGTGTCCTCAGCAGCGGCCTGGGCCGGAACGGAGCAGGGGGGACAACAGGTCGGCACCCAACAGGCCGGTGGTGCCCTGCCGGTCGGATCGTCTTGGTTTGTGCCTCGCGCCAGCCAGCCCGCCGCGCAGCCAGCGACGAGCCCACCCGTTCAACCACCAACTCCCGCTCGATCCACCGGCAGCGCATTCTCCCAGCCAGCAGCTCCTCCGCAGCCGTTTCCCGTTGGCGCTCAAACTCCACTGCCGTTGCGTTAGTCAGAGCCGAGGAATGCAGCCACAAAACGAACGCGGGGGTAGCGGCGAAGCTTCAAAGCTCACCCAACTCGAAACCGGACATAAGAGACATTATCGGACGTTGGAAGGAGAGTTGCGGAGAGTGCTTGAACGCTCTGTTTACGTGACAACGGCTGCCGCCTCGATAAACACGCCAATCTTTCGAAACTTCTCGTAGCGTGCTGCCACGAGCGTGTTGGCCGGCACACTGACCAACTCCCGCAGCGTACGAACCAGAAATGTCTTGAGGCGGGTTGCCATTTGTCGTGGATCGCGATGAGCGCCGCCCGGCGGCTCCTCGATCACGGCGTCCACCACACCAAACTCTTTCAGATCCTGCGATCGCATTCGCAACGCCTTGGCGGCATCCGCCTTAAAATCAGCACTTTTCCAGAGGATCCCCGCGCAGCCTTCTGGGCTGATCACGCTGTAATAGGCGTGCTCGAGCATTGCTACCCGGTCCCCAACCCCGATCCCTAACGCTCCACCCGATCCGCCCTCACCAATCACCACGCACACAATTGGCACTGGGAGTGTTGCCATCAAAAACATGCTCTCGGCAATCACCTGCGCCTGTCCGCGTTCCTCGGCTCCCACACCCGGATAGGCTCCTGGCGTGTCGATCAGGCAAATCACCGGCAACCCATATTTGGCGGCCATGCGCATTTTGCCCATCGATTTGCGATAGCCCTCAGGGTGAGCACACCCAAAATGACAGGCCTGTCGCTCTGTGAGCGTCTTCCCCTTTTGGTGGCCGACAACCAACACCTTGTGGTTATCGAGCTTGGCAAAACCTGCAAGCATCGCTGCGTCATCGCCAAAAGCTTTGTCGCCGTGGAGCTCCACAAACTCATCGAAGACAAGCGAAAGATAGTCGCTCGTCTTGGGACGATCAGGATGCCGAGCGACTTCAACAGTCTGCCAGGGATCAAGATTACCGAAAATCTTCTTCTGAGACTCGACGAGCTCTCGCTTCAGGCGTCGCAATTCCTCTTGCTGCTGTGCTCCCAATGGCGCACTTTCCAATGCAGCTATCCGATCTTCGACTTCATAGATCGGTTTTTCCAGTGGCAGTCGGTAGAGGCTGCGCGACATACAAGCACCTTACAAAAACTATTGGGGCCTATTGGGCAACCAGGATTCTCCGCGGCTGCAACAGCTTACGTCAATTCGAACTTATTATACTGCCAGCACCCAATCACTTATCGGCAACAGCCCGTTCAAAAAAACGGATGGATCGTATCGTTTTCAGCACTTCCTTCATGGAGGCTGGTCGGTCAGCGGGTTTCTTGGCCAACATCTTTCGAATGAGCTGCGAAACACTCGTCGTGGCATTGCGGTTGAGCTTATCGATGGATGGCGGTGTAGCCGAGATGTGCTTATTGAGCAGATCGTTTGCGTTGACGGCCGCGAACGGCGGCTTGCCGGCGAGCAATTCAAATACCACGCATCCCAGCGAGTAAATATCGGCCCGGCCATCGACGGTTTGGCCGCGGATTTGTTCCGGTGCCATATAACTCGGTGAACCCTGCACCGGCCCCTTGCCACCGAACAATCGACCCAGCAATCCCGGCAGGCGCGCAGCAATCGCCAAATCGATCAACTTCACTTGGCCGTCAGAAGCCACCAACACATTGTCTGGCTTGATGTCGCGGTGCACCCATCCACGGGTATGCAAGTGATCAATCGCCAGTGAAAGTTCTGTGATAATGCGTGGCACGAGTGGGCCAAGTGCGTCCACCCCGTCAACAATGAGCCGTTTTAAATTGGGGTGTGGAAAGAGTTCCATCACCAAGAGCGGCAGTCCGCCCTCTTCGCTCAAACGATCCATGCGAATGATCGTTGGGTGTTCGGCTGACTTCCCGACCCTTAACTCGTGCTCCAGGAGTTTTCGCTGGCCGGCATCCTGGGCCGACTCCGGTACAACCACTTTGATGGCCACGCGGCACCGAGAAGGATGCTCGATGGCCTCCCAAATCTGACAGTGACGCCCGACTCCCAACTGTTTGACGAGTTGGAAATTGCCTAGTTTTTCAGGAAGTTTTGTCATGGTTGTCAAGTCGTGCGCGTGGTTGGTATCACAAAAATTCAATGGACACCAGCACGAGGCCCTTGGGC
>Ga0194051_1001346_pt1 | contig 13057 bp, 14 predicted proteins | sample SepL2320m_MetaG_FD_161275 | JGI IMG/M metagenome (GOLD analysis project Ga0194051, IMG submission 161275) | Anoxic zone freshwater microbial communities from boreal shield lake in IISD Experimental Lakes Area, Ontario, Canada - Sep2016-L239-20m | ecosystem: Environmental > Aquatic > Freshwater >... | reverse complement strand
ATCCGGTCAGCGGAGCCAACGTGGTCACCACCGACAACTCCGACTGGGCGACCAACTGTCCGGAGTACAAGGTGACCGCGGTGGAGGTGTCGCCGAACCTGCGCGGTGCCGACCACCTGATCGAGAGCGCCGACGTCGAAGCGACGGTCAGCCGATAGCCGTGCCCATCGAGACACTCATCCGGATGGGCGAGCAGATCGCACGCAACAACGCCGCCTTACCGGCGCAGCGCGCCGCCGACCGGATCGCTCGGCACCTGAAGTCGTTCTGGACACCCGGGATGATCGCCGAACTGGAGGCCTATGCGGCCGCCAACCCGGAGGAACTGGACGCCATTCTGCTGGCCGCAATAGGGCAATTGGAATGGGAGCCGGGGGCGTAGGCCGATCAATTACCGCTGCCTGACGACGTTGAAGGCAGTCGCGTCACCGCGGTGGTAATCCTCTGCAAAAAGGACTCGCAACCCACCTAGTGTTAGACAGGTTTCCTGCACGAGCAGCCACGGCCCGAGCCCCTCCAGGGAATGCCGGCGCTCGATTTCTGGGGGGAGCATCGCCGCTGTGATGCGCGCTATCGACGACCTGATCGTGTGGCCATGTCCTTCCAGCGCCGCCGTCAGAGACCCACTCCAGTCTCGGTACTGGGTAGGGCCAGGCAACGCGTGGCGGAGCACCGTATTGAAGTTGACTACCAGCGGCTCGTCGTCACCGTAGCGAATTCGGCCGAGCCGGACGACAGGCGTACCCTCTTCGATTCCAAGGGATTTGGCTTCGCGAGGATTCGCGCCGACCTCTTCGACGGACAACACCGCACACGAGGGTTTGTACCCGAGCGCAGTAAGCATTTCGTCGATACTTTCGTATCGAGTCATCGGGCGCTCCACACGCAGCGATCCGACCGACGAGATGAACCGGCCGTGTCCTTGGATGGCAGTCAGCACACCCTCTTGCTCCAGCCGCTTGAGCGCTTCCCGGACAGTCGACCGTGACACACCGAAACGCTTGGCGAGGGCGCTTTCGGACTCCAGGCGATCGCCAGCGCCCAAATCTTGCTCGCTGATCAGAGCGAGGACATGTATGCGCACCTGATCGACCATGGTGCTCCGCGAGGACACCAGCCGACCGGACTTGTCCGACATCTCCACGCTCACCTCACAAAGCCTACCGATGCCGAGCTAAGACGCATCACAACGCAGTTGGGCGACCCGCGTAGACCTGCTGACGGTGTAAATCCGAGATCCTACGGTCGCACGATACCGGCATCTTGTCGGACAACTATGTAACCTATCTGACATGCCGCGCAAGTTCGCTACGGGAAACTGATCGGGCACCGGCCGATCTGAGTCGCCGAGCGAATCCGAGCCATTGACGGTTTAGGTTGGGAAGCATATCATATCCGGTGTCTCCGATGTCTTGTCAGACAACTGATCATCACCTCTGAGGAGTGCCTTGCTTAACTTCGATGAAGAACGGTTCGTTCGAATTCAGAGCGGCGCCATCGCCGCAGGTGTCGGCCTGCGTCAGACGATCGGCGATCTGCTCGAGGAGGGCGCCGAGAATCTCTTCTTCCTCGGCGCCGGTGGCGCTGGTGTGCTCATGACGCCGGCCGCGCAGCTTCTCGACCGGATGAGCTCCTTCCCGGCTCGCGTCGCCCACGCGGCCGAAATCGTGGTCATGCCGTGGAATTCGTTGGGACCCAAATCCATCGTTGTTGTGCCGTCCAGGTCAGGCACCACCGAGGAGTCGGTGACGGTTCTGGAGTTCGCGCGCAAGGTCGGCGCTACCTCGATTGCTCTGACTGGGCATGAGCACAGTCCAGTAGCGAGGCTCGCAGACCACAGCGTCGTCAACTTCGTCGAAGACGACACATCCTCCGAATCGTTCTACGTGCAGGCCCTGCTCATCGCCTTAGCCATCATGCAATACCGTGGAGAGTTCGGCGACTATGACCGTGTAGTCGCCGAACTGCATAACCTGCCCCAGTCCTTGGTAGAGGCCAAGCGTGCATTCGAAGAGCGCGCCGCCGACATCGCACGGCAAATCAAGGACCTCGACTTCCACGTCATCAGCGGTTCGGGTAACACCTGGCCGGAAGCCTGGTACTACGGCACCTGCATCCTTGAAGAGATGCAATGGATCAAGACCCGTCCGATCCATGCGTCAGACTTCTTCCACGGCACTTTGGAGCTTCTCGTTGAGGATACGAGCGTGCTTTTGTTCAAGGGAGAGGACGAAGCGAGGCCGCTCGTCGGGCGTGTCGAAGCTTGGGCGCCAACCGTTTCCAAACGCGTCATCGTGCTAGACACCGCCGAGTGCGTCCTACCCGGAGTGAGTCCGGACGTGCGTGCGATGCTCTCTCCGGTCGTACTGGCGACATGGCTTGAGCGCGTCAACGCCCACCTGGAAGTCCTCCGAAACCACCCGCTCACGACACGCCGGTACTACCGGCAGTTGGCGTACTAAGCGCATGCAGAACCTGACCGTGGCTGTAGTTGGTGATAACACGATCGACCGCTACGTCGGTCCGAACGGACGCGACTACATCGGCGGAAACGCCGTAAACGTCGCCGTCCAGTTGGCCGAACGTGGCATCGATGTGCGGTACTTCGGTGCTGTGGGGCTCGATCAAGAAGGATCTCGGATCCGCGACGAGCTTCTCTCGCGTGGAGTTAACGTCGAGGGTCTGGTGACCATGCAGGGACCAACGGCGCTGACCCTCATCAGCGTGGACGCCGCTGGGGACCGCCACATCGATGAGGAGCACTTCGGCGTGACGGCTCAGTACTACCCCGCCGATGCAGATATCAAATCGATGGTAACGGCCGATTGGGTCCAGATCGGCATGCTGCCGCGTGCGAATGAGCTGCGGCGTCAATTACGCACTCAACGGCCAAAGGTGCGCGTCGGGCAGGACTGCAGCGTTTCCGCCGGGTATCGCGACCTCAGTGTCGCGTTCGAGTCCGTCGACCTCGGCCATGCGCACGCGGTGGGCGAGACCGCATTGTCCAAGGGCGCAGCGCTGACTGTCGTAACACTCGGCGCGGACGGTTCGATCGCCTTTGTACGCGGCGAAGACGAAATCAAGCAGCACGCAATGCGAACGGAAGTGGTCGACACCACTGGGGCCGGTGACAGCTTCATTGCAGGGTTCATCGCAGTGTTCCTGCAATCACTTGATTTGCCTGCGGCAATGGCGGCTGGTTCGGCGTGGGCGGCGAGGACGTGCTCGCACTTCGGCGGATTCCCGCAACGGGGATAGGGAGATACGGCAACTATGAGATCGGCCATCGTGACCGGCGCGGCGAGCGGTATCGGCGCGGCCTGTCAGAAGGCGCTTACCGACCTCGGAATGTTCGTGATCCCGTGGGATATCCACGGCGACCTCCCCGTGAATGTCGCCGATGCCCAGTCGGTAGTCGAGGCGGTAGAACGTTTGGACGGCCCGATCGATGCAGTCATACTGGCTGCCGGAGTATCCCGCATGGCTCCGCTGCTGGAGACTACCGACGACGACTGGCACCTGCAGGTGAACGTCAACGCCTATGGCGTTTTCAACTGCTTGCGTGCCCTTGTGCCCGTGATCAACAAGGGGGGCTCGATAGCTGTCATCGACTCGATGGCCGGACTGCGCGGCGCACCGTACCTGTCGGCTTACTGCGCATCGAAATTCGCCGTGTCCGGGTTGATCGAATCAGCTACCCCAGAACTGGCGGTGCGTGATATCCGTATCAATGGCGTGCGCCCGATGTACGTGCGTACGCCCATGGAAGAACGCGAACTCGATTGGGAGAGCCAGCTACGTAGCATGACCCCTCAACAGGTTTTCGCCAAATATGAGTCGACCACGCCGCTGGGCCGTGTCGCCGAACCTAGCGAAATCGCTTCAATCGCAGAATTTCTGGTCAGTGATGCCAGTAGTTACATCACCGGCTCGCTCCTTCCGGCAAGTGGCGGGGCGCATTTGAGTTTCACAGTAGAAAGGAACGAAGGATGAAGCAACGAACACGTGTCCTCATCATCGGGGTTATCGCGGCGATTATCGCCGCGTTGCTCGGTGGATGTACGGCCACTGGTGGAAATAATTCCGCGACAGGCGATTCAATACGTGTCATCGCCCAATCCGGTGGACCCGGCGATGCGCTGAAAGCCGCCGCCGGCGAGTGGAACAAATCACACGATCTGAAGGTCAACGTTGACCTCTTTGACTATGACCCAACCCGCGAACGAACAGTGCTGAGTTTCAGCTCAGGCAAGAATGACTACGACGTCATTGGCATGGACTACGCGTGGATGAAGCAGTACATCAACAGCGGTTACTTGACGTCCTTGAACGACATGGCGTTCAAGGCTGCCGACATGATCAAGATGGATGACTACATCAAGGCCTATGTCGATTGGAGCAAGGTTGACGGCAATCAATACGCGCTGCCGTGGTTGGGCGCGGTCTACATGCTGACGTACCGTACCGACCTCCTTCAGCAGGCTGGGGTTTCTGTCCCAAGGACTTGGGATGAGTACGTGACCGCGGCAAAGACATTGAAAGACAAGACCGGAATTGCAGGCAGCACGTTCATCGGCAAGCGCGACGACCCACTGCTCGACGAGTACTGGAGTGTCGCATGGTCCTATGGCGCTCAGATCACCACCGACGGCAAGACCAGCGCAATGAACTCACCGCAGGCGGTGCAGGCCCTTGAGACCTGGGCCAAGATCCTCCCTTCGGCCCCCGGCGACGCGCTGGCTACAGACTGGCCGGCCGCCGCAGCGCAGTTCTCTGAAGGCAAGACTGCCATGATGCTGAACTTCTCCGACACTTCCGACGCGCTGATCGCAGACGCCTCAAAAGTGAAGGGCAAGGTTGGCTTCGCTCCGCTGCCGGCCGGTCCTACCGGCAGGCTCACACCCAACCTCGGCGGATGGGGCCTGGGAATTTCAGCCAAGTCGAAGCACCAGCAGGGTGCGTTCGATTTCGTCGCGTGGGCGACATCGCCTGAGCAGCAGCAGGTCGGCCTCGCCAATGGTGGCTCGACGAACCGCATTTCGGTGTTGAGTGACCCCGCCAACCAGCAGAAGTACTCGTACTTCAGCGCCGCTCTGGCCAATTACCAGGAATCAATTTTCTTTCCGCGTACTGAGCATTGGGTCGATTGGGAGGCTGCCATGGCGCCGCCGCTGTCGAATGCGCTGAGTGGCCAGATTCCGATGGCCGACGGAGTGGCCCAGGCGTCGGAACGTCTGAGCGCCGAGATGGCCAAGGGCTAAGCCCTATTGTCTGTACCGCTCGCGGTTATACCGCAGGTCGATGGCCGACGTCGTGTCACACGGCGTCGGCCATCGACCGAACGGTTCGCACCGATGCTGCTGCTCGCACCGGCGGTGCTTCTGGTGTTGGGGTTGCGTGTCGTTCCGATAGTGGTTGCTCTCGGATTGAGTTTCACTGACGCCAACTTGGCCGGCGGTGACGACACTGCGGTCCGCGGTGTCGGCTTTCGCAACTACTCGACAGTGCTGTCGTCCACCGATTTCTGGTCCGCGGTGTCGACGACGGCCTGGATCATCGTCCCCGCACTGATCCTCGAAATGCTCCTTGGTCTTGCGATAGCGCTGTGGCTGAACCAATCGACCTCGTTCACCAAGCCTTTTCGAGCGGTGTCGCTGGTACCTTACCTGTTGGTGCCCGTGGTTATCGGCAACTTCTTTCGAATGTTCTACAGTTCGGAATTCGGCCAGCTTAACTATTACTTCAGTCTTATCGGACTGCCGGAGCAGGCCTGGCTGACGGATCCGTCCACGGTGCGATGGGCCGTTGTGGCGCTGGAGGTGTGGCACACGACACCGTTTGTTGCGCTGCTTTGCCTGGCCGGTTTGGCAGGATTGCCGAAGGAGCCGATTGAAGCAGCTATGGTCGATGGCGCGGGCGCATGGAAACGATTCCGGTACATCGTGCTTCCCGAACTGTGGCCGATTCTCATGGCGGTGCTGGTGTTACGCGCGATGGATGCTCTGCAGCTCTTCGACGAGGTGTATGTCCTAACCGGTGGCGGGCCTGGGCGGTTAACCTCAGTGATCAATCTGTATCTCTATCAATTCGGGTTCAGGCAGTTTGCAATCGGACAGACGTCTGCGGCCGTGATCGTCGTCGTCATGTTTCTGGCCGTGATGAGCCTCATCGGATTGGCGTTCTTGCGCCAACGTCGGCGTTGGACTACGGAGACGCCCCGTGCGACCGATTACTAGAGCGCTCGCTGCGACCGGAAATTTCGTGGTCGCATTGATCCTCGCCGTGATGTGTCTGTATCCCGTGGCGTGGTTACTGTCGATCTCCTTCCAGGAAAACTCGAGCGCTTACCATTCGCCCACCCAGTGGATCTTCGTCCCACAACTGGACACCTACCGAGACTTGTTGACCGATAGGGCTTTCCTCGCCTCGCTCACCAACAGCGTCCAGGTCAGTGTCATCGCCACAGCGTTGTGTGTGCTCTTCGGAGCCATGAGTGCTTACTCACTGTCGCGCTATCGGATCAGGGGCGCTGCGACACTGACTTTCGGCTTCGCGATCACCCGGCTCGTGCCGTCGTTCGCTATCGTGATCCCGACGTTTTACATTTACCGGCAGCTCAACCTACTCGACACGATGGCCGGGGTGATCCTGGCACTGGTGGCTTTTCAAGTACCGCTGTCCACGCTGATCATGTGCCGGATATTCAACGGAATACCACGCTCACTCGACGAGGCTGCGAAACTGGACGGTGCGAGCTTCCTGCGAATCTTCGCGTTGATTATTCTGCCGATCGCCCGCCCAGGACTCGCCGCTTGTGCGGTCGTCACCTTCGTCCTTGTCTGGAACGAGTTTCTCTTTATCCTGGTCTTGGCGGGCAACAGTTTGGTCACCATCCCGATGACGATTGCTTCGTTTCAGACCGACAAACAGATTCTCTGGGCATCGATCGCGGCCTCAAGTGTGATCTCCTTGATTCCAATTCTTTTGTTGATCGCCTTCGCACATCGCCACCTATTGTCGGGACTCGCGCTCGGGTCTGTTCGCGAATAGCACCCCAACGAACAGGGAAACGAGACCACATGAAGGCAGCAATCATTACGGCCCCGCTTAGGGTCGAAATCGCCGACGTACCAGATCCGACTCCCGGCTCCGGCGAGGTTGTGATCGAGGTCGCCGCCTCGGGGATCTGCGGGACGGACATCGAGATCTTCGAAGGGGTGTATCGAGCAAGCCTGCCGGTGATTCCTGGCCACGAATTCGCAGGATCGGTGGTCGCGGTCGGCGCGGATGTGCAGGATCTGCGTGTCGGCGATCGTGTCGCCGCGGACCCGAATGTGCCTTGCCTGCGTTGCCGCTATTGCCACGAAGGACGCGTCAACCTCTGCGACAACTACGCCGCCTACGGTGTGACGGTGAACGGCGCTTCAGCACAATATGTTTCGGTTCCCGAGTATCTTTGCGTAGTCGTTCCCGATGCAATCGAGCTTGCCCATGCGGCACTGATCGAGCCCTTGTCGTGTGCGCTGCATGGCTGGGACCTGATCGGCAACCAAGCCGGCAAATGCGCGGTCATCTACGGTTCCGGCACGATGGGCCTGATGATGTTGCAGCTCGCCGCTGCATTCGGAATCGAGGGGGTCGACATGATCGACATCAATCCGCTCAAGCTCGAAGCGGCGCGAAGCCTGGGCGCACGGTCTATTGCCAGCCATGCCTCGGAGACGATGCCGGAAAGCGGCTGGGATCTTGTGATCGATGCCACCGGAGCAACAGCCGCTATCAGTGACGGGATTAGTCGACTTGCGAAGGGCGGCACGTACCTTCAGTTCGGCGTTGCCGCACCGGCGGCACGAGTCGAGATCAGTCCCTATCTTATATACGAGCACGAGCTTCGAATTATCGGCGCCGTCTGTCCGCAAAACAGCTTCGCTAGGTCGGCGAACCTGTTACGCGAAGGAATGATCGACCCGGTCCCTCTCATCAGCGATATCTTCTCGGTCGTCGACTACCAGGCCGCCTTGACGAAGTTCTCGACCGGCGAGAGCAGAAAGATCCTGGTCACTCCGGCTGCATAGGGCCTGACGGCCGCTGGAGCCGTCTCAATGCAGGAACGGGCCGATTCACCGAACGCCGCCAGCGACGGCCCCGATCAGCTGCTGACCCGCGCCCCGGTCAGTTACCACCGTTGTTGTTGTTGTCCTCGCTGCACTTGCGGACGGCCTGCTCGTCGGAACCCTGGCAGACCGAGAAGTAGGTTGTCTGCCCGGTCTGGCCGCCGGCGTTGACCGCCACGAAGGCACCCGGCTTGGATCCCGTCGCACCCGCGCCGGAACCGCCGTACTGCCCGTATCCGCCGCCTCCGCCGCCGGAACTGGTGACGGTGTACCCCTCGCCCTGCCAGATGCCGGTGTAATAGTCGACCACCTGCTGGGGCTGCTGGCCGGCCAGGGAGTACCGCGCGAACGCCACACCGTTGTCGGTTTTGGTCTCCAGTTGGCTGGCCCCGGCGGGAGGCTGGGCCAGGCCGGGGCTCGCCGCGGCACCGGGCGAGGCCGGCGTACTCATCGACGCTGACGCACTGGCCGACGCTGACGTGCTGGGCGCCGCCGAGGTGGAGACGGTCTCGGTGACGGTGGTCGTGTCCGACTTGGTGGTGCCCCCGCAGCCTGAAAGCACCAGTGCCGTGATGCCGAGGCCGGTGATGAAAGCAGCGATCCTCATGGTGTTCCTTTGCTCAGCTCCGACGTCGATAGCCAGTTCTGGTGAGTATGTTCCACGAGGTTGTCGGTGGGGGCACTTATGGTCAGGTCAGATCTGTTCCACAGAGGGGGAGAAGTGATTACTCGAATGATTTTCACCTGCCTGGCCGCGGCGGTCTCGGCCATGGTGATCGCCGCGCCGAACGCAATGGCGGACAACAACGTCTGTGTGGGGGTGATGAATCAGAGCGGATGTAATCCGGCGCCGTGGAACGGTCAGCTCATGGAGACTTGGAACACGCCCGGTTACTACGGCGGCTGGACCAACGGTCCGGTCGCCTGCGACCCGTTCACCCGGCAGTGCCGGGGGTGGGCACAACCCTGATCTGACCCTGCCTCGCGGGCCGTAGGATTGCCCGGATGACCAGGCGTCAGGTGGCGGCTCTATTCGCACTGTGTCTGGCGGTGTTCATGGTTGCTGTCGACGGAACCGTCATCAGCGTCGCGGTGCCGGCGATCGCCGACGAGTTGCATCCCAGCTACAACGAGATCCTCTGGATCAGTGACATCTACTCCTTCGTTCTCGCCGGCCTGCTCATCACCATGGGCAACGTGGGCGACCGCATTGGCCGTAAGCGCCTGCTGCTGATCTCGAGCGTGGCCTTCGGGGTGGCATCCGCGGTTGCCGCGTTCGCGCCCACGGCCGCCCTGCTCATCGTGGCCAGGGCCGTGCAGGGTTTCGCCGGCGCCGGGTTGATGCCCGCCACGCTGGCGCTGCTGCGCACCGTCTTTACCGACGACCGTCAGCGGATGCGGGGGGTAGGGATCTGGAGTGCGGCAGGCGCGGCGGGTGCGGCAATGGGTCCGACCGTGGCCGGCGTGCTGCTCGAGCACTACTACTGGGGCTCAGTGCTTTTGGTGAATTTGCCGGTGGTGGCGCTGGTCGTCGGGATCGGTGCGTGGGTGCTTCCCGAGGCGCGCAGTGACGTCAAGCATCCACTCGATCCCGCTTCTGTGGGGCTGTCCATTGCCGGCATCCTCGGAGCCGTCTACGGCATCACCGAATTGGCGCACTCGGGTCTCGACTTCTGGCCCGCCTATCCGGCGCTCGTCATTGGTTCAGTGCTCCTCGTGGTCTTTCTGCGCCGGCAGCGTCAGCTAACGACGCCGCTGCTGGATCTGGAACTGTTCGCCCAAACCGGATTCAGCGCGGCGGTTGTGGCACAGACGGTGACGGTATTCGCCAACGTGGGTGCGCTGTTCTTCGTGCCGATCTATCTGCGTCAGGTCAGCGACTTCACGGCGTTGCAGTCCGGCATGGCACTGCTGCCGGACTCGTTGGTCAGTGTGATTGCTGCCACCAACACCGGTCGACTGGTCCGCCGGTGGGGGGATCGCCGAGTGTTGCTGCTGGGCCTTGCGGTGGGCGCTGCGGGACTGGTAGCACTCGGGGTGACGATCCCCCTCTCCTATATCGCGATCGTGGTCCCGCTGATGATGATCGGCTTTTCGTTCGCGGTGGTGGTCACCGCCGCCTCGGACATTATTCTCACCAGCGCCAGCGAAGACCGCGTCGGCGCGGCCACCGGGATCTCCGAGGCGTCCTTCGAACTCGGCAACGCCCTCGGTATCGCGCTTATCGGCAGTGTGGTGGCGGTGCTGTACTTCCTGGCCACCGGGTCGTCGGCACGGCTGACCGCGGCGGTCGACCCTGGCGGATTCACCTCAGCCATGACGGGCTCCAGTGTGATCTGCGGGGTGGTGGTGGCACTGACCGCAATCGTGGTGGCCCGGGCGGTTCGTGAACAGCCGGCTGAGGTGATTCAGTAAGCCGCGAAGCCGCGATCAGCGATGCAGTGGGATGGACTGGGAGTTGGTGAAGACATCCTCGGGATCCCAAGTCCTCTTGACATCCTCAAGCCGCGCCAGATTGTCGCCGTAGTAACTGCTCGCCCAATCTTTGAGATCGGGGTCGGGGAAGTTCTGGTACGAGCGGCCGGTGGTGTGCGGCAGCACCGTCTCCCACAGTTCGGTTATCCAATCGCGCATATCGGGAGGGACCGGGGAGAACGGCGTGGCGGGATCCGGCGGCGTGCGCCATCCGGAGGACATCTCGATCAGCAAGCGGGCCGGCCGATGGATGTACGCGGTGGCCTCAGGGGCGACATCGCTGACCGCATCTCCCACCCAACCGAAAAGCCCGATCGCCCCCTTGCGGTCCGGGTCACCGTTGGTGGGTCGGCGCCGGACCACTTCCAGTGCCGCGCCGAGCGCGTCGGCTGACAGAAATTGATCGGCGTAGAGCGAGCGGTCCCAGAATGAATACGCCGGCGAAGGTTCCACGATGTACCACCGGTAGCAGTCCCACCACGGCCGCTCGGTAATCTCGGCCTGTACCCCGGGGACGGCGAGCAATGGAGCGAGCAGATCGCGTGCCTCGGACTCATCGACGAGCACCTGCACGCGCAGCTTCGCAAAGTCGGGGTTGCCGCTCCACGTGCCCGTGGCTATCCGTCCAGCTTCTGCACGCAGTTTTTGGAACGCCAAGCCCGACGCGAGGATAGCGTCATCGCCCTTGAACATGAACAATCCGGTGGTCGCACGGGTCACCGGTACCTCGACCATGTCGTACTCCAGATCGGTGACCACGCCGAGGTTGCCACCCGCGCCACCGCGCAACGCCCAGAACAGGTCGGGGTTCTCAGTGGCGCTTGCGGTGACGACGCTGCCGTCGGCGGTGACCATGGTGACTTTGCGCAGCCGGTCGGCGGTGAGACCTGCCCACGGGGCGTTGGGTCCGATGCCGCCACCGAGGGTCAGGCCCGTGATGCCAACGGCCGGGCAGTTGCCGCCGGGTAGAAGTAATCTGCCGGTTCCGCCCTGGGGAAGGAGCTTGGCGAGGTCAGCGTTACGCACACCGGCCTGGGCACGCAGTATCGTGCCATCGATAGTCGCGGTGTTCATGCGGCGCGTACTGATGATGACTCCTTGCGAAATGGAGCCATCCGCGTAGTTGTGGCCGCCGCCGCGGATCGCGAACGGGGTGTTGGTTTTTCGGGCCCAGCGCAGGGTTGTGGCGACATCCTCCGGATTCGCGCACAGCACCACCGCTTCAGGCGCAGTTGCCGCGAAACGGAGATTTCTGGGGGCTGCCAGCTCACTGAATTCCGGATCGCCGGGGCGCACCACCGAGCCATGCACGTTCTGCTTGAGATCGGACCACGCCGTTCCGGAGGCACGGGTTTCGGTCGGTGTCCTGTTGCAGGAGACGGCCAGCCCGGCCGCGGTGAGTCCGGCAGCGGCGAGCAATTCGCGCCGCGTCAGCCTTGGCATAGAAGTAGTGAACCACTGTTGGAGAGCTCGGGGCATCCTTTAGCCTTGGAATGGTGAGTTCGTTCACGGTTCCCTATACCGACGATCAGATTGAGGTGGACACCGATCGTCGGGTGGTGATGCTGTTCCGCAATGCGTGGAACCGGGAGTCCAGCGGATACCCCGACGAGACCTACACCTTCGATGCGCTACTGGCCGATAAGAGCCTGCTGGTGTTACTGACCGCGATGCTCGCCGGCAACGATGCCGCTGAACTTGAGCGGCTGATTCGCACGCCGCCCGCGTGACGGCGATCCCGGCCGGGGTCCGAGCGATGGCCGGACGCGGACCGCGGTGGGCAGCGTGGGTGGACGGTTTACCCGTGACGGTGCGACTGCTCGTCGAGCAGTGGCGGCTGCGCCCCGACGGTGATCCCACCCACGGTCACTGCTCCCTGGTTCTGCCGGTCCGGACACCCGAGGGTACGGCTGCGATGCTCAAGATCGGCTTCCCTGATGAGGAGTCCGAGCATGAGCATCTCGTGCTGCAGCACTGGGGTGGTCGCGGTGCGGTGCGTCTGCTCAGCGCCGACCCGCACCATCGTGGGCTGCTGCTGGAGCGGCTGAGTTTCACCGATCTCAGTACCGTCTCCGATGCGGAGGCGTGCCGCGTCGTCGGTGATCTATACCGCCGCATTCATGTCGCGGCGCTGCCGCAACTGCGTCCGCTGTCGTTGTCTATCGATCGGTGGACCGCTGAGTTGGCCGAGTTGGGACGCAACGCGCCGATTCCCCGTCGGCTCGTCGACGAGGCCGTCGCACTCGGCACCGATCTGGCCGCCGACCGGACGGTAGCTGATCGGGTGATTCACACCGATCTGCACTGCAGCAACGTTCTGGCCGGCAATGTGCTGGCAGCCGAACGTGAGCCCTGGCTGGTGATCGACCCGAAGCCGGCTAACGGCGATCCGCACTACGAGATCGCGCCGATGTTGTGGAACCGGTGGGACGAGATCGCCGGCGATGTTCGCGAGGGCGTCCGGCGGC
>Ga0194051_1001344_pt1 | contig 13059 bp, 5 predicted proteins | sample SepL2320m_MetaG_FD_161275 | JGI IMG/M metagenome (GOLD analysis project Ga0194051, IMG submission 161275) | Anoxic zone freshwater microbial communities from boreal shield lake in IISD Experimental Lakes Area, Ontario, Canada - Sep2016-L239-20m | ecosystem: Environmental > Aquatic > Freshwater >... | reverse complement strand
CGGCCGATACAATCGGACTCTTGCCACGGATTTCACGCATACGGTCGAAGATCACAATCGTGTCATTGATGGAGAATCCGACGATGGTCAGCAGAGCCGCCACCACATCGAGACTGATCTTAAAATCGTCCACCAACGCCCAGCCGAGATAGGGCGAGACAAACTTGCTCAGCGTCAGACAGGCGACCGTGATAAGCACGTCGTGGGCCAGCGCCACGACAGCGGCCAATCCAAATGCCACGTTCTGAAAGCGCAGCCAAACATAGAGCACGATCATTACCATGCTCGCCAGCAGGGCGTAAACGGCCGTGACCTTCGTATTGCCAGCCACCTTGCCGCCGATCATGTTGGCCGACAGATAGACTGGTGTGTCGGCAAGTTTTTTGGCAACGCGTTGCAGCATCGCCTGAGTTGCGTCGGGCTCCAACGCAATCGAGAGCCCCCAAGTGCGATACGACTTTGTCCGGCTGGTCATGCCCTCGGCTTCGAGTTCGAAGGGAACGTCGCCAATCTTTTCGGCCTCAAGCGCGTCTTTGATTGTGGCTCGCAGCGTGACCAGATTGATCTTCTCTGGAAAGTCGAGCGGGACGGTTGAAGAGGTCGCCACGTCTCCAGTAGCTTCCGGCTGGATTGGATCGGTGGCTTGCTTTTCCTGCGGTGCCTGGACGATCTTGCCAAAGCCCATCGAATACGTTGCCAGCCGTCCTGGAAAGGCTTCCTCCAGCGTGCGTTCCACTGCGTCGTCGTCGCGCAGCGATGTGTCGATTTTGTAACGCAGATCGGCAATGCCGTCGGCACCCGTAATGGCACTCACGGCCACATCGGGCAGCATCGACACCGCCTGCCGCACCGCCTGCACGTCGAGTCCCTTGTCTGATTGAAAGGCCACCTGCACGCTCGTGCCGCCGGTAAAGTCGATGTCAAACAATCCTTGGCCGCGCTGTCTGGCGCCAACTAAACCGACCAATACGAAGACCGTCGAGGCGATGATTGCCGGACGCATCCCCGATACAAAATGAAAGTGCGTCTGCCCAAAGAGCCGAGCCATCGAGAGTTTCGTGATCCAGCGATTGCGTTCGGCGAGGTCGAAGCAAACTCGCGAGCAAAAGACGGCCGTAAACAGGTTGAGTGTCAGGCCCAAGATCAGCGTAACGGCAAATCCTTTCAACTGATCGGTACCGATCATGAAGAGCACAACGCCAGTGATCAAGGTTGTGAGGTTGGAATCGACGATCGTGGCAAAGGCGCGCTGAAAACCATTGCGAATCGCCATTCGCATCGCCGCGCCGCGATCGACCTCCTCTCGCATGCGCTCGTAAATCAACACATTGGCGTCGACCGCCATCCCCACCGAGAGCACGAGCCCCGCCAGCCCTGCCAGCGTAAAGGCCGCCTTGACGGAAATCATCAGCGCCACAACGAGCACCACGTTGAGCAGCACCGCCAGATCGGCGACAAATCCCGAAAAACGATAGTAGGCCAGCATGAAGGAAAGCACGACGATCATCGCCAACAGCATGGCGCGGGCGCCGGAGCGGATCGTATCGGCGCCGAGCTGTGGGCTGATCTTCTGCTCGCTGATCGGGTCGCTATAGAGCGCTGCCGGCAAACTGCCGGCATTGAGCACGCCAACTAAAAACTCCACGTCGGCCTGTTTGAAACTGCCGGTGATCTGTCCGTCGCCGGAGATCGTGCTGCGAATGGTGGGTGCGCTCAGCAGCGTATCGTCGAGCACAATTCCCAGTCGGCTCGTGAGCCGGTTGGCAGGATCGGGCAGATTTTGACCGGTGAGCGTGCCAAACAGCGCGGCGCCAGAGGAGTTGAACGAAAAATTAACGCAGGGCTGCAGATTGCTGTCGTAGCTCGACAGGGCCCGCAGCAGATAGCCACCGGTGACGTTGAATCGATCCAAAACCACAAGCACCTCAACGCGACCATCGGCCGTGCTGCGCGTGACGAGGCCACGGTCTTCGGCAGGATCCATTTTGGCGGTATCCAGTTGCACCCAGTGCCCGATTGGCCTGCCGGCCTCGCTGACAGTGGTGCCGGCAGAACGGCCAGAAAGATCGATCGCCTGCTTGTGCCGCGGATCCTCCGGATTAGCCGTAATGCGAAATTCGAGTACGCCTGCGCTGGAAACAATCCGCTTGATGAGATCGACCTCCGTTTGATCGACCTCCGGCACAATCACCTCCAACTGATCGAGGCCGTAGCGTCGAACCGTAACCTCCTTCTGACCGCCTGGATTGACGCGACGACTGACTGCCGCCACGAGTTTGTCCATATCGATTTTGGCAGCCCGCCCCGTGACTTCGAATTCCAGCTCCAGTTCCTTTTCGGCCTCTTTGCGGCCAGCTAGACGCACCTGCGCATCACCAAAAGCCCGTTTTTCCACTGCGGCTAAAAATGACTCTCGAGCCGCCGCATCGCTTGTCGTCAGACGGACGGCAATCCGGTTGTCAGCGGTGCGTACAGCGGTGCCCAGCTTGCCTTCTTGGCCTTCCAGCAGTTGTTCGATCGTGCTGACGCAATCGTCGATCTGCCCCTTAATCTGTTTGGAGGAGTCGATTTCGTAGACGAGTATCACGCCGCCCTTCAAGTCGATGCCAAGCCGTGGTGGCCAACCCATGGCAACAATCACGGCACCGGCGGTGAGCGACACAAGCACTGCCGATAGCCGTCCCCACATGTCAGAGGCCCGCAGTTGCTTGGCCAGCAGCCATGCCACCAGCGTCGGCACGGCTACCGTGAGCAACGTGATCATCCACAGCGCCCAAGCCTCGCGCCACCACGGTGAAACTGCCGCTGAGGCCGCAGTGGGCAGGGCTTGGGTGATCGATTGCGTTACCTGAGCGAAGAGCGGGGGGACGGCTGTGAAAATATTCATTCAGATCTCTTTTAAAACTGCAAAAACTAGAATTTCTTTAACGCTAAAAAATAGGAATCGCCAGCGGGATTGGTGCGCGCATCCCTAGCCGCGAGTGGGGTCTTCAGCTGGGGCTCGAAGTTGCTACCTCTGAAGAATCGTTCAAAACCTTGGCGATACTCGAAAGCGTGACGGTGATCTTCATGGTGCCGGCGTCGTCTACTTTGAGCGTCACTCTGTCGGTGTCCCGCTCCACATTGGCCACAGTGCCGTAGATACCTGAACCGGTTACGACCCGATCGTTTTTCTTGAGCGACAGCAGCAGTTCTTTTTGCAACCGCATGCGCTCCCGCTCCGGCCGATAGAGCAGCACCCAAGCCACAATCACGATCAGCACCATCGGCAGATACGTAATGAGCAACTCCAGCGGGCCGGGCTGAGGTTTTTCGGCGAAGGACAGCAACGGCTGCATGGCCACGAGCATTGCACCGGTAGCATCGGCCAAACAGGTTGGAAAAACACTTAAAGAGTTGGCTGAAAACATCGGGGCTCTGACGGCTAAAGAGTGGCGGACTTTCGGGGAAGTTGCAGCATGGCTGATCCGCAAATGTAGTGGCCCGCGCGCAAGACGGACAAGCCCGGCATGCCATTGCCTGCACCGTCACTCCAAGCTGCTTCCAAATTCCGTGGCTGCCGCTGGCGATCGACTCCCGTCGGCAGCGGAATAACTCGCGAGGATCTGTTGGCAAATGGCCGCGAATTGCCCCGCTACAAGAGCCTCTCGCAAACGTGCCACCAGCCGTTGATAAAATGTCAGATTGTGAATCGAAGCCAGAATGGGTCCCAGCATTTCGTCGGCCAAGAAGAGATGCCGGAGGTAGCTGCGGCTGTGGAGGCAGGCCCGACAGGGGCAGCCTTCCTCCAGGGGGCGCTGGTCGCTGGCGTGGCAGGCGTTGCGCAATCGAACCGGGCCTGCAAACGTGTAAACGAGTGAGTTCCGACCGCAGCGCGTGGGTAACACGCAATCGAACATGTCGATGCCAGCTGCCACTGCCGCCACAATATCGGTCGGCTGGCCAACGCCCATCAGATAGCGCGGTTTATCGACAGGCATGTGCGGCACCGTAGCCTGCAGCGTTGCCAGCATCGAATCCGCTCCCTCGCCGACCGAAAGACCGCCGATGGCGTAACCGGCGAACGGCAGGCACCGCAGCCGCTCCATGCTCTCCTGCCGCAGATCGGGCTCCAGCCCACCTTGCACAATGCCAAACAGGGCCTGATCTTCACGGCGGTGAGCAGCCAGGCAACGCTCTCCCCAATGCAATGATCGGTGCATCGCGTCGCTGACACTGCTGCGTTCGGCAGGCAACGCAACAACGTGGTCCAGCTGCATCGCAATGTCGGCACCGAGCTGTTCTTGAATGCGCACGGCCGACTCGGGCGTCAGCTCAACTGCACTGCCATCCAGATGCGAACGAAAAAAAGCCCCCTGATCCGTCACCCGCACCTGCCGAGCCAAACTAAAGATCTGAAAGCCGCCGCTGTCTGTCAGTGTTGGACCGGGCCAACCCATAAATCGCGCCACGCCGCCCGCCTGCTCGACCACGCCCGCACCGGGCCGCAGATGAAGGTGGTAGGTGTTGGCAAGCACCATGCCCGCGCCGGTTTCAGCCAAGCGGCCGCAATCGACTCCCTTGACCGTGGCCGCCGTACCGACCGGCATAAAAAGCGGGGTTGGCACACTGCCGTGCGGCGTTGTGAGCACACCCGCCCGCGCTCCGCTGGGGCTCGTTGCCGCAACAACGAAAGCAAACCCTGCGCTCAAAAGATGCCCAGCGCCTCGAGGCTGTAGCGAACGACCAAGCCAGCGACGACAACGCTCACCATGCTCATCAGCTTGACGAGAATATTGAGGCTTGGACCGCTGGTATCTTTGAAGGGATCACCCACCGTGTCGCCGACAACAGCCGCCCGATGGGCATCGGTGCCCTTGCCGCCGTGCACGCCCGACTCAATGTGCTTTTTGGCATTGTCCCAAGCACCACCGGCATTGGCCATGAACACAGCTACGCAAAAGCCAGTAGTCAGGCCGCCGACGAGAAGCCCCATCACGCCACCAACGCCCAGCAGCAACCCAACCACAAGCGGCACAAGCAACGCCAAGAGCGATGGCAAAATCATCTCCTTCTGTGCTGCCTTCGTGCTAATGGCCACCGGTGCCGCATAGTCTGGCATTTCAGTGCCCTGCATGATGCCCGGCTTCTCGCGGAACTGCCGACGCACCTCCTCCACCATCCCCTTGGCAGCCCGGCCGACCGCCTTCATGGTGAGTGCACAAAAAACAAACACGCTCATGGCTCCGATAAAGAGGCCCACGAGCACCTTTGGATTCATAAGCGTCACGTCGTAAAATCGCATGTAGTCGGCCATCCGCGCCTGCTTGACAGCCACAATACGGTTGCTTTTTTCCAATTCTTTAATGGCGTCTGCATCGGGCATGTTGTCGACCACGCTACGATTTTGAAGCTTTTTAAAACCTTCAATCGCCTTGTTGTCGAGGATCATCCAGGTGGCATTTTTCTCCGGCTCTGCGCCGATCTTCACGGCGAGATCGCTGGAGAGCTTGACCCACTCCCCTTCCTTGAGGTCGCGTTTTTCGCCTTTCGCATAGAGACGCTGCGAAGGCTCACCGGGGATATTCTCCGCCACAACTTGGCCCCAGCGGTCAAATCCGATTCGCACTTCCTCGATGTAGGCTGCCATCAACGCCAAGGCCGTCAATGCTGCGGAGCCGATTGCAAATCCCTTGCCGGTGGCGGCCGTCGTGTTGCCCAGCGCATCGAGCGCGTCTGTACGTTCGCGCACCACTTCGTCCAGCCCGGCCATCTGAGCATTGCCACCGGCGTTGTCGGCAATCGGGCCGTAGGCATCCGTTGCCAGCGTGATGCCCAGCGTCGAGAGCATGCCGACTGCGGCAATCCCCACGCCGTACAAGCCCAGGGCAAAGTTATTGGGATCATCAAAATTAAAACCATTGGCAAAGCCGAACGCAAGCAGCGTAGCGGCACCTGTGATCAGCACCGGCGCCCACGTGCTCAGCATGCCTTCAGCAATGCCGCCGATGATGATTGTCGCCGGGCCAGTCAGTGCCTGGTCGGCCAGTTCCTTGGTCGGTGCATATTCATTGCTCGTTGAATATTCGGTCCATTTGCCAATCAGCCAACCGGCCACGAGGCCCACGATCACGCTGACAGCAATGCCGATGTGCGCCCAACCAACGAGAAGATAGGTGAGCACAAACGACGCTCCGATGATGGCAACCGTCGACATGTTGATCCCTTTTGCCAACGCGGCAAGCAGAGCTTTTTGCGAGGAATCTTCGTTGGTGCGCACCTGCCAGATGCCCCAAATCGAGAGGAGCGTGCCGATGGCAGCAATCACCATCGGTAGAAACAGGGCCGCCATTTGCAGCTTGTATTCGTTTTCTCCCTGAAAAGCTGCGACACCCAGCGCCGCTGTGGCCAAGATGCTGCCGCAGTAACTCTCGTAAAGATCGGCGCCCATGCCGGCCACGTCACCGACGTTGTCGCCAACGTTATCGGCGATTGTGGCTGGGTTGCGGGCATCGTCCTCGGGAATGCTGTGCTCAACCTTGCCAACGAGGTCGGCACCGACGTCGGCCGCCTTCGTAAAGATGCCGCCACCCACACGGGCAAAGAGCGCCTGACAACTCGCTCCCATGCCAAAGCAGAGCATTGTGACGGTGATCTCTTCGAGCGAAAGCGCCTTAAAACCGAATGCCGGCACCAGCCAGTAGAGAATGAAAAACCAGAGCATGATGTCCAGCAGCCCCAGCCCGACAACCGTCAGCCCCATCACAGCGCCCGAACGAAACGCCACCTGCAGGCCTTCATTGAGGGATCGCTCGGCGCCAGCAGCTGTTCGGTTACTGGCAAGCGTTGCCGTCTTCATGCCAAACCAACCGGCTAGCCCCGAGAAAAATCCTCCCGAAAGAAAGGCAAACGGCACCCACGGGCTCTGCACCTTGAGCACAAAGGCCAGGATCAGTAGCAGTAAAAAGATCACCAAAAAGAAACCGGCAACAACTTTATATTGCTGCTTGAGATAGGCATCGGCACCGGTGCGCACGTAACCGGCGATTTCAATCATCCGCGGCGTACCGGCCGGTTGTTCCTGCATCCAGAGGAAAAATTTCCAAGCTTGAAAGAGCGCGCCAAACGCGCATGCCGTACTCACAATCCACCAGAATCCAAACGGGCCAATCAGCCACATGCTCGGAAGCGATTCACCGATCGCCGGTGCGACTACTGGATCCGCAGCCTGGAGAATGATCGGGGAAAATGCAGCGGCCAGAATAATCAAGGCACTTAGCATGGTCTGAAACTTCACGGTCAGATAACTCCAAAAAAAAGGAAACGGCTGTTGGCAATGGAGCAGGAGCCTGCTCAACCTCGGCGGCGCAGCTAATGGAATCTACTCGCCGGCAATTTCACGTGTCAAACTGCGTTGCAGCAGCACGGGCTTTTACGACCGCCGGCGACCGGCAGTCGGCTGAGAGAAATCTTCCAGCAGATTGACGGGTGTTTTGCCGACTGAGTGGTAAATAAAGCCGCGGGCACGCATGTCGACCGGTGCGTAGAGGTTGCGGCCGTCAAAGATCGTCGGCGACTGCATGCGGCGAGCCATTGCGTCGAAATCTGGGCGGCGGAAGTCGCCCCACTCCGTCACGATCGCCAAGCACTCAGCATCGTCGAGGGCTGCCATCGGCCCGTCGGCATAGCCGATGCGGTCGCCGTAGATCGCGCGGACGTTTGCCATCGCCTCGGGATCGTACACCGTCACCTGCGCGCCGCCCGCTAGCAAGTGCTCGATGAGATCGAGGGCCGGAGCATCCCGGATGTCATCCGTGCGAGGCTTGAAGGCCAGCCCCCAGATGGCAATCTTTCGCCCGGCAAGAGCGCCGGAAAAGTGGGCCGTGATCTTCGCCCCCAACACCTGTTTCTGTGCTTGGTTGGTCTCGTGGACGGCCATCAGCACCCGCGGCACAACCCCCTTGTCGCGCGCCATCGCGGCCAGTGCCTGCACGTCTTTTGGAAAGCAACTGCCGCCATACCCGGCCCCCGGAAAGAGAAAAGCAAAGCCGATTCGACTGTCGTGGCCAATGCCGCGACGCACATCATCAATATCGGCATCGATCCGTTCGCAGAGGTTGGCCACCTCATTGATGAAGCTGATCTTTGTCGACAGCAACGCATTGGCCACATACTTAGTCATCTCGGAACTTTCCGGTGACATCACAAGAAAGGGGTTCTCCGTGCGCAAAAAAGGCGCGTAGAGGTTGCGTAGTGTGTCGGCCACTTCGGCCGAACGCACGCCCACAACCACGCGGTCGGGCTTCTGAAAATCCTCGATGGCAGCCCCCTCCTTGAGAAACTCCGGGTTGCTGGCCACGCGGCAGCCTTTGCCAGTCAGCTGCAGTAAGCGTTGCTCAATGCTCGCACACGTTCCCACCGGCACGGTGCTCTTGGTGACGACCACCGCGTCGCTTTCCAAATAGGGTGCTATCGAATCGATCACCTGCCAAAGCGCAGAAAGATCGGCAGCGCCATCCGCAGCCGGCGGCGTGCCGACAGCCAAGAAGACAACCTCCGCACCCCTGATTGCTGCGGCAGTGTCTGTTGTAAAAAGCAATCTTCCGGCGGCAGCGTTCCGCCCGACGAGTTCCTCTAATCCTGGCTCATAAATCGGGATTTCCGCATTTTTCAGCCGCGCCACCTTGGCCACATCGATGTCGAGGCACGTGACTGTGTTGCCGCTATCGGCAAAGCAGGTGCCCGTGACAAGACCGACGTACCCTGTGCCCACAACTGCAATCCGCATCTGCGCCTTTCTGGTGTTTCAAGAGACGGCGTCGCTTTGGGCGTCGCCTGTCTCCTCAAACTCACTCGCTGGCACGGGCACGACAGCGGCCAGCGTGTCGGCCTCGTCGAGCCGCATGATCCGCACCCCCTGCGTGTTGCGGCCGATCGACTTGATTTCGCGTACGTTCACGCGCTGGATCTTACCCCGTGCCGTCATCATCAACACTTGATCGTCGTCACGCACTGAAACAATCGAAACCACTTCGCCGTTGCGAGCGGTGGTTTTGATGTCACGCACCCCCTTGCCGCCACGGCGCTGGGTGCGATACCGCGCCGTGCTGGCGTTGCCATCGGAGCCTTCTGGGGCGTCCTCGTCGGCAATGGATTCCGCACTCGACTCCGACCCAGCAGATTCGATTGCTTCGGGCTCATCGTCGCCACCGAGCGCGTCTGCAGGCAGTGGATCTGAGACTGCTGTTCCCAGACCAAACGCCGTGCGCTTTCCATAGCCCTGCGCGCAAACAGTGAGCAGGGTGGCGTCAGGCTCAGCGACCACCATGCCCACGAGCCGGTCGCCACTGGAAAGCTTGATGCCGCGCACGCCACTGGTATCGCGGCCCATCGTCCGCGCATCTGACTCACAAAATCGAATGGCCATGCCCTTGGCGGTTGCAAGCACAAGCTCATCGCCGGGCCGAGTGATGACGGCATCAACGAGCTCGTCTCCTGCGAGCAACTTAACGGCGATCAGCCCCTTGGTGCGGCGGCGGCGGTATTGCTCGAGGGCCGTTTTCTTTACCTTACCGCTGCGAGTGGCCAACATCAGGCACTGGTTGGGATCTTCAAAGCCCGAAACGGCCCGGCAATCGGCCACCTTTTCGCCAGCTTCAAACTCAAGCAGGTTGACCAGCGCCCGCCCTCTGGAGTCGCGTGCCAATTCTGGCAATTCGAAAACGCGCATCGAAAATACCTTGCCGAGGGTCGTGAACACCAGCAGCCAGTCGTGCGTGCTGGCCACAAACAAGTGCTCGATCGGATCCTCTTCATCGGTGCGTGCGCCGGTGAGACCCTTGCCTCCGCGCCGCTGTGCCCGATAGGTGTCGGCAGGCGTGCGTTTGACGTAGCCGGCGCGGCTGATCGTCACCACCATCGTGGCTTCTGTAATCAGCTCTGCCATTTCACGAATGTCGCCAGCCTCACCGCTGATCTCCGTGCGTCGTTCATCGGCATGCTTGCCGCCCAGTTCCAGAATCTCCTGCCGGATGAGCGCGCGGATGTTGGCTTCGCTGGAGAGAATGCGGAGGAATTCCACAATTTTTACAAGCAACTCGCTATGCTCGCCGGTCAGTTTTTCCTGTTCGAGGTTGACGAGTTGGCCGAGCGTCAGCCGCAAGATGGCATCGGCCTGAACCGGCGACAGGCCGTACGTTTCGGCGACGCCGCGCTCCGCTTGCATGATCGCAAAGCCCTCGGCACCCAACGCCCGCTCCAATAGAGCGGCTGCCGTTTGGATCTGCGTCAGGCGTTCCTTGGCCTCGAGCTGCGACTTCGAACTGCGAATGATCTTGATCACTTCGTCGATGTTGGCCAGTGCCACCAGCAAGCCTTCCAGCGTGTGCTTGCGGCTCTTGGCCTTGGCAAGCAAAAATTGCGTGCGTCGGCGAATGACAGACGTGCGGTGTCGGAGAAACTCCTCCAACAGATTCTTGAACGAAAGAATCCGGGGCTTGCCATCGACGAGTGCCAAAAAGATCAGAGAAAACGTCGTCTGCAGTGACGAAAACTGATAGAGCTGATTGAGCACAACATCGGGATCGGCATCCCGCTTGAGTTCCAGCACCAGCCGCACAGGCTCCTTCAGATCGCTTTCGTTGCGGATTGCTGAAATGCCCTTGATACGGTCGTCTGTGACCAGCTCTGCGATCTTTTCTTCGATCGCATCGCGGGTCTGTTGGTAGGGCACTTCTGTGATGATAATGCGCTGCCTATTTTTACCGAATTCCTCGACCGTGGCCCGTGCCCGCAGTGTGATCGTGCTGCGTCCGGTGAGGTAGCCTCGCGCCAGTGATTCGCGTCCCATGACAATGCCACCGGTAGGAAAGTCGGGGCCGGGCACGATTTCTAAAAGCTCTGCCATCGATACATTCGGTGAGTCGATCAGCTTGATCAGTGCCTGACAAACTTCGCCGAGGTTATGAGGCGGAATGCTTGTGGCCATACCAACGGCAATGCCGCCAGCACCGTTGACAACCAGATTTGGAAATCGACTCGGCAGCACGACTGGCTCGGTGTTGCGTTCATCGTAGGTGGGAATGTAATCGACCGTGTCTAGATTGAGATCGTCGAGCAACAGCGCCGCAATTGGCGAAAGCCTTGCTTCGGTGTATCGCATGGCGGCAGCGGGCAAGCCAGCGATCGAGCCGAAGTTGCCTTGCTTGTCGACAAGCACGTGCCGCATGTTCCATTCTTGGGCCATGCGCACCAGCGTCGGGTAGATCACGCTCTCACCATGCGGGTGGTAATTGCCGCTGGTGTCTCCAGAAATTTTCGCGCATTTCACACGGGCAGCGCCCGGCGACAAGTTGAGATCGTTCATGGCCACGAGAATACGTCGCTGCGAAGGCTTGAGGCCGTCGCGCACATCGGGCAGCGCTCGGCTGACGATGACGCTCATCGCGTAGGTCAGATAGCTAGTTTTCAGCTCCTGCTCAATCGGCATCTCAATGAGCCGACCGCCAGCGTTGTCGCGCAGAAAACCATCTGCTGGTGCAGGGTCATTTTCGCCCGAAAATTGGGTCGCATCGGCGGGCGGATCTATCTCTTCTGCCAAGGGGCACTCTCCCAGCTAAAAGCCCCGGCTTTTAGCACGGGGCGAAAGCCTGAACATACCTGCCCGGCGAAAGCGGTCAACCGGGCGTAAACCCGTGGGAAACAACGATTTCCACGGCTTGACCCACGCGATCGTGCCCCCTACTCTCCCCCGCCATTTTAGAGTTGTTGCCCTCTAGGACCATTTGAACCGTGCTTTTTGCTCCGTTATCCCCGCGCTTTTCTGGCTGGTGCGTTGCCGCTGCAGCAGCCTTTGTGCTCTTTGTGCAGCTGGGTGCGCCAGCCCTTTGGGATGACGACGAACCGAAAAACGCCGCCTGCTCGCTGGCCATGCTCGACGCCAACGATTGGGTCGTGCCCACATTCAATGGTGGGCTGCGCATCGAAAAGCCACCGTTGGTCAACTGGTTGCAGATCGCGGGCTTTACGCTTTGCGGCAGAAACGAAACCGGCGCCCGCATCGGCTCGGCTCTGCTGACGCTCGGCACTTGCTTACTGACATGGCGGCTCGGTCGTGAACTGTTGGGGCCCATGGTTGGGCTGTGGAGTGGGCTGGCGATGGCCACTTGCGTCTGGACGGCTGTCGGCGGGCGCGCGGCCACTCCCGATGCACCGCTGGTTTTTTTCACGACCCTTGCGCTCTATCTCTTTGCCCGCGGCGCACTTTCCTCTGCAGCTGCCGCCCAAAATCCCGACCTCTCAACTGGCAAGATTTTTGAGTTGCCGCTGGCATCCTCGCTGGGTATCGGCATTGCCTGCGGGGCTGCCGTTCTCACCAAAGGGCCTGTTGGCATTGTCCTACCGTTAGCGGCCTTTGGTTTATTTGCCTGCTGGCGCTGGTGCGCAACCGTCACTCCCTGGCCAACTGCCCTCCAAAAATTGCCGGGGCAACTCTATCGATTGTTCATGCCAGCGGGAATCATTCTGGCAACGGTCTTACTGGTTGCCGGGCCGTGGTATGCGTGGGTCGGACTGCGCACCGACGGCATGTGGCTGCACGGTTTTTTCTTTGTTCACAACGTCGGCCGCTTTGCGGGCACGATGGAGGGACACTCGGGGTCGCTCTTCTACTATCCGACGGTCATTGGCGTTGGCCTCTTTCCTTGGTCGATTGTCTTGGCCGCGATGCTCGGTCATGGCGTTTTGATTCTCTGCGGCAACCGGCAAAGTAGCGGCACACAATCCAGCGCGAGCGACGGCCGAAAGGTACCGCTGCAACTCATGGCCTGCTGGGCAATCGCGTGGGTGGGAGCCTTCTCCTGCGCGGGCACAAAGCTGCCGGGCTACGTGTGGCCGGCGTATCCGGCGCTTGCCGTCGGCATCGGATTATTTCTTGACGATTGGGCCAGTGGCACCCTTTACAGTGGGCGTTTTGGCAGCGTGGCTACCCGCGTTGCGGGGGTCGTGATGCGCATCGCTTGGTCGATCCTCGCGCTGACGGGTCTTGCGATAGCCATCGGCCTGCCTGTGGCTGCTAGCTGC
>Ga0194051_1001343_pt1 | contig 13065 bp, 4 predicted proteins | sample SepL2320m_MetaG_FD_161275 | JGI IMG/M metagenome (GOLD analysis project Ga0194051, IMG submission 161275) | Anoxic zone freshwater microbial communities from boreal shield lake in IISD Experimental Lakes Area, Ontario, Canada - Sep2016-L239-20m | ecosystem: Environmental > Aquatic > Freshwater >... | reverse complement strand
CCCCCGCCCGTCCGTTTTTTGGATGCCAAACTCCTGCGATCGATCGCAGGGATCGAACTCAAGGCGCGGCTGCTCGTGGAGGGAATGTATGCCTCCCGCCACCGCTCGCCGGACTACGGCTACAGCGTGGAGTTCGTCGATCACCGCGAGTACACCCGCGGCGACGAGTTGCGGACGATCGACTGGAAGATGCTCGCCCGCACCGAGCGGTATTACGTGAAACGGTTCGAGATGGAATCGAACATGAACGTCGTCTGCCTCCTCGACACCAGCGGCAGCATGGGCTACGTCCCGCAGGACAAGAACCGGCTGTCAAAGTTGGAATACGGCTCGTATCTCGCCGCGGCCCTGAGCCATCTCGCCACGCACCAGCAGGACTCCCCCGGACTCGTCACGTTCGACACCGAGATGCGGGAATTTCTTCCTCCCAAGCAGGGCAAGCGGCATCTCTTCGCGATCCTGTCGAGGCTGCAGCAACTTTCCTGCCAGGGGGAGAGCGATCTCGGCCCCACGCTCAAGAGGATCGGCCAGCGGCTCAATCGCCGCGGCGTGATCGTGCTGATCAGCGATTGCCACAGCGCGGTCGAGTCGGTGGTCGACGGCATCCGCCATCTCATGGCCCGGCGACACGATGTCGTCGTCTTCCATCTGCTCGACGCCGACGAGGTGACGTTTCCCTTCCAGTCCCTGACGAGCTTCCGCGACCTAGAAACCACCGGCCAGCTCATGACCGATCCGCTGCGGCTCCGCAAAAAGTATCTGGAACGCCTCGCAGGCTTCCGCGACGCGATCAAATCCAGCTGCGCCTCGGCGGGCGCCGACTACCGCTTCATCGACACCTCCGAGCCGATCGAGACCGTGCTGCGCGACTACCTCCTCTTCCGCCGGCAGCGGTCCCGCTGATCCCAGTCGTCCTTCCCCGCAATACATTTCTCCACAATGAATTTCCTCTTTCCAACGATGCTGGCCGGGCTGATCGGGATGAGCATTCCGATCGCCCTGCATCTGATTGCGAAGCACAAGTTTCCGATCCGCGACTTCCCGACGCTGCGGCTGCTGGCGCGGGATGAGCGGACCAACGTGTTCGCGATGAAACTGATCGATCCGCTGCAACTCTTCCTGCGGCTCCTGCTGCTTCTGCTGCTGGTGTTGGCGATGGCCCGGCTGTTTTCCGGGGCAGGCTCCGCTCCGGCCCCGCGGAATCTCGTGGTCGTGCTCGATGCCTCGGCAAGCATGAACCAGACCGTTAAAAATCCCGCGGGGGAAGCCCGGATCCCCATGCTCGATCTGGCCGTCGCCCGGGCCCGGGAAGTGCTGGGCGAAATCCAGCCGCCGGGCCAAGCCGCGGTCGTCGTCGCCGGGGACCGCACCCGGGTGACGGCGGCATTGGAACCCGGGCACGAGGCCGCCCTGGCGAGCTTGGCGACCGAGGGCCCCGACACGCTCCGGGCGACCGACGGGGCGGGCGAGGGTTTGATCCACGCCATCGGCGCCGCGGCGAACCTGCTCCGGGGACGGCGGGAGGTGAAGTCGCAAATCGTCGTGCTCACCGACCTGCGGGCGACCGCCTTCTCGATCCGAAACCAGAAGGACCTCGAAAGTTTCGTTCGCGTCCGATCCGACTTGGGCGACAAACTCGACGTGGTCTTCGTGGACCTCGCGGACGCCGCCGCCGACAACGTCGCCATCACCGAAACCCGGGTTCGTGGCGGCCGGGTCAAGGTGGGTGACGACGCCCACGTGCTCGCGACGGTGCGGAACACCGGCAGTGAGGCACAAACCGCCAAGGTCCAACTCGCGGTCGGCAACCAGCCCGACCCAAACGTCGCCCAGGTAACGCTCGAGCCGGGAGCCGAAGCGATCGTCGATCTCACCACCCCGGTGAACCGCGCCGTCCGCACCGTGGCGGACGTGCGGATCAAGGAACCAGACTCGCTCGCCGCGGACGACGTGTCGAGCGTGCCGTTGAACGTCTCGGAAAGCCGCCGCGTGCTGATCGTCAACGGCGCCGGCCAAACCGCGGGCGTCGATGGAGCGCTGGCCAGCCTCGGCCAGGCCGCGACGGAGACCGAAGCCCCCGAGGCCTCCACCGTCGATGGCGCGACGATTCTGCGGTTCGTGCTCAATCCGGGCCGCGAATTGGGGCGGGCATCCGGAACCGGCATCGACACCACCGTCGTCCCGCCGGACGCGATCGTCAGCCAGACCCTCAGCAAGTTCGCGCTCATCGTGCTCTACGACGTCTCCAGCCTGCCCGCCCAGGCTATGGAGGATATCCGCACGTTTGTCCGTGACGGCCGGTCGCTGCTGATCGTCTGCTCCGGTGGCGCAAATCCGCTCCAGTTCAACCGCAACTTCTACGGCGCCGATCCGCAAAACCCGGGGCTTTCTCCCGCGCAGTTCGGCAACGACCGGGAGCTGTCTCCCGCCCTCTCCCCGGCCGTGCCGCGTTCCCACCATCCCTGGCTGGCCCCCTACCGGGATCCGCTGCAGGGGGATCTTTCCTCGATTCAGTTTACGAAGGTCCGGGAACTGCCCGCGGTCAACGAGGCGGCCGAGGTCGTGCTCGCGTCGCCGGATGGACGGCCGCTCGCCATCGAGATGCCGCTCGGCCGGGGCCGCGTCATGCTGCTCGCCTTCGGTTTCGAGCTCGATCGCGGCAACCTCGCCCGCACGCGGCTGTTTCCCGCTTTTATGTGGCGGCTGGTCGATCACCTCACCGGTCAGCTTCGCGTCCTGCCGTCCGACAGTCTCGTCGCCGTTGAGCCCGCTGTGCTCGACGTTTCCGAGCCCGGATTCGCGTTCGCCACGGAACTAGAACTGACCCGCCCAGAAGGCGATCCGTTGCGGTTGCCGGTCACGGAGCGGCAGACGGTTTTGATCCCGCCGTTGCCGGCGGGGAACTACCAGCTCCACAAGCCCCGCGTGGCGGGCGCCGCGGCGGGGCACACCCGAAACCTCACCGTCCACCTCGATCCTTGTGAGAGCGACATGACCCGGGTTGAATCCGGACCACTGGCTGAGTGGCTCGGCGGCCCGGTCGACGTTATCGCCCCCGCCGACACCGCCACGCTGACGCCCAAAGGCAGTGAATACTGGAGGCTCCTGGTGTGGGCGCTCGCCGCCGCCTACGTGCTCGAGGCTGTCAGCGGCTTCCTCTTGAGCGCCCGTCGAGAGAGGCTCCGCGCCGCGGAGGGGCAGGCATGACGCCGATCTATTGGCTCCTCGGTATCGACCGGGCCGGTTCGATCGCACGCGTCGGCGAGTGGTCGTGGCGTGCCGTCTCGCCGTTGCCGCCGTGGGCGATCGCGCTGCTCGCCGCGGTGGGCGTGGCCTTGGCGGCGGTCAATTTCTCGCGGCAGGCTGTCATGCCGTGGCTGATGCGGTCGGCGCTCGCCCTCCTCCGGCTCGCCGGGTTCGCGCTGATTTTGCTTATGCTCTGTCAGGTCGAGCTACGCCTCGATGTTGAACGCAGCCTGCGGCCGACCGTCGCGGTCCTCACCGACACCTCCGCGAGCATGGGTCTTGCCGACGTCGACGGCGTGACCCGCCTCGCCGCGGCCAGGAGGTTCGCGAGTGATTCGCTCGCGTCGCTCGGCTCCAAGGCCGACGTGGTGCGGTACGACTTCGATTGGAAACTGCGGCCGGCCGATCCCGACGCGACTCCCGACCGTCCCACCCGCCTGATCGAGTCGATCGCGGCTGCGGCGGGACAGGAAAACGACCTCCGCGCGATCATCGCGCTCACCGACGGCAACGACACGGCCGGAGACCGAGGCGAATTGCTGGCCCCGCTCCTCGCCGCCCGGGCCGTGCCGGTGTTCCCGGTTGTGTTCGGCTCCGAAAAGCCGCCCAAACTGGCCCGGGTGAGAATCGCCGGTGGGGCGGCCTATGTCCGCCTGGGCGACGAAATGCGGCTCGCCGCCACGGTCACCTCCACCGGACTCTCCGAGCAGAACGTCACGGTGCGGCTCTTGGAGGACGGCACGCCCGATCCGGTCGCCATCCGCGAAAACCTCCGGCTCGGCGGCGAACCGGTCGACGTGTCGTTCGTTATCAAGCCCGACCGCGCGGGGGAAAAGACCTACCGGGTGGTGGTGGACGGCGTGCGCGACTCCGTGAGCGAAAGCCTGCAGGTGGCCGAGCATCGTGTCAGCGTGATCGATTCCAGGATCCGCGTGCTCTATCTCGACATCCCCCGGGATGAACGAAAGATTCTCGGGCAGTGGATCGCCCGGGATCCGGTGGTCGAGGTCGCCTTCCTGACCATGCTGCCAAAGGGGGGCTGGTACGCGCAGGGCCAGATGCACCACAAAAACGCTGGCGACGGCCTGCCGAGCGCGGAGGCAGATCTCTACAAATACGACATCATCATTCTCGGCGACATTCCGCGGTCATATTTCCGAGACGGGGGCGACACGGCGGAGACCAAGATGCAATGGCTTGCCGAATTCGTCAGCCGCCGCGGGGGCGGGCTCGTCACGCTCGGCGGGCGAAACGTCTACGCGGCCGGCCAATACCAGGATTCCGCCCTCGCCCGACTTGTACCGTTCCAGATCGAAGCGACCGACGACCCCCAGGTGGAAAAAACGTTCCGCATCACCCCGACCGTCGCGGGCCTGAGCCATCCCATCATGCAGCTCGAGGCCGATCCGACCGCCAATCGTGAGGCGTGGTTCGATCTGCCCATGCTCGACGGCAACAATCGTGTCGGCGCCGTCAAGACCGGCTCGAGCCTGCTCGCGGTGCGGGAACTTCCTGAGGGGCCGATGCCCGTCGTGGCGCTGCAGAACGTCGGCCGCGGCCAGGTGCTCGGGCTTTCGGCCGACACGACCTGGCGGTGGGAGATGATGCGGCCGGAGGAGGGAGAGGACTACTTCCGCAGGTTCTGGGGCAACGTGGTCCGCGGGATCGCCCCGGACCCGCGCGTCCAGCCCGACCGCCCGCAGGTCATGCGTCGGCAGGCCGCGGCGGCGGTCGGCACGACCGTCAGGCTCTCCACCCGGCTGATCGATGCGGTCTATCAGCCCGTTCGCAATGCCGACCTGCGGATCAGGGTTGCGAGTCCGGGCGGGAAAGTCACCCAGTACCTCACCCGCGACGGGCGTGACACGCCAGGACTCTACGAATACGAGGTTGCCCTCGACGAGGCGGGGCTCTGGAAGGTGGAGGTCACCTACAAGGACAAGACCGCCACGGAGACGTTTACCGCCGGCGCTGGGCTCGAGGAGCTTGACGAGCCCCGGGCGAATCTCGCCGCCATGACCGAATTTGCCGCGGCCACCGGCGGCCAGGCCTCCACTGCGAAGGAGGCGGCGGCGCTCGTGCAGGCGATCGATCTCGCGCCGCGTTTTGTGGGTGAGACCGTGGTCGTCGCAGTCTGGAACCTGCCACTCACGATGGCGGTTCTGATCGGGCTGATCTGCCTCGATTGCTGGCTACGAAAACGGAGGGGCATGGTCTGATGAGCAGCCGTTCTCCACAGCTCGACTCGCTCCGCCGCGCGGTGGTTCGCTTCGGCCGGTTCCGCAAGCGCTGGTCGGTGCTCCATGGACTCGCGCTCGCGGTGCTTGCGCTGCCCGGCGGACTGCTCGCGTGGTTTCTGCTCGACTGGGCATTCCGGCTGCCGGCGTGGCCGCTTCTGATCTCGTTCCTGGCGACGTCCGTCGCCGGACTGGTCGCCGCCGTCATCTGGATCGTCCGGCCGCTGCTCCATTGGGTGCGTGCGGAGCGGGAGGCGGTCGTCATCGAGTCGCTGCACGGCGCGCTCGACAACCAGCTCATCGGCTCCCTGCAGCTCGGTGAGGAACTGGCCACAGCCGGCGGGCGGCCACTGCCCCACTCGCCGGAGTTCGTCGAGATTTTGCTCGAACGCACCACCACCCGGCTCGCAGAGTTTGATGTGCGGTCGCTCCTCGATCTCCGCCGCACGAAGCGGTTGCTGCTGCAGGCGGCCGCGGTCGCGGCGGTGATCCTGCTCGTGGCGACCTTCGCCCGCGGCGCCATCTGGGACCGCGTCGACCGCCTGCGCGACGCCTATGCCGTGGTGCTCGACACGTTGTTCCCGGTCGAATTGCGGGTGCGGCCTGGGGACGTCGCCGTCGTGCGCGGAAGGCCGGTGGAATTGATCGTCGAGGCGGCGGCTGCGCGGCGCCGGAAGATCGTGCTTGTGCGCACGGATCTCGAGACCGAGGAGATACAGGAGGTGACCTTGCCGTTGGCCGACGGCAGGGCCACGTTTACGGTCGATCCGACCGTCGAATCTTTCAGCTACGAGTTTGACTACGGCGGCCGGCGTACGAAGCTCCACCGCGTGCTCGTGGACGATCTGCCAGATATCAGCGCGATCAACTTCGAACTCTCACCGCCCTCGTACACCGGCCAGCCCCCCCGCACGCTCACCGGCCGCCTGCCGCGGATTGGCGGCTTGGCCGGAACCACGGCGCTGGTGAGCTTCGCTGCGACCACCGCCCTTCATCCGGAGCTGTGTTACGTGGAATGGGCCGATGGCTCCAGGCAGACGCTCCCCGTCAGCGGCCGCTTTGCCCATTTCGGTTTCACGGTGTCGAAGCCCGACCGCGCGACGATCCACCTCACCGGCATTCTCGGAGCCGGCTTCGAGATGGCCCAGCCTCTCGGGTTCGAGATCGCCGTGGAACAGGATCAGCCGCCGACCGTGAAGCTGGCGATCAAGAATCGCCGGCTCACGATGCTCGAGGACGAAGCGGCCAGCTTCGCGATCGACTGGACGGCCGAAGACGACTTCGCCGTGGCCGAGGTGAACCTCGCGTACACGATCGACACGATCGATCCGCTGCTCGGGCGGACGCCGCGGGAGGGCGGCGCGCCCCGGCGCATCGAGCCTGCCCGCGACCTGGTGAAGGGCCGCTTTGCCGAGATGTTTAAGGCCATTGATCCGCCGCTCGAGCCCGGCGATCGCATCACGCTCGCGCTCACGGCCAGAGACAACAACACCGAAACCGGCCCGGGCGCCGGCCGGTCGCCGCCCGTGGAGATCGTGGTCGTCCGCGCCGATCTTTCCGGATTCGTCGAACAGCAGGGTGGCTTCGGCGGCGCGACATTCCTTGGCGGATTGCAGAAGGTGAAGCGGGCCACCGACCTGTTGATCGAGGCTTCGAAGACGGTTCGCACCGAGGCCGGCCAGACCCCCGAGAAGCAGCCGCTGAAGGTGCGGACCGATCCCGAAACCTCCCCCGGCGGCGGCAGCGACGCCATGGCCGACTACTTTAACCTGCTGAGCGGAGAATCCCGATGAGGCTCCTTCCCTTTGTCATCCTCGTGCTCCTCTCCCCGGTCGCCCGTGCGCAGAGCTGGGCGGACCGGGTGAGCCGGCTGAATTCGACGGAGGTCAGCGCGGAGGCTGCCGCCGTCCTGGGCGCCGACGACGACAAGGACGCGCGCAACAAGATCTGCGTCCGCGGCATCAAGCCCGCCATGCCCGGAGTGGATTGGAACACCGACCCGACCGCGCTCCCCTACATGCTGTACCAGGTCAACAAGCGGACCGACCTGCCGACGCACAACGGCAAGCCGGGACTCGACGTCGCGACGGACGAACTGTTTGAGCATCCGGTGGCCTACCTGACCTCGCACACAAGCTGGGGGTTCAACGAGAAGGAGACGGAAAATCTCAAGCGCTGGCTCGAGCGCGGCGGCACGCTGATCCTCGACGACTGCTACGTCAAGGGCAGTCCGTTCACGGAGAGCGTGCGGCCCGAAGTCGGCAAGATGATTCCCGGCAGCGAGCCCCGCATGCTCCTCAAGGACGACCCCGCCGTCGCGGATGCCTTCAGAATGCTCTACCCCACGCCGTGGCCCGGCGAGGCCGATTTCGAAAACCGGACCTGGCAGTACTTCACGCTGGCGAACCGTCCGGCGGTGCTCTTCAGCCCCAACGACGACGGCTGTGGCTGGGAAATCAGCTCCCCCCCGAGCGCCTCCAATCCGATCGGCGAGGGCATCGGCCACGGCGGTGACAATCGCCAACGGGAAATCATGTATCAGTGGGCCACCAACTTCATCCTCTTCATCTATACACATTGACACGAATAGACACACTGACATGAAAAACAGCAGTCATTTTTTCGGCGTGCTGGCACTGGTTTTCGCGCTCGGGCCGCTGTCGGCGGCCGCGGTGGAACTGCAACTCGTCCGGTTCGACGACCCGGCCGTCACGGTGGACAAGCTGGAACAGGAGCGGCCGGTCCTCAATCCGATCTCGACGCCAAGCGGCGTGGAGATAAAAAAGATCGGCATCGACTACACCGGCTGGGCGCGGAACGTGCTGCTCGACGGCAAGCCAATCTTTGAGCGCTACTACGAGGGCCGATACATCGACCGCCTCCCTGTCGCGAGGGTGGACCTCCCGCCAGGCGAGCATACGATCTGGCCCGGCAACCACATCTTCACCGTTGGCAAGGATGGCGCAATCACGACCCAGAGCCCCGATCTGCTGGTCGACGGCGGCGTCGTGCGGATCAAGTGCTATCCGGTCACCCTGGCCGCCTACGTCGGCAATCCGGCGGAGGAGGTGCCGATCACCATGCGCACGACGCCGCTACCGAACCTCACGCTTCGCGACGCGAGCGAAGCCGAGTCCGAGAAGCCCCGCGAGCTTTTGCCGGTCTTCGACAAGTTCGCGCCGCTCACGCTCTGGCTGCCGGCCAACACCGCCGGCGCCGGATACCTCGTGCATCCGCTGGGGCTGACCTTTCAACTCAGCGCCGACGGCGTGAAGCCGGCCGCGGAGATCCCCGGGCTCGAGGTGAAGGGAAACGTCATCGACATCCCCGTCTACGAGTATCCCGTCAGCGGCGCTACGAATGCGTCGCTCGTGGTGACCGGCGTCGGGAAGCTGTCGTTGACCGGGCCGGCGGGCGTGCCCCAGCGGCTCGCCCTCTATCCGCGGCAGAAACCGTTTGAGCTGTTGATCGCGAAGCCCGGCCCGGCGCTCGACGTGACCACCTCCGGCTTCCCGTTCAAGGCTTTCAGGATCGCCGTCGTCGATCGTTCGACGGGGGTCCAGCAGCTGCTCGCCACGGAGCTGGCCGAGCGGCACGCCGCCCCCGGCGGAACGCTCACCGCGCGGGTGAGGGCCATCGACGGCTCTCCGGCCGCCGCCGCGAACGGCCGCACCAGTCGTGCCAAAGCCGCCGCCGCCCGCGCGGCTCAGGATCTCCAGGCCGCCAAGGCGGCTCTCGCCGCGGCTGAGAAGGCGGCCGCGGAGCCGGGGGAAGTCGACCGGGCGAAGGCGGCCGTTGCCGCCGCCGAAGCGCGGGCGAAGGAGGCGACCGCCGCGGCGGAGGCTGCGGCGAAAGAGGCAGAGAAAACGGCACTCGAAAACCCGCTGCACACCGCCGCCGTCGTCGCCCGGATCAAGCGGTACGCCGCGGACGACGATCGCGACGCCTTGGACGGTTGGCAGGATCTCGCTGTCACGCCGGCCGCGGACGGCGTGGTCCAGCTGGGCCTTCCCGACCTGCCCAGCGGCGTGTATTCGCTGCGGCTCGGTGTCGCGCAGCCGACGGGAGATTCCCTGTTCGCGGACCAGTGGATCACGATCACCCGTCCCGGGCCCGTCGGCATCGGCCTGTTCACCCAGCGCGGCCGCGCGGCGTTTTTTCGCGGCGAATCATTCTGGATCGGTCTCAGCGTGCTCGCGGGGGAGCCGTTGCCGCCCGGCGACTCGCTCGAACTCGACTGCGTGGACGAGGCCGGCCGGCGGCTGCCGTTGCTCCGCGACAAGATTCCGGCGATCGACAAGCGGCAGACCTTCATCGTGTCCCTCGACGGGGCCCAAACGCTCTCCCTCGCGGCGGGCAGGTATCGCGTGGAGGCCAGGATCGGCAACGGCAGCGATTCGAGGATCGCCACGCCGCTCCCCCTCGAGATCGTCGAGCCGGAGCCGCAGACGCATTTCACGAACCTGCTCAACGGCAAATACAACAGCCTGGGGGCGAACCCAAGCAGTCCCTACAGCTACTCGTCGGTCGTCACCAGCGGTCAAGGGGCGGACAGGCTCGCTGCCGAGATCGTGGACATGGGGTTCAACGCCTTCATGGGGATGAACTACGACATGAGCCGGATCCACCGGCACGGGCAGGAGCTCGAGCAACTGGTGCGGGAACGGCCCGCGCTCGGGCCGGCGGAGAGCTTCTATCAGCCCAGCGGACGCGATCGGTTCCTCAATGCCGCCGTCCGGCAGAACCTCCGGTTTTACGAAAACATCTTCAGTTACAACGACTGCATGCTGCCGCGGGACCCGATGATTCTCGACGCCTGCGAACGCTACATCAGTCTGGAAACGGCCTCGATGCGATTCAGCCCCGCGTTCAAGGGAGTCTGCCTCTACGACGAGGTCTACGAGTCGGGTGACAACAGCGCCCCGAGATCCGTGGTGGCGGCATTTTTCAAGGCACAGGAAATGCGGTACCGCGACCGCCACCCCGGCGTCACGAGCGCCGACGCCATGAAGGCGCTCGATCGCTTCACGGGCCGGCCGTCCGGCCAGCGGCAATTCGAGGATCTCAAGAAATTCCGTACCTGGCCCGCGCACAAGGACAGCGACTGGAAGCTGTTCTCGGATCGGATGGCAGCGGCGGTCAAGGACGTCGCGCCCAAGACGCAGAACTGGACGCTCATGCGCGCCTGGGGAAGCAAGGGCGGCAACCTTGCGGCCAACGGCATCGCCACCGACGTCTTTGACTCACTCGACGTGGCCACGACGGTGATGTACAAGGACGGCGGTCAGGGGGATCGGCCGGTGTTCGCCCCGCTGATGGCCGACGTATTGCGGGTGCGGGACGACATCCCGGTCTGGACGCAGATCCACGACCACGGTGCGAGCGGCATTTATGGATCGCACCTCGTGCGGCAGGCCTTCCTGGGACTCTCCCAAAACATCCAAGGCATCAGCTATTTCAACATCGCCTTCAATCCCGCTACCCCGTCGCCCGACGACAACCGCGACACCGTGCGGAACCTCGCGGAGAGAATGCTGACGCCCTACGGGGATTTCCTGGCCAGCCTCGACCGCGGCTACCGCCGGGTGGCGGTCTATTATTCCCGCGAGTCGGCCCACCTCGTCTCCCGGAAGCCGAACAAGCTCGAATGCACGGCGGAAGGCCTCTGGGTCGCCTGCCTGCGGGCGGGATTTCCCGCCGACTTTCTCTACGACGGCCAATTGCTCGCCGGGAAGGGAGCGGAATACGATGTCATCTTCGCGCCGGGCTACGCCTATGAGGACGAGGCGTCGCCGCCGATCCTCGCGGCGCTGCGGAAACTGGTCGCCGCCGGGAAGACCGTGATCGTCGAGAAGTCGAGCAAGCTGCCGATCGAGGGGATTGTGCGGCTGAATTCCGAGCTCGACGAATACGACGACAAACTCGGCGGGGCGTTTCCGCGGTACATCGATTTCGAGACTCGCGAGGTCTGGGACGGCTCGGAAAAGACGACGAAAGTCGTCCGCGACGTCCTCTCCAAGAAAATCCCCCCGGCAGCGATTCACGATCGGATCGTCGGCCCTGATTGGCTCAAGGGCGGCCGCGGGGAATACCTCGTCGTCACGAATTTTGCACCGACCGGATTCACCGGGTCGCCCCTGACGCTCTACCAGGCTCCGGACGTTGCGACGCTCAAGTTTCCGGCCCGTCCCGGCAACGTCTACGACGTGCTTGCCATGAAGCCGGTGACTGTCACAACCAGCGACAAGTGGATGACGCTCAAGGCAGACCTGCGGCACCTGCCGGGCGCGGTGTATGCGTTTCTGCCCGCGGCGATCGAGAAGGTCATGCTCAAGGCTGACGCCCGGCTGACGGCTGGAACGGATCTGAACATCCGGGCGGGCGTGGCCGGCCCCGATGGGCAGCCGATCGACGCCGTCTTCCCGATCGAGATCACGATCACCGATCCCGAGGGAAAGACTCACCTGCACGTCTTCCGCGCGGCCAGGCCGCTCTACGAAACCGCCTGGCGGGTGCCGGTGAACGCGGCGGCGGGAGCCTGGACGCTGCGGGTCCGCGAGTTGATCGGCGGCACCGTGGCGGAGGCCGCGGTCGAGGTCGCCGCCGTGCAGCAGCCGGCCGTGGCGGGCCGGCTCGACAGCCGCCGGGTGTGGATCGACGAGCCGGAGAAGGTCCGAACGTTTGTCGCGGAGAAACCCGCTGCCGGGGTTCCGGAGATCGTCATCGCCATCGACGCCGAGCAGCCGTGGGTTCGTCCGCACGCGGATGCGCTCGTGGCAACGCTGAAGACCAAGGGCCGCGCAGCGCGGATCGCTCCCGTGTCGGAAGTGGTGCGGGTCGTCAACGAGTGGGGAGAAATCCCCGTTCTCGACGGCGGCCGGCTGTGGCGCGGGGACTTGGTCGATCCGGGCGTGCTCGTCGACGCGCCGGTGATCCTGCTCGGCAGGCGGTATGAGAATCGACTGATCGAGGCGCTCGCCCGCCGCGATGTCTTTCCGACGGTGATGTCAGCGAATTTTCCAGGGCCGGGTCGGGCGGTGATCCATTGGACTCGCCGCGGCCTGTCGAACCGGTTCGACACCGTCAGCATCCTCGCCAACGACGAGGCCGGCCTGGCCGCAGGCGTGGCGGCGCTGCCGAACGTCACGGAAAAGGCCCCGCCCCAGGAACTGGCCCGATCGGCGTTTTCACCCACTGCCCAGCTGGTCTCCGCGCCTGCCCGCCCCGCGGCGGCTTCCCCGCTGCGCGACGCGGTCTCCGGCGAGGACTGGATTCGGGCCGTCGACGTCGATCCCGCGAGCGGACGGGTCCTCGTGGGCACGATGGGCTACGGCGACAATCTGTTCTGCTTTTCGCGGGAGGGAACGCTGCTCTGGAAGCAGTTTCTGCCGGAGTATCATGTCTACTTCGCCCGCTGGATCGACGGCGGCAGGAAGGTCGCCGCCGCGACGGGCCGCGGGTTCTTCTTCTTTCTGATGAATGGAGCAGACGGTTCGGTTGTCAAGCGATTCGACCCCACCGAGCGGCCCCGGTTTCACGAGAGCTACGGTCTGCCGAATCTCGAGGCCGCGCAGGACACGAC